>Ga0185299_10004305_pt1 | contig 17398 bp, 14 predicted proteins | sample PaiPotPPA55metaG_FD_128002 | JGI IMG/M metagenome (GOLD analysis project Ga0185299, IMG submission 128002) | Iron sulfur acid spring bacterial and archeal communities from Banff, Canada, to study Microbial Dark Matter (Phase II) - Paint Pots PPA... ...
CGAACTGCTTGGCGTCTTCGGCTGAGCCGTACTCCGGGATCCAGAGTTTCGCGATCTGGAAGTTCTGGTAGCGCAGCATGTCCAGCAACGGGACGGCGCACACCACGGCGCGGAACAGGTCGGGACGCTGCGTGATCATCGCGCCCATCAGCAGGCCGCCGTTGGACCCGCCGAAAATCGCGAGGTGATCGCGGTCGGTGTATTTCTGTGCGATGAGATATTCGCCCGCCGCGATAAAGTCATCAAACACGTTCTGTTTTTTCTCCAGCATGCCGGCGCGATGCCAATCTTCGCCGAACTCGGAACCGCCGCGCAGGTTGGCGACCGCATAAATACCACCGTGCTCCATCCAGAGATAGATGCTGCGATTGAAAGTCGGCTTCAGCGAAATATTAAAACCACCGTAGCCGGTCAGCAGGGCGGGGTTCTTGCCATTCTTCTCGACTCCCTTTTTGTTGACCACAAACATCGGGACTTTCGTGCCGTCCTTCGAGGTGTACCAAACCTGCTGCACGTCATAGGCGGAAGGATCAATGGAGGGCGCCTCGACCTTGGCCCAGAGCGCGCTTTTCACGTCGGTCAAATCGACGCGATAAACCGAGGGAGGCACCGTGAAGGACTGGAATCCAAAAAAGATTTCGTTGCGGTCATACCGGCCGGAGGCGCTGAAAACATCTCCGATGGCGGGCAGCGGAATGTCGGCGAGCTTTTTGCCGTCGAGCCCGAACAGCTTCAGTTCGGAGGTCGCATTGTGTTCGTACTGGGCCAGCAACTTGCCGCCAGTTACGCTCGCCTCTTGCAGCACGGCATCCGACGGCGGAATGAGTTCCTTCCAGTTTTCGCGTTTTGCATTTGTCGCGTCGGCGACAAAGACGCGATAGTGGGGAGCGTCTTCGTTGGTGGTGATGTAGAGTTTCCCCTGAAAGAATTCCGCGCCATAAAGAAAATCTTTGCCGGTGGTGATTTCCAGCGGAGGATTTTTCGACTGGAGATCCTGCAAATACATCTCCGTCCTAGTCCAGCCGTGCTCGACATTAATCAGCAGCCAGCGGTCCTCTTCGGAGAGAGTGACATTGGGAATATCCCGCGGATTGGGCCGTTCGCCGAAGATGAGCGGATCCTTGGCGGGATCGCTTCCTATCTGGTGGTAGAAAACCTTGACGTGGTAAACCTCTTCTCCGTCGGGAACCTCTCCTTTTGTGGGATGGCGGGTGTAGTAAAAAGCGGAACTGTCCTTCATCCAGGCCACGCTGGCAAAGCGGGTGCGGTCGATAGTATCCGGTAACACTTTGCCAGTCGCAGTTTCGATGAGGTGGAGCGTGCTCTCTTCCGATCCGCTGGCGGACGTTCCATAGGCCACGTACTTACCGTCTTCGGCTGCGAACCACCAATCAAGCGCAACGGTGCCGTCGGTGGACAACTTGTTCACGTCAACCAGCACCCGATCTTCGTCGTTCAGTGCGCCGTTCACGCCCTCACGCACATAAAGGATGGGCTGGTTCTGGTTGCCCTCGCGGCGGGTATGGAAGTAATACTTACCACCCATCTGCGGAGCGCCCACGGTGCCGATCTCAAGCAATTGCGAAAGACGCGCGTTGATCTTGTCGCGTCCCGGGAGCGGGTCGAGGATCGTGCGGGTGTAGCCGAGTTCCTGCTCGACGTAAAGCTTTGTGTCGGGATCGTTTGGGTTTTCCAGGTAGCGGTAGCGATCGACGATTTTGTGACCCTGGACAGTGTCCTCAACCGGGGCAACCTTGGCTTTCGGAGGACCGGAGGTAGCGGAAGGAGCGATGGAATCCCCGGCCCGGGAATCCTCTGCATAAACGAGGGCAACCGCACCGATGAGAAGAAGTAGAAAAGCAGTCAGCAAACGCGAACCTCCCAGCATAAACACCTCACTCCTGTTGTGGACGAAACGCTGAGAATTAGGTTAGCAGAACTGTGACATGACGGAGACGCCCTCACGCCAACCGCGACGACCCAAGGTGCTGACGAGCAAGTTTCCCATCAGCCGCAGCCTCTGATATGATTTTGTTGACAATTCAAGCGCGCATCGTAAGCGTGCTCCCACTCCTCAGTAGCTCAATGGCAGAGCATCCGGCTGTTAACCGGAGGGTTGTAGGTTCGAGTCCTACCTGAGGAGCCATTCTTTCAATGGCTTAACCCTCTCTGCGCTCTGCTTGCGCTCCGTTTACCTGGAAAGCAAGCCGAGCGATCTTGCCGCCCGCCGTAGCCATCTCGTCGGTTACAACGTCGCCGTAAATATTCATCGTGGTGCGAATGTCAGTGTGCCGCATCATTTTTTGCTGTACCGCAATCGGCGTCCCTACTGCATCCAGCCAACTGCGGTATGTGTGCCTGAAAGAGTGCGTGCCAAGACGACCGATACCAGACGCATCAGCAGCGCGTTGCAAGTCCCTCCACACTCCGGTGTAGGAGTATGGCAGTCTCCCAATCTTGACGGGGCTCGCAAAGATCCAGTCCTCAGTTTCCGAGAATCGCGTGAGCTGTTTCCACGTCTTGAGGCGTGCAAACAAATCACCCGCTAATACAAACGTCTTCGCTGAGGCTTCCGTTTTGACTTCATCCACAACTCGCTCAACGATGCCGCGTTTGATACTTAGCCGTGAACCAAGCCAATCCACATCGCTCCACAGAAGTGCCAGAGCCTCGCTCATCCTCAGACCCAGGCAAACGCACAGAAGGGCGAGAGTGGAAAACGGTTCGCGCAATTCGGACAAAAGAGCGCGAAACTGTGCAACCGTCAGACTGCGCGCCTTCCGCACTCGTTTGGTTGCGCCCTTGTTTACGACTAGCGATATTGGGTTACGAGCAATTTCAAGAATCCCCGCCCACATTGCGAAGTCCACCAACGAATGCAGCAGACTGCGAACGTGTGTCTTGGACTTTGGAGCAAGCGGCAATTGTCGAAGCCACAATTCCACCGGCCGGGGTTGCACATCTCGGATGAGCGTGTCACCCCATTTCGGTAAAACGTGATTGTTCAGGAATGAGCGATACACACGTGCAGTACAAAGCCGCGTCGGCATTCGCTCGGCTTGGTATCGTGTGCTCACGTCCCTTACTGTTTCTCCAGCGGTCTGCGGTCCTACGTGGACGGGTCCTACGGCCTTCCACGCGGCTGCCTTGGTTGGATAGTCTTTCTTGGTGCCGATGCGTCTTGACCGGCGCTTGCCGTGGTCATAGAACAGATAGTTCCATGTTCCCCGGCGTTTGTCGTAGCGAACGCACCCCACGGCGCGTCTTTGAGCCCTCATGCTGTTGCCTCCCGTTCAGCAGGGCCCACGGATGACGCAGTGAGCATAGCATCCAGCTCAGAACGGAGGAAGCGCCATGTAATGCGGCCCGCGCCGCTGAGTCTGTGCGCCGGGACACTTCTGCAACGGGCCCATCTAACGAGCGTGCGCGGCTTGACCTTCAGGTACGCGGCTGCCTCACGGGCGGTGAGCCATTCGGATTGGGCAAGAGGGCACATGTCATCCCCTACTTGTTTATCAATCGCCGGTAGGCCCCACTGTTACGGGGTATGCTGCACAAAAGTTGAGATCGCTCGAATCGCTTCATCCACTTTGTCTCAGCGGCTTCGTCGGTGGTCCAGTAACGACGTTCGCTGTAGCTGCCAGACCCTTTCCTTTCGACCTCAATATCGTCCTGAAGAATAACCATAAGGGGAAGTTGTGGAAGCATCCCTCGAATCCATTCATAAACGGGCCGCCTGTGGCCTCGCTTTGCCGCAGTGATATGATGAGCCAATCGTTGAGTCGCCGCTTGCCGTGTTCTTCCGACATAGCGGACTTCGTTAGTGTTAGGGTCAATTAAGCCGTAGATTGTCGCTTTCATAACACGTCCTTTCTGTCCGGGTGCCTCCCCTCACCCGATATTTGTAGTCAGCCGTTGAGGATGTCTTCCAACGTTTCCATTTTGACTTCCTCCGGCTCGGCGACCGTGGCACGGAGACCCAGCATCACAAGCGCCTTGAGATAGTCACGGCGTAGCGCGTCCATGCGCTTGGCCGCTGGATGTTCCCTCGGCTCGCCCGTCTTCGTGTTCGTCCAGTAGATGCCCTCCACCTCTATGACCTTCCAGGATGCTGCGATGTCTGCCGCGATGGTTGCTGCGAGTGATAGCGTTGCACGGTGTGCTTCGGATACGTGGATGCGTGCGCGCTCCAGTTCGCCGGTGAGCCTGTCCCACTCGCGCGAGGCTTGCTCGGATAGGTTGGCGGGCTTGGTGGGCGTGCCCTGCTTTAGGTTCGGGTCTGTCTTGACGGTGCGTGGCATGTTTTCTCCTCTTTTTGGGTAGGTCCAAACTAATGTCTATTAGTTACATAGACATTCAGATGTATTTTTGTATATCGTTCAAAATGATCTATGGGGGGCTATCAGCAAAGGCACTCCAACATTTGACCCCGCCCTCCCCCATGGCTTGCCACGCTAGAACGTCCATACCTTCTTAGGTGCGGCGGCTTCGCTCGCTAGCACATCAGGCCACGGCCCCACGTGGGCTTTGTCCTCCAGCGTCTTGGTGCCATGACATGGGCGGCACAGCCCTTGCAGGTTGCTCAACAGATAGAAGCCTGCACACTTGTTGAGCGGATACTTGCCGCTCTCTTGCGCCTGCATGATGGCGATGGCAGCGGGCACAATGTGGTCACAAATCTCACTCATGGTCAGACCACACCGCGCACACATCGGGTTGCGTCCAAGGACAGTACGGCGGATGGACTGCCATCGTGTGCCCTTGCGCAGACCGTCCAGGACTGCATCGTAAGCAGTCGAGTGGCTCTTGATGGCATCCGTCTTAACAGCCTCGCCACGTTCCGCGCGACACTCGGCACAGTAACGTGAGTATTGCGGGCCTTCAGGCACAGCACGCAAACAACCGGCACCACTGCATACACGCATTACTTCACCTCACAGGCTGTCATGGCGTCCGCAATGCGCTTGAGTGAGTCCGCAATGCTGTCCACCGCGTCCCCTTCCAACTCCAGGCGCACCGGGTAGCCGTTCGCACCCGTGAATAAGTTGAGACTGAAGTTGCCCTCACAGGCGTTGACGTTGTAGCTCTTGAGCGAGTGGGCAATCTTTGCCAGCTCATCCTCAATACCCGCCGTGTACACATCCAACGTGATGGCGGGCACGGTGTGTTCCACCACGGCAACGGGTTGTGGCGTCTTCTTAGTGATCTTGCGTGGTGCGCGTTCGTGCTTCGGTATTGCGGTCATAGAATCCTCAATTCGTTTTGCGACATGAGACACGTGCGACACTGCTTTACTGTTTTTTTCTTAATAACCCATGACACAAAAACCAAAAAGTATCTTAAAAAAGAACAGAAGAGACGTGTCTCACGTGTCGCACTGTCTCAGTTCTTGTGTCGGTCCTTTATCGTCACGCCCCGCACGCCACGCAGCTCTTGCCCGGCTGCGTTGCGCTTCTTACCGGCCTGATAGCCTCCGCGTTCTCTGATCTGCGTGATTAGCGTCTTCTGCTCCACGTACTGGTCCTCACCGTCAGCCCTGAGAAAATCTACGTAAGCCTTGACAAGATCGGTGGTGAACGTGAACGCGCTGGCATCGTTCTCCAGGCACTCCTCCATGAAACGGCCCAACGGGTCCAGGTCGCGAAACAAGCCCTCTGTGGCCGCCGTAACGCTCGGTGGAGGACTCAATCCAACCCGCTGCCACTCCATGCACGCCTGTATCATCAGGTGCAAAATGCCGGGTGCCTCGGCCTTCAATTTCTCGCTTATCATCCGGTCTTCACGTCCTCGGAACGACACGTTGAACGGCACCAAGTGAACACGCCGCCGCGCGGCATCGTCAATTTCCAACTCGGGTTTGTTGTTGGTTGCGAGGACCAACTTGTGACTCGGCGTGAACGTAAATTCGCTTTCGTACAAGTGCGCACCGCTGAGAAGGTCGCTAGACGCAAGGGTCTTCAAAAGGGCCATGTCCAAGCGGACTCGGGCGTTTCCTTCGTTCGCTGTTACGAGTCTGCATCCGCACAGCTTGGCGATAATTCGACGCTGGTTATCGTTGCCCTTGTCCCGAAACGATAGATCATCCATGCGCAGCACAGTTCCATACTCAAAGCCCATGATGTACTGCCGGATGTTTAGCAACTCGCCCTTGCCATTGCCGCCAGGTCCCCACCAGAACGGCAAACAATGCTCTGTAGTGCAGCCGGTCAAACCGTACCCCGCGTGACGCATCAGGTATGCGTTTAGCTCTGTGTCCCCGTCCGTGATCTCATCCATGAACTTTAAGAACCGCTTCGGCTCAATGCTCGGGTCCGGGCGCACACGTGTTCTCTTGGTGATGTAGTCAGTCCTGTCCATTGGCCGGAGTTGTCCCGTGTGCAGGTCAACGACGCCGTTCCCCGGCACTCCGAGCAAGAAAGCATTTTGGTCAAACTGCTCCGAGAATTTCCACTTAGGCAAGTGGGGCTTAGCCTCGGCCAAGACACCTTGCCGGAAACGACTGTCGAGCAATAGAGCTAATCGCGGAGTGTCCTTCGGGTACTTCAGGTACAGCTCCGTGCAGTAGTCCCCGATGGCCGCCTTGAGCAACAGGTCTCCCTTGTCACCAACGCTCCACCGGGACTTGACCCAAGCAATGCTCTGCCCACGGTCATAGAGATAGCCGAAGTCTTGCGACTGCTCGGCAAACGCCTGCCCAATAGGTCCGTGTGCGAGATAAGGCAGCTCCATTACAGATTCCTTTTCCGCAGTTCGCGGGTGACGTGATCCGAGCTCTTTGCCTTCCTGCAAGCGCCATTGTCGTTGCAAGTGCGGCGTCGTCTCCCACGCGCCTTTTGCTCTATCGGGTCTCCGCACACTTCGCATTTCATTTCGTGACCACCCATCGGGCATACCTTCGGTCTTGTGGCGGTTAAGAACACCGCTTTGACTTGCAAGAACAGTATGTGCTACGGTTATTAGTATGTCACGTGACCCATTACAGACCGTTACACTACCTGTTCTCGTTGACGCGGAAAAGCGGGAGGAGGCGGACGGATCGGGTACACTTTTCCCGTCCCCAAACCGCACTACATTTGCGACTCTGCGTGTTGTTACGAGAGCGGATATTTGGAAGCGGCTAGAGAAGTGGAAGACATCCCAACCGGAAGCAAGGCAGTTATGTGGTGGGATATTGCAAATCCAGCGAGCATACGAAGCGCGGGATGAAGCCGCCTTCCGGCGGGCATTAGAAAACGTCTGGAAATGGATACCCCACTTTGGCAGCGCAGAGATCAAGCCCCTCAAGAATGAGCAGGCGTGGAAGGGAACAAACTGGATTTACTCCAGTCTAATGGCTAATCTACTCCAGAGCACACGGTTGATTTTTTTGTACACAGAAAGGGATGAGCACCAAGGGTTGCGTCCCGGTTTGTACTGCCCGACCTGGGAAACCGCTGCATTCGCGTTTATAGGCACGGGACTCATTCGTATGTGCCCGAAATGCGGCGATCTTTTCATCCCCAAAACCAAAAATCAGGGTTACTGCAAACCGGCGCACGGCGTTGCGTATCGCACGGCTAAGTCTCGCCGGGGAGCACAACAACGGGCTGAGGAGAAAAGGAAAGCCCGAAAATCCTTGCGCAGATTGGGCCGCCTAGTGAGTTAAACTTCTTCGCCATTTTGCTTCTCAGCGACTTCGGGAATAGAGCTGTCGAACGCTTCCAAGGAAACCTGTAACTGACGCACATCGCCTTGCAGGTCAGCCGGAAGCTCTCCTACGAAAGAGAATGGAACCGTCACGGGAAAACTGAAATTTCGCGGGAACGTGGCCTTGTAGTTTTCTGGCAAGAAAGCCAGCCACAGATTCACAACGTAATCGAAATACACCTGTAACTGCTTATTCAATTCCACTGAATCCTTCTGCTCGTGCCCTTTAATGGACGGCAGGAAGTGATACATAAACTTCCCTCCCTTCTCCTCCCATTTTTGACCGATGATCGCGGGAATGTTGTGGCTTTCGTTGCGATACGCTTCTATTTCTTTGGGAATTGCAGTCTGCCGTAGTTTTCCCAGCGCATGTTCTTGGGTGTAGAAATACCGGAGCTTTGGCTGCTCTTTCTGGCCGCGCTTGATCGCTATTTCCATAGCTTCAAACACGTGGTGCAGTTCCCAGAAGAACGACGCCAAATGACTCCGGCAGATAATCACGTCAACTTGACCTTGGTCCTTGATGGCCTGCTCATCTAGCCGGAGGTCATCAACGTGCGTTTGCATGGCGCGTGTTTGCAAATAGACGCGGGTGTACGCCAAGTGATACGCAGCATAGTTGACCGTAAACCAAATTTCACACATCGCGCCAACAAAGTCCGGGGTCGGAACGTCGGGCATTCTTGTCTCATCTCTGGCCATGTTTCAGTCCATGAATAATAAGAGCCGCCAATCCTCCGCATAATACGCTTCGTAGGGAATCCTTTTGGTGCGTCCATTTAAGAAGGTCAAAAAGTCCAACAACTTTCGGGCCATTCACGCGATGGGGCGGGCGTGCGATCTTTAGCTGACGGTCCGGGGAGGCCGCAAACGTGACATACGGAAAAATTAACTACCTTGTGGAGTTACGACGATTAGCGCGTGGCAAGAAAACAGCCGTCCCGGCCCGTGATGTCGCTGAGTAGGCCGTGTCGTGGGTGAAGGCGGGACTCGCGCAGACGGACATTGAGCAGTTGGAACGCCTGTACCGATTGGACGACACGCGCGATTAAAAGAAGTCGCCCGTTCCTTGAAAAGAACCTTGCGAAGTTCTCAGCAACACTTTCAATTTGCGCCCGTCGCTCATCACGAGGGTAAAAGGCCCTGGGTGAAGAGAAGTGATCGGGTGCCAGTCGGGATGCCCTTCCGCGTGCGATACACGCCCCCGCGTGTTCCGAGTTGTTGGCAGTTGTCCGCCGAGTCCATCGGGGACAAATTCCTGAAACTCTTCAATCGAATAGGTGACGCTAGCGGCTTTGTTGTCCTCAAAAATCAGTTTCCCTTCGCCGCTGTACGTCTGAATTAGCTTCTCCATAACGCCGCCGTGGTAAGAAATAGAAACACTATCAGGATCTTGACCCGCCATTCTCGATTTGTTTCTCAAGATCGGCAATCTTCCACTTACGCTTGTATCTTCGCCAACGAAACTTTATAGCCGAGGTCTTGCAGTCGAATCCAAGCATTGTTGAGGTTGACCCGGCTAAAGAATGGTATTGTGAGGTCTTTTTTGGATGTGCTGACAATCGCCAAGACTACCTCATACTCACCGGGAGATGGCTCGCCTATCAAGTCTCGAAACTCCGGCGTCAGATAGTCGGCAACCTTGTGCCTAAAGTCGGAGTCCCGACGGAGCAGACTGGCAGAGACTACGGCTTGTGCGAACATGTGACTGAGAGGTGCGCTCGCACCGGCATACCGCTTGACATGGATGATTCGCTTGTCCTTGGCAAAGAGGTCACAGAATTCCACCTTGTCGTACTGCCCGCCACACTTGATTTCCTTCCGGTCTAACAGGGCGAATTTATCCGGAAATGCCGCCGCTATCCGCGCATTGAATTCCGTTTCGGACTTATCCGCATAATTTGGAAACCCAAGCTCACAACGAGGCACCTTGGTAAACTGCTCATTGATTCGCTCCCGGAAGTCGGCTCCGAGCCGATACCACTTGCCGTTATTGAGGAGATAGGTCTCGTTGCCTTGATCAATCTCGCAGTAGAGGCAGCGATACACGGTCCAGGCTTCGTACACGTCCCCGGTCTGTTGGGACACTGCAAAGACGTGGCGGCGTTTTTTCACAAGCTCCAAGGACACATTCTCAGCGCCGCCAACGTCGTTTAGGAATTCTCGCATGTGAACGTCGCTATATGCGGGAGCAGAATCCGCGTCACGGTACTTGAAACTATCCACTTCCGCCCAATCGATAATTTCGGGGATTGAGAGCCACAGCCCCCTTGTGAAGTCCTCCGCCCGAATACGCTCAATCATTGTCGCGTCAAGCTCCGCGATTTTCGCGGGACTAATGACTTGATGTATTTGGTCCATCCAAGGAAAAATCTCTTTGTATGCTTTGCTCTCGGATTCCGCCAGGTAGCGGTCTAGTAGTGTTGGCAACTTGTCAACCGTAATAGGGAGCTTTACGTTGAGCGCGTCCTTACCAGTCAGTTGCTTTCCCAACGTCCCGTCTAGAGGGACGCCGGTGACTGCACGCAAGAAGTCTTGCTCAAGGTCTAAACCAAACTCTCCAATTTTCGCTTCCCGGCTAGCCTGAATCCGGCTGTGCTGCCCTATGGCGTCCAACGTCGCGCGGTCTACCGTTTTAATCCGATTACTGTCAACTGTGTTGAGAGTGACTTTAAGTCCGAAGTCCTCGTCCCATGAGCCGGGAATAAGCAGACTCTTGCCGTATCCGAACGTCAGCGCAAAAAGCCGCTCTCCCCTCAGTAGAAACAACACGGCAGATGCGTTACTGCTTCGCAAAACAGGGAGATTCGGCACAACCTCGGAGAGCAAGCCAACCCATCTAGGGGAATGCGGCGGTATAGAGTCCGTAAAGACACTGCCTTGTGTTCCGTCTGAAAGCGTGAAACCGTGTTCGGTTGTCTTGCGAAGTTTATTGAGACACTCCGCCCGAGACGTTCCCGGTTTAATGAGGTAGATGGTGAGCGAGTGAGTTGAGTCCTTCAAGCACGGCGCTCCCTCTGCGGAGCGATCCGAGTATCCCTCATAACTGTAGAGAACGAAATTGGCTGCCGATTCCCTTCACTTTTCGCGGGTAGGTGGCGCTAACCATCGGGACTGCGGATTTCCATGACCGTTACACCACTCTTATGGTATTGACCCCCGAAAGCATAGGAGCTACAGTCTCGCCGTGCATGGATGGGCAGGTGCGTGATGGAAGGCGAAATAGTTCCGAAGTCCGAAGCTGCCAACGACGACTTAGAAAAACAGATGACGGAGGCGCTGACTCATGGCTACGGCCCAAGAGTCGCACGGTTGGCAATGGCCATCATTGGCGGAGCCATACCGTTGCTTGGCGGCGCTGTGTCCGGGGCTGCTGGCGCATGGTCCGAGTCGGAACAAGATCACTTCAACCGGGTTGCGGCAAGCTGGATTTAATTACAGAAAGACGAAATCAAAGAGATCGGAATCACCGTTGCGGAAATTCTCACTCGGTTGGACCTGAATGACGAGAACATACGCAAACGGATTGAAAGCCCGGAGTATTTGTCGCTTCTCAAGGAGTGTTTCCGCGATTGGCCAGCCGCCGAAAGCGAAGCAAAGCGTCTTTTAATTCGTAATCTACTTAGCAACGCAGCTGCCAGCAAAATTTGCACTGATGACGTGATCCGCATGTTCATCCAGTGGATTGACGACTATTCGGAAATGCACTTCAAAGTCATCCGCTGGATTTACAAGAACGCCGGATGCACCCGCAAGGACATCTGGATGGGGGTGCATGGCGCTGTAAGTCAGAGAAGACTCAGCCGAAGCCGACATGTTCAAGTTGCTGATTCGGGACTTGAGCACTGGCAGCGTGATACGTCAGCACCGAGAGAAAGACTACTATGGCAATTTTGTTAAGAAGGCTCGCAAATCTACCGGAGGACAGTCGTCCCAGACGATGAAATCTGCTTTCGATGACGAAGAAGAGTATGAATTGACTGAGCTAGGCAAGCAGTTCGTCCGCTACACGATGGATGAAGTCATGCCACGAATCGCTGCCCCACCCACGGAGAAGGCGTAATCGGTCCTGCCGCCGCTGCTCAAACTGCTTCGATCACCGGCACGTTGTCAATGACCAAAAATTCCCTATCGCAGTGGTCACAGGTGAATCGGCCCACGTCAATTGATTCAATCTCACAATCGCCAGGGATAGTTGTCTGTCTATGGCAGTAGGGACACTCAAGCATGATGGATATTGTCCCACAGCGCACCTTCATTTCTTCCACGCCGCCGAGATCCGCGCGGACCGACGCCGCCCGCATCCACGGCACTGGCAGGCGCTGGCGGAACTGGCAGGAGTTATACCCAAAGCCCGGATCTCGCCTGGCGATGCTTAGTGTGGAGGTGCAGACAATGAGGTGAGGGCATGCAAGGCGTTGCTGCCCGAATAGGGCTGTTTAGAATTGGCTCTTTTTACTTAGCCCCAAGTGATACGATTCACTGGTTCTCCTCCCATGCACGGGTTCCCCTCCTATGCATGTATCGTATGACATATATATCTAAGACGGATTACCTTTTGTGGCGGGTCTGCCCGAAGAATGCGTGGTTGCGGATTCACAAACCGGAGCTCTACCACTCCACTGAATTAACCGAATACGAGCAATCCATCATAGACATGGGAATTGAGGTTGAGCGGGTAGCTCGCAACCTCTTTCCACAGGGAGTGCTTGTCACCGGTACAAAAACAGAAACACAACAAAATACACTGAAGTGCCTCGCTTCAAACCCCACCGGGACACTATTTCAAGCCGTATTCCAGCGAGAACAACTTCTAGCTGCCATCGACGTTCTTCAAGGCGACTCTGAAACAGGTTGGTACTCAATCCAAGAAATCAAATCTTCGACCGAAGTGAAGGAAGAACATTTATACGATCTTGCGTTTCAAGTAGTGCTTCTTCGACAACATGGGATGCTTATCAGGCGAGCTTCCATAGTTCATCTGAATCCTGGTTATGTCCGGCAAGGCGATCTCGACATCCAGCAGCTCTTCACCACGGTTGACGCGACAACAAAAGTCGACCAGATATCAGGTGATGTGATCAAAGAACTCCAAGAGGCCCGTACGTATCTTCTAACCGAGGCCGAGCCGGTGGGTGCCTGTTCTTGCATTTACAAAGCAAGATCAAAACATTGCACAACATTTGAATATTCCAACCCGGATGTGCCGCGCTATGGCGTTCACGATATCGTTCGCATTGGTAGCAGCCCAAAGAAACTGAAAGAACTGGTGGATGCAGGCATCCTGGCGCTAGAAAACTTACCTTCCGACTTCAAGTTAACAAGTGCCCAGAACGCGCAGCTTCGAGCGCACCGAACGGGTGAAACTGTCATCGAGAAAGAGGCCATTGCGCAAGAATTGAGTGATCTGACTTTCCCGCTTCACTTCATTGATTATGAAACTTTTGCTTCGGCGATACCCCTCTTCCCGAACTATTCGCCCTACGACCAAATCCCCTTGCAGTACTCCGTTCACATCGTGGGCTCGCCAGGCGAAGAACCGATCCACCGGGATTTCCTGCACAATGGATTAGGCGATCCGAGCACTTCATTTCTTAGCTCACTCCAACATCACGTCGGCCCCTTCGGCGCAATCATTGTCTGGAACAAGGGATTTGAGTCTCACGTGAATGATTGCATCGCACGCAGGCTTCCAGCAGTGAAGAACTACGTTATCGAGTTTAATGACCGCTTGTACGACCTGAAAGACATTTTTGCGAAGCAGTACCTTGTTCACAAAGACCTGTGCGGTAAGGTGTCAATCAAAAATGTTTTGCCCGTCCTTACTCCTCATTTGAGCTATTCGTCCCTAACGATTCACGGCGGAGCTACGGCATCACTTGCGTGGAGCAAACTGATCTCTGACCAGTTGAACGATGAGGAAAGAGGCCGGCTTTACGGACAACTACAGGAATACTGTGCGCTGGACTCATATGGGATGTACGCAATATGGCAAGCGTTGATCAGTTTGGTCAAAGAGTGACGAAACATGGATATTGATATTCCCAAGCTCCAAATGAAAACCCTGCGACGCGCAACTCACGCCGCCGCGTACAAGCTTTACCGGGCAGCACAGGAATGGGATCTTATTGACCCAATTCTTATCCGAGATAGGGAGGATTTGAAATCTGCGCCTAAATGGCGCGAACACATGGAACCTTATCATCACCAAATCAACAATTTGGTTACATTCTGCCGCCGGTTACCGGTTACCTTGCTAGCGGATGATGTAGGACTTGGCAAGACGATTAGCGCAGGGCTGATCGCCAGCGAACTGATGGCGCGCAACCGGGTCTCTAAAATTCTCGTGGTGTGCCCAAAGTTACTGATGCCGCAATGGAAAGAGGAATTGGAAAGCAAGTTTGGCATTCCAGGCATCGAGGCAACGGGAAATGAACTACTGCAGGTAGAGGTTCCGGAAAGTGGCGGGGCTGTCATTACAACGTATCAGTCCGCACGAATGTACCTGGATGCGTTGAGCCATTCGGGCTTCGAGATGTTGATTCTTGACGAGGCACATAAGCTTCGCAATCTGTACGGAACAAACCAATCTCCGCAAGTGGCACAACGCTTTCGCGAGGCGTTAGCCAGCCGAATGTTCAAATATGTCCTCATGCTGACGGCTACTCCCATACAAAATAGACTTTGGGACATCTACTCTCTAGTTGATTTGTTGGCTGTCGCGCGTGGACACCAAAACCCCTTTGGAAGTGACGGAGTGTTTGCGCGAACATTCATCGCGGACGACCGAACGCAGGCTCGTCAGCTAGTTCCGAATATGCGCGAGGCATTTCGTTCGGTTGTCTACGGATACATGTCCAGGATTCGCCGAGCAGATGCGAACTTGCATTTTCCGGAGAGAATTGTGCAGTTACACAAAGTCGATCCACTACCAGAAGAACTTGAACTAATTGATTCGATTGCAGGACCCATTCAAAGTCTCAACCGCTTGTCACAGATATCCATACTTCAAGCTCTCATCAGTAGTCCCCATGCCGTACTCTCTCAGTTAAGAAGAATGGCTGACAATGGCACCGTTCCCACATCTCTTGCGAGCAAGGTTGAGGAAATAGTCGCGCGAATTCCCATTACCGCTAAATTGCAGGGGCTGGGAACGCTCGTGGACAAGTTGCGTACAGAGCAACCTGAGCTCTGGAGAATGGTCATATTTACAACCAGACGCGAGACCCAAACGACTATCGAAGCTTTCCTGCAAATGCGCGGAATCTCGTGCGGATTGATCAATGGTGACTCAGGCGCGCGCAATCAGCGGACGATTGCGAGATTTAAGAAAGACATACCAGAAATACATGTGATCGTTTCAACTGAAGCCGGGTCGGAGGGAGTTAACCTGCAAGCGGCTAATGTTCTTGTCAATTTCGACCTTCCCTGGAATCCGATGATCGTTGAACAACGTATAGGCCGCATTCAGCGATTAGCTTCCCAACATGCGAGCGTCTGCATTCTTAACATTATCCTTCGCGGCACATTCGAGGAATACATCGTGGGGAGACTAATGGAAAAACTCCAAATGGCCTCCCACGCTATCGGTGAGATTGAAGCGCTCCTCGAAGCTTCAGGCGTGGGTGATCAGAATGAGGACAGCACGGCTTTCGAGGAGCTAATTCGTCAATTAGTAATCGCTTCGCTCGCAGGCAACAATGTCGAGGAAGCAACCCATCTTGCTGAAGCAAGTATTGTCGCTGCCAAAGTCGAACTTGAAAACCAGGAAAAAAACATCGACGCCATGCTTGGGGGCATGGAAGAACCAAGCGACGAGATTCCATATCCTCATCTGCCAGAGGTCACAAGGTCGATGGAGTCACAAGAGTTTGTCCTCGCGGCTATGAACAGCTTGGGAACTCAGCTGATCCTGGAACCTGATGGAGTTTATGCCAGTAAACGCGATGGGAACGTGGACCGAATTTGCTTTGACGATGTCCACTCGTCAAACGCCGTTCTCTATCGTCCGGGAACAGCACCATTTAGTCGACTTGTCAGTCGAGTAGTGGCGACGGGGCTGCACGATGTGCAAGACGTTGATGATAAACAGAGTGACATAGCGGAACTAATCACTACGCAATGGGTGGAGAGCTTCGGAGGAAAGTTCCGTTCGGCGGAGATTCAAGACGTGACGCGTTCATTCAACGGAACTGCGATTGTAAAGATACGTGCCACTGTTGGTCATGACAGTTACGAACGGCTTGTGAATGTGACAACGCCTTCCGGCGAATTGTGGATTCCTGCAGGCTTGACCGGAGCTAGCCCGATCTCTGATCCACTAAAGAATCCTGAAGCCGTGGGCTTGAGCCCATCTTTTCTGATCGAGAAGGCAATGAAAGATGAGGGCGTGGCCGAATTCTGTCGGTTTTATGTTGATCGTCGGAAACAGGAACTGACGGCTGCAGGAGCTGACCCGCGAAAGCGGAAGAAAATTGAAGATGACTTCACGCCGAGGTTAGAAGCGCATCTCGTCGGTTTGGAAGGAAGTGTGCGCAGGCAGCTCAGCGTCAAGGGCATCTTCGAACTCGGAACTGGACATGAATATGCGAGTTCCATCGACGTCGTTCCGTCTGAAAACAAAATCACAAAAAGCCCTGAGTTATCGCCGTGTTCTCGTTCTGAAACAATTGTGCCTCGTGATTGCCTCGCACGATGTGAAATGAGTGGCTCACAGGTACTAAAGCACCTGCTCGTTAAGTCGGGAGTAAGTGATCGACTGGCCCTTCCCGAATTCTTTGGAACATGTGCGGTCAGTGGGAAGCATGCATTGCGAGATGAGCTGGAACAGTCGGCGGTAACCCAGCAGACCGTTCTGAAGTCCATTCTCAAATCTTCGGAGCTGTCAGCAAAGCGCGCTGAACCTCAGTTCTTCGCGAAATGCGAATTCACTGGCGTACAAGCGCTGGAAGATGAGCTAGCGACGAGCCAAGTTTCAGGCAAAAAGTATCGGAAGGACAAGCAACAACGATCAATTATCACGGGCAAGACCGGATATGTTGATGAATTTATCCTATGCGCAGAAACGCACCAACCACTTCTGGCCGATGAAGCTGAAAGGTGCGATGTTACGAATAGACTTGTCATCCCTGCACTGCTAGTGCGATGCGAGGTGACTGGCAAGCAAGTACTGCCGTCCCTGCTTGACAAATCGGCTGCTACAGGAAGGGTGGCTCTCAAACGGCTTTTTGTTTCGAGCAGTATTTCTGGCGCTCGGCTACTCGAAGAAGAAAGCATCGCATCGGCAACTGGGAAACATTGTCTTCAAAAAGAAGCAAAATTGTGTGTATGGAGCGGCAAGAAGTGTCATCCTGATGATTTGAGAACATGCCAGCTCACGCACGTGACCGCTCATTTTGAGTTCATGACTACAAACGGGAAAATCCGGCTAGAACCGCTGCTCAACCTTTTGAATGGCCTTCGAAGGAAAACTGACAAGCAAGAATTGTGGACAACGATAGCTGCCAACGTGTCTCGAATATTAGACGGCCGATCACAGGTTGAATCGGCAGTCTTATCTCCAAGCGGGGAGCACTTGGCTGTTTGTCTGGAAACAAAGAATTGGCTCGGCCTAAAAACGCGGCAAGCTGGTTTGCTATACGCCATTCGCGATCATGAGGCTATCGGGAGAATCGTGACAGGCAAACGTGGTACCGAGGTGTGGGGCTTAGAG
>Ga0185299_10004306_pt1 | contig 17398 bp, 16 predicted proteins | sample PaiPotPPA55metaG_FD_128002 | JGI IMG/M metagenome (GOLD analysis project Ga0185299, IMG submission 128002) | Iron sulfur acid spring bacterial and archeal communities from Banff, Canada, to study Microbial Dark Matter (Phase II) - Paint Pots PPA... ...
AGCACATAGCCTGCATTTTTCTGCTCAGCCGTCAGCCCGGCTTCGACATCCATTTGAACGAAGCCGCTCAGAACTCGCGTGGCGCACGTGCCGCATAGGCCCTGGCGGCAGCCATACGGAATCTTCACGTCGCTTTGCTCAGCCAGATCGAGCAGAGTGCTTCCGGGGACAAGCTGACAAACCTTCTCCGAGTGACTGAATACGACAGTCTCGACCGGGCGAGCTTTCATTGGCTGCGACTCCATGGACCGTTTGCTTTCCGCGAAACTCTCCTGAAGGATCCGGTCCTGGGTTACGCCGAGAGTCAAGAGAATCTGGCGCGCGTTGTCCATAAATCCCTTCGGGCCGCAGAGAAAGAAAGTTGGTGATACTAGATCGGTCACGTGCTGGGAGACAAATTCCCCGGTTAGGCGACCGCTGTGACCCTGCCAGGTTGAGTCCGGTCGGGACAGGCACACCTCGTACTTGAAGTTGGGGAGAGACCTTCCAAGTCTGGCCAGCTCGTTCTCGAAAATGATGTCCGCAGCGGTTCGCACACAATATAAGAACGTGACCGGAGTAGCCAGTTTCAGATCGTCGATATAGCGCAGCATCGAAATCATTGGAGTGATTCCGCTTCCGGCCGCAATGAAAACGATGCTTTTGTGGAGTTTCTCGTCAAAGTAAAACCGGCCGTACGGTCCGCTGGCTTTCACCCTCAGACCTGGGTCAGCCCGCTCATTGAGAAAAACAGAGACACAGCCATTTTCCATGCGTTTCGGTGTGATCTCCACATAGTTCTCGTGCAGAGGCGAGGAGGAAATAGTGTACGATCGCGTGACTCGTTGACCATCGATTTGCCACTGGAACGTCAGGAACTGACCTGGTTTAGCAGAAAGTCGTCTTTCTTCCGGAAGCCGGAAGCGCAGCGTTTTTGTATCGTTCGTTTGCTGCTCGGTCTGTACTAACAGAAGACTCATCGAGCTCTTCGCGTTTTCGCGAGAGGTTGATGGGATTGCTTGCGCAGGAATCTCTCGAATACGCGATGACTCCGCGAAAGCGGGCGACTGCTTTCTCTTCTTAAACACCAAGCCGCACTGGAACAGACACACGAGAACAACCACGCCGGTCGCGAGCCTTAACCACAGGCTCCCGGGGTTCGCCGAACGAAGAAGTTCCGAGAACGTAGGGATGGCCACAAGCACAAATGCAACCAAGAAGATTGTCACTCCTAGTGCCTTCAGCAAGGAATGACTTTGCTTGTAGCGGCGTGCAATCAATATCTTCAGGAAGAGTAGAGGCACGAGTGCGATTACCAGCACGATGTGCAGAACCAGGTGTGTAGGCAGATGACCTGTGATCCCCAAACTCGCAAGTCTCTGACTCATACCGTAGGCCATGACGCACAACAGCATCACAAACAGGTAACCACCCGCCCTGTGAAGTGCGATCAGTCGGGCTCTCGTCGTTGCGCTGCGCGCGGGTTGGGAAGCCTCCAGCATCACGACCACATTGGTGGCGGCAAGCGTGACGAAGGCAACTCCGGCCGCAATCGCTGAAATATTCGACATAGGTTATCGAGTTTCGCCGTTCCTCGAAGGCGTTTCTAGTGAAAGCCGTGGCACTGTGTGGGCCAACTTCAGCGTTTGATTCGAGATCAAGTAGCGCGCCGCCGCCATCTCGCGCCCTTCGACGTTAGGGAAATTTGCACTCTGCTGGTGTTAACAGCATCGTCCAGGATTTATTCCAGGACTGGAATGTCTTTGTTTCAGGGGACGCTGTATGGATATTGCGGGAGCGCAGGATTTTATGGGTTGTGGCTTCGGTGAAGCCGATACAGGTCCACGCTTACTTCCAGCGGCCATTTGATGCCACTTATATGGAGAGGCCTGCCCGCTCCACTATGTCGGGATCACGTCGCTCCTTGGCTTGTCAAATGCTCATCCTGAGTTTGCGCATCCCATCATGAATCTGCCGCGCATCCGTGCCGCCGTAACCAAGAATCAAGCCGCCCCGCGCAGGCGGTTTCGCGTAGCATGAGGACAAAGGCATAGCCGATATTCCCCGCTCAGCGGCCCTCCTCGAAATCGCTACGTCACTCACACCCGGCCGCAGGAGCGCAACCAGATGCATCCCCGCTTCAGCGCCGATCACCTCGAGCTTATCCCCCATTTGTTTATGAATCGCCTCGACCAGCGCTGTTCGCCGCTGCATATAAAGTATGCGCATCCTTCGAATGTGCCGCGCCAAATGTCCTTCGCGAATGAAATCCGTCATCGCAGCCTGATACAGAGTGGATGAAAATTGGTCGCTAGCGTCTCGCGCGGTGGAAAATGCATCCGCCAAATCTTTGGGAACAACCATGTACCCGAGGCGCAGGGCGGGAAACATTACTTTGCTGAATGTGCCGACGTAAATCACTCGCGCGTCCGTATCTAATCCTTGCAGCGAGGCAATCGGGCGGCCTCCCAACCTGTATTCGCTGTCATAATCATCTTCAATAATCCATGCGCCGCTTCGCAGGGCCCAATTGAGCAGCTGCATTCGTCGAGTAGCGGTCATGGTCACACCCAGCGGATACTGATGCGATGGGGTGATGTAGACAGCATGCGCGCGACGAGCGCGGTGGATTCCCTCGGCTACGTTCAGCCCTTCATGATCGACCGGCACGGGGATGAGTTGTGCCCCAGCCATAATCAGAGCTTGACGCGCTCCCGGATATCCAGGCTCTTCGATCCACACCCGGTCATTTGCATCCAACAGAACTTGCGCCGAGAGTTGTAAGCCCTGCTGTGATCCCGTTGTTACAAGTATTTGTGACGGCTCGCATCGCGCCGCGCGAGCTGCGCCTAAATATTCGGCGATGGCTTCCCGGAGCGGCCCATATCCCTTCGCATCCCCATAAGCCATCAATTGTCTTGTGGGTTTTCGCGAATAGCGATTTACCAGCTTGGACCATACTCTGGTAGGAAAATGTTCCAGTGCAGGCAGGCTCACTCGAAATGCAACCAGTTTGTTTGACCAAGTTTGTGCGGGCACGCGCATCAACGCTACGCGGCCGGAGACTTTTCGCAGAGTATTGCTTTTAGAAACGTGCGACGCATTCCGTATTTTCCCGACCGCTGGTTTTAATGCGTCGTCCGGGATCGACCTCGACACACACGTTCCAGCCCCAACAAATGTCTCGAGATACCCCTCCGCATGCAATTGTTCGTACGCACTGGAGACTGGAATTCGCGATATCTTCAATTCCGCCGCGAGGTTTCGAGTCGACGGTACTCTTTGGCCAGGCCGCAATTGGCCGGCAAGAATGGCTTGCTGAAACCATTCGTACAGTTGCCGGTACATTGAAATCTTCCTGCTGGAGTCCAGTGCAATCGGTGGCAGGAAGCTAGCGGAGATTCGTTTCATCGATATACAGCCTGAAGTGGCTATATCGTATCAGATCAGAATGGCTGCTATGGCAGGCCACCGACGAGCGCGGCTCGACAAAACCCGTCTGCTGGCGTTTGCTTCAGCGCAACGCGTATTCATCGAAACACCGTGAGAAAACCTTGCGAGTCGTGCACCATCTGACCTGCGAGCCGGGGACGATTACTGCTGGTCCTGCTTCTGCGAGAGTGCGCGATCCTTGGCTTTCGACGTAACTCGGCGCAGGAGGAACTCCTGCGCCAGATTGGCGGCCCCTCGCTGCCCGGTTCCGATCAGGAAATTCCCGATGAACAGCCCGAAGCCACGGTTTGACGCCGGATAGTAAGCATTTGAGAGGGCGGCCGACGCCAGATCGCCACCGATCGTCGAGTAGTTCGGCTGCCACTCTCCGTTGTCTCCCCTGCAGACGAACGGGCTCGTGAGCGCGTGCAGAGCGCGGGACTTATTTGTGCCCGTGCCCTGGTAGAAGTAGCGCGGATCCTGGTGCAGAAGTGAGGGCAGAATGGCGCCACCGATCATGATGTCGCTAAAGCCATTCGCGTAGGAAGCGCCATAGCGTTCCGCGTAGCCCTTCGCACCCTCGGGATAGTTGGGGTGGCCCCCCGCCTGCCCGGCGGCGGCAACTATACCTACCCCGATAAAGGTGACGGGGTCGAACGCAACCTTGGCGGCGAGCTTGAACTTCAGCTTCGTCGTGAGCGGTGCGGCATTTGGATCATAAGCGACGTAGAAATTGGGGATGATGCCGAAAACGCGCTGATGCTCTTCGATCTTGACTTGCTCGGTGGCGAGCTGCTCGGCGGAATAACCCACCGTCACCCTGGTTACTGCCTCGGCAACACGGAGCTTATTGACCCTCAGAATTGCATATTGGCCTGGCTGGAGGGTGAGGTCGGGCGAAGTCCAGCTGGCAAATCCCTGAGCGCTGATGTTGACGTGATAGGGGGTTCCCGGCTCGAGATCGTTGAATTCAAAGAATCCGTTGTCGTTCGACGCGACTGTGCGAGGGCTCTTGAGAATAGGGCCTTGAAGAACGACGGTGGCGCGCGGAACAGCGTCGTTATTCACGTCAAGTACAGTGCCAACAATAATTCCCGGCTGCGCCCTGGGCGCGTCAGGCAGCACACTCTGCTGCTCCTGCGCCGCAGAAGTCCTCGATCCGTAAAGGAAGAGCACGAGTGCAGAGACCAAGACAAAGACAAAAACAAAGACACGGCGATTCATTCCGCCTTCTCCTGTAAGTGACAGAAACCTTAAACGTGAGTCTTCGAGCAAGTTAGGTCAAGGCAACTGACCGGCCAAAGCGATGCGCCATGGGGACGCCTCGTAAATCGCTGACTCTAGTGAAAAAGAGGGGATCGGGCGAGGCAGGTGTCGACAAGTGTCGAAAGGATGTCTCGACATTCGTCAATAATTGTCAACGATTGGTCACGGTCGGTAAGTCTGGAGGACCAGCGCAAAAAAGAAACATAACAGTAGTCAGGAGGGGACGCCTCACCAAGGCCCGTTAAAGACGGTTCTTCCCCGATGCGATCAAAGGGAAAGTTTCGACAGGCGGCAAACTAACTCGACTCGCAACCTGGCTGAATGAAGGGCTGCGGACCGGACTTGCCAGTTGGGACTTTGGCATCTTCCTTGCATGACCCTCAGTGGCAATGCCGACGGTTCACCCGGAGGAACCGCCTTCCGCAAACTTTGCTAGAGGTGAATTGCAAATGGCCACAGCCGCCAAGTTCCGCATCGATGTAGCAATCCACGATCTCCTGATGAATTCCACCGAGCGGCCTCCCGCGCCGGCGGAAGCCAGGGGTTTAACCCTCCCTCAGCCCATCTTCCCCCAGCACCCGCAACGCTTCAACGATCCTGGGCCTGACGCACCGCCCGAGAAGCGCAAGTGGGGGGCAAAGGACGTCTACCGCTATTCACGTGGATGGCTAGGCCCCTATGTTCGCTCGCGAGTTCTGCCCGGAGAGTTCCACCCGATCACCGCGTATTTATTTGTCGAGTACAAGTGCAATCTCGATTGCTGGTACTGCTGGTCTTATAACAACAAGGTCAAGGGTATGACCGAGGACGTCGCACGGCGTTCGATCGACTGGCTGCACGACAATGGCTGCCGGGTTCTGGCACTGATGGGTGGAGAACCTCTCCTGCGGCCGGAATTCATTCATAAGGTTGTCTACTACGCGGCGAAGAAAGGCTTCTGGGTTTATATCGCCACCAATGGACGCCTGCTGCGCCCCGACGTCGCAGACCGTCTCGGCGATGCAGGCGTAGCGGTATTTAATTTCGCACTCGACTCGTGGGACCTGCAGCCGAGTCTGCCCAAAGCGTTTGTTCCCGCGCAACAAAATCTGGAACACATCCTGCGTAAACAATATGTGGACGGCTATCTGGTCTTTTTCAACATCAACATCTGCCGTAACAACATGGATGACGTCAGAAAGCTGACCGAATACGCCCACGACCATCGCATTGCCACGGACTATCACATCAATGAAACTCCGATGCTCGAACAGGACGACCACTTCAAGCATCTTTACGACAACCCCACTTATATCCGCCCGGAAGACTGGCGCGAGATCGACTCTCTGGTCGATTGGCTGATCGAGAAAAACAAAGCGGGCTATCAGATGGTGAACTCAGTGCAACGGCTGCAGGAGATTAAGGCCTTTGTGCGCATGTCGTCCGGACTCGACCTGAAGGAGTATGGCTGGAACGGCGATGGCACTACTGGAAACGGACACCAGGCAGAACTGCTCGCCTCGATGCCTGGGATCGTGCAGGAGGAAAGCGGCGAATTGCGTTTCGCGGAATGGAATTGCCGCGCGGGGCAGAACAACGTCATCATCCGCACAGACGGCACCGTCGCCCCGTGTTTCCCCATGTATGGTGCAACCTTCGATTGGGGAAACATCGATCATCCAAAATTCGACCAGGCGCAACTCTCGGCGATGAAATCAACTTGCCAGCAACACTGTTTCTCAACCCTCAACCATAACCTGGCCTACTGCTACAACGATGCACGTGTGATCAAGTGGCTGTGGTCCAACGCCAGGAACAAATTCCAGGGTGGTGTGCGCAGCTTCGAGGATTGAAGCGGGAGGACCCAGCGTGCGGGGAAAGATATGACAATGCCGAACACGAAAGTTAACTTGTCTGTCGTCGCCGCCATTTTGATTGCTACGACAGTGTTCGCCGCCGGTGCGCAAGCGCAGCTTACTCAAGAAAGCGAAGTGGACCTTACAACTCCACTTCAGCCCTTGCGCTCCGACGTCACTGAAGCCCAGATTTTCTCCGAATTGCTGGCTCACAACGAGCTTCGCAACGCGACGCTGCTCGGGTACACATCCCTCAGGACCTATCAAGTGGTCGATTTGAAAGGGAAAGTGCACGCCCAGGAAATTGGGCGCATGGAGTATCGTGCACCCGACAAGAAAACGTTCGTGGTTACATCCGAAGAGGGGTCGGGCCTGGTTCGCCGCTTGGCATTGAATCCGCTTATCGCCAGCGAGATTGAAACAGCGGCTGGCAGGGAGCATCATGACAGCGCTATCGTTCCCGCAAACTACACCCTGAAGGCGCTGGGCGAGCAACAGGTAGGGCCTTACCACTGCTTCGTCGTACAGGCGATTCCCAAACGGAAAGACAAATATCTATTCGAAGGCAAGGTATGGATTGATGACCGCGACTATGCCGTCGTCCGGATCGACGGCCATCCGGCGAAGAAGCTTTCCTTCTGGATCGAGCGAGCCGACTTCGTCCGGCGATACCAAAAAATCGGCAGTTTCTGGCTTCCACAAAGAGATGAGACGTTTGTCCAAGTCAGACTTTACGGCAAGAAGGCTCTGACAATTGCCCACGAGGAGTACGTCGTGAGTCCCTCATTGGACAAGCAGGAATCCGCACAGAGCGTGCGCAGCTTTTGACGCGGAGATTTGAAACTGTTCCGACAAGCCGACGTGATCGCGTTGTAATTACAGGCAACAATCGCTCCGCGATGCCCGTAAAGGCAGACCTGCTCTCAGTCGGGTACTGTCGTGCTCACCTCTCCGCAGGCAGACATTCCCCTCTCGAATTACTTTTTCATTGCAGCAATGGCAAGCATCGCTAACTCCCGCAGGCTCCGCTCGAGTGCCTTCCGATCGCCTTGCACCTTTGCGTCGTGTTTGGCCCCCTCTGCCGCCCGCACCACGATGTGGACTATCTGCTCCACAGTGAGCCCCTGCGGAGGCCCTCCGATTTCGCGCGTCTGCTGGAGTGATCGGAAAAACCTCGCGAGCCGCCCCTCGTATTCCGTATTCATGTCGCCGATCCTCGTGCGCGCCAGCCGTGAGAAAGTTTCCTCCAGTTCCGGCATGTGTTCGGACTTGCGGGAGAGCTCGAACCCCATTCCAAAGTAGGCGTCGAGCAAACCAGTCAGACGGTCCACTGCGGTGCCACCTGCGCTCTCGGCGGCAGCGCAACGCTGTCGTACCTGGTCGCCGAGATATTCAAGGATTGCCAGAAAGACTGCTGCTTTGTTCTCAAAGTGCAGGTATACCGTGCGCTTGGCCACCTGCGCCGCCCGGGCAATATCATCGACAGAAGTCTTACGATACCCGTACTGGGTAAATAACTGCAGTCCCGCCAGCACGATGGCAATGGGCTTCGGGGAAGCGCTTTCCCCGGCTCCATTTTTTTTCTGAGCCTTTTTCACTGGCATCCCATCCAACGATACTAAGTATACCAACAATGACTACACGGTATACTTAGAATGGAGATGAATTGCATCGAAGTTTGCTTCCTGTTTGAGGAAATGGGACCTCATTCGGCGTATCGGCAAGCGAATTGCCCGCGACATCATCGCAACCATACGAATCGCGGGTTGAGGAATCTAATGGCGCCAAAACGTTTAATCGTTCTAATCGCAATCATTCAGTCCGTTCTTTGTTTGGTCCATCTGCTTCTCTATGAGACGTGGGCATTTTCGCCTGCTGGAAGTGACACTCATGGCGCGCCCTGGATCAGAATGGTCCTGGGCTTCTTGTCGGTGGGTTTTGTCTCCGCTTCGTTGCTCGCATTTCGCTACACCAACCCCGTTCTGCGCGCTTTTTACCGGGCCACTGCGGTTTGGATGGGTCTGGTGAGCTTCCTCCTGCTCGCGGCGATTTTCTCATGGATTATTTTCGCAGTTTCGCGGCTAACCGGGCTGGATGTTCATTTCCATCGAATGGTGGAATTTCTGTTCGCCGCTGCAGTCGTAGCCGGACTCTACGGAGTTTTCAACGCCGGTTGGACGCGGATTACGCGAACGACAGTGCAACTGGCAAACTTGCCAGCGGCGTGGCAGGGTCGAACAGCGGCGCTGATCAGCGATGTTCACCTTGGGCACGTCCGAAACGGCAATTTTCTGCGGCGCATGGTGGCGAAGATTTTGAAGGAAGAGCCAGACGCGATATTTATAGCGGGCGATTTGTATGACGGCACGGCCATCGATGCAGGACGTGCGGCGGAACCGTTGAATAAGCTAAGAGCGCCTCACGGCGTGTATTTTATCGCGGGAAATCACGAGCAATTTGGGGACGATAGTAAATACCTGCAGGCCATTGCGGCGGCCGGTGTACGCGTGCTCAGCAATGAAAAGGTGGACGTGGACGGTTTGCAGATCATTGGCGTGCCGTACCGGAATGCGGTGCGGGGTAGGCAGCTTGCGTCGGTGTTACAGGACGTCCGCTTGGATCGCGACCGCGCGAGCATTCTACTGACGCATGCGCCCGACCATCCCGAGATCGCGGAGGCCGCCGGTGTCTCTCTGCAGCTATCCGGCCATACGCACCTTGGGCAGTTCATCCCTTGGAGCTGGATGGCGCGGCGGATTTACCACCAGTTTGTGTACGGCTTAAGCCGGATCGGCAAGATGCAGGTTTTCACTTCGAGCGGAGCCGGAACCTGGGGACCACCGCTGCGGCTGGGATCGAATCCCGAGATTGTAATGCTCGAGTTCCAATAGAAGTTTAAGAGATCTGAGCTGCCACGAAAACCGACGGATTCTTAGGCCGGGCGCGAATCACTGTCCTTAAAAAGCGCACCATACAGGATCGGATTTGCAATCAACGGGCCCAGTGACGTCTGGGGGAACCGAGAGCAGCAGAATGAGGCACCACTACCTGGTCTGCATTTGCAGACAAGTTCGGGACGAGCCATCGGAACACGAAAGGTTGCACAAAGGGCGCCCACGATCTGTGCCGGGATGAACATTCGAACATCCGCAGGTCGAATCCCGGCGAAGGTATCAGAGCACTGTCCGGAGAAACTTCCGCAGGGAGCCTGCAAGCCCTGTAGATCCAGTGGATGCATGCGGTTTGACGTTAAAACGATTTAAAATGAAAATAACGTTTTGGAGCGTCCTTGGCGACCTCGTGGGGAACCGTGACAATGCGGGATGAACACAGGGCGTACCGTCTTCTCCCAGCTGGTCAACTGCCTTCCCCAGCAACAGTTCAGGAAGTGCGTAGACCGATATTGTCGTGGTCGCTATCTGAAAACTTTGTCCTGTTGGGAGCAGTATCTAGCGATGGCATTCGCTAAAGTTGACCTACCGCGAGAGTCTTCGCGACATAGAAGCCTGCCTCGGTTCCATCGGCGGCAAGCTCTACCACATGGGATTCCGCGGCAAGATAGCACGTTCGACGTTGGCGATGCGAACGAAGCTCGTGACTAGGGTTGAAGGAACTAGCGAGCGGAGGTGATAACTCATGCAGTCGAAATACCGACAAGGATTAACTCTGGGTCAGCTGTTTTCCGCCTGGGGCAGCATCCTGAGCGGCCGGGCTCCCATGCTGTCCATCGAGGTCACGCGTGAATGTCCCTTGAGTTGCCCGGGTTGTTACGCCTATGGCGATTCTCATTTGGGAGGCGGAACTACATTGCGCGAGCTCTCAGACTTGCGCGGAGAAGCGTTGGTCGAGGGCGTGCTTGCCCTGGTCAGAAAACATAAGCCTTTGCATGTTTCGCTGGTCGGAGGCGAGCCGTTGGTCCGGCATCGCGAGCTCAGCCGCATACTGCCGGAACTCAGCGGCCAGGGAGTGTTCACGCTGGTGGTGACCAGCGGAGTGATTCCGATTCCAGCGGAGTGGATGCAGCTGCGGCGTTGCCGGGTCGCGGTCTCCGTAGACGGACTGCCCGAGCACCACGATGAACGTCGCAAGCCGGCGACTTACGCGCGCATCCTGCAGAACATCCGCGAGCGCCAAATCAACGTTCACTGGACAATCACTGCTGCGATGCTAAAGCGCCCGGGCTATCTGGAAGAGTACGTCGCCTTCTGGCAAGCGCGGCCGGAAGTCAACCGCATTTGGGTCAGCCTTTATAGTCCGCAAGTGGGTGAGCACAGCGCGGAGATGCTTAGTCCCGAAGAACGCCGTCGCATCGGCAGCGAACTTCCCGGTTTGCATCAAGCCTATCCCAAGCTGTTGATGAGTCCGGGAATCGCAGAGGCGTTTGTGACACCTCCCCTAAGTCCCGAAGAATGTCTGTTCTCGAAAATGTCCACAAACTACTCAGCTGACTTAACCACTCGGGTGGAACCTTGCATTTTCGGCGGCACGCCGGACTGCAAGCAGTGTGGTTGCGTGATTTCAAGTGGCTTGCACCGAGCACAAAAAGTGCGGGTAGTGGGACCGCTAAAAGTCGGACACCTGGTCCGCGGTTCGATGGCCATTGGTTCACTGCGCAACCGGCTGCGCTCAAAGTCGGCAGGTCCATCACGCTGGAACCGCCATCCCGCGCAACAGCCGAGCCCCGGCCTAGTCCAGATCGGCCTGGATGACGCAGCGGCAATTGATGTCTCAGAGAAACCGTCGCCTTGAGCTCATCAACCTCAACAGCCGGGTACGGGCCACTCTGACATATGGATCTGGCGACCGTTAGGAGGAATACTCCATCAAGCTTGAAGTAACGAAGCTGACGGTCAATGTGTTAATGGGGCCCATTATGGATGATCCAGTTGGGCTGGCGTCACCTTCAGGTGCAGGTAGCGTCGCGATCGCAAAGGGGCCCGCTATCTGAGAGCTCAACAACCCAGACGTTCGACGATGCGGTAGGGTAGCCAAAAACGATAAACTGGTTACAGGAAAATCCATGACAGACGATCAGAGAAACCAACCGACCAACGACGCGAATCCCGGAGACATCACGCGGCGCGACTTTGCAGCCCTCTTGGTGGGTGCGGGCCTGGCCGCGACCGTTCAGTCGGCAGCGGCCGCGGGCCTTGAAGTCAACGAGAATGACGTCGAGATCAAGACTCCGGATGGAGCTTGCGACGCCGCTTTCATTCGTCCGAAAACCGGTTCCCATCCGGGAGTATTGATCTGGCCCGACGCATTCGGCTTGCGGCCCTCGATGCGCGCCATTGCGAGGCGTATTGCCTCTGAGGGTGACGGATATTCCGTTCTCGTGCCTAATCCCTTTTACCGCGTGTCCAAAGCTCCTTTCACGGATGCCTCCACCTTCAACTTTCAGAATGCCGACGATATGGCAAAGCTTCGGCCGCTGATGGCGTCGGTGAACGCGGCCGGCAATGCCGAAAAAGATGCCACCGCCTACGTTGCCTTCCTCGATGCGCAAAAAGAAGTGAACAAGACAAAGAAGATCGGAACCCAGGGTTATTGCATGGGCGGGGCGCTGGTCGTGAGAACCGCCGCGTCGTTGCCCGATCGCATTGGTGCGGGCGCATCATTCCACGGCGGAGGCCTGGTGACCGATAAACCCGATAGCCCGCATCTGCTGGCGCCGAAGATCAAGGCACGAATGTATTTCGGGATCGCGAAGAACGACGACGAGCGTCAGCCGGATGCCAAAGATAAGCTGAAGGAGGCCTTTGCAGCCGCCAAGGTTTCTGCCGAAATCGAGGTGTATTCAGCCTTGCATGGCTGGTGCGTGTCGGATATGCCCATGCGCGACGGCGTGTCCATCTATAACAAGGTCGAAGCCGAGCGCGCCTGGGCGAAACTCGTTGTCTTATACAAAGTGGCTCTGGCATAGCCGATATCCGATTAAGCTACGAGCGACTAAGCATCAAGCGCCCGATCCATCCTGCAACTGGCTGTTGCTGCTCATATCCCTCGGTCGCAAAGCTATAGAGCGCGATCGAAAAACCGCTCCAGCAGGCGGAGCAATTCCGTTTCGCCGTAAATTTCGACCCGGCCTCGCCTGAAGCCCTGCCGCTCCAGAAATTCCCAGAGATGTTCCTTTAGAAGTTTAAGAGATCTGAGCTGCCACGCAAGCCAACGGCTTCTTAGGCGGGCGCGATCACTGTGGCAAAAACGCGCACCACACAGGATCGGATAGTGCCTCAGCTTGAAATAATGCAAAACCTTATTCGGGATCGGCGGGATGGGGTAGGAACCAAGCGGCTCCTCCGAATGGACTATGGCTGGCAAAATCTTGAACAGGCGGGACGTAACGACTCTCTGAAGTCTCTTGCATCCAACGAGGATTGTACTGAATGCGCTGCGCCACCTCAGACCAGCAACATGCGAGATGTCCTGTCTCCGTTCGCCATGATGATCTCATCGCAGTTACCCTCGACGCTTCTGCCATCCTAGGGACGCGGCGAAAAGCTATGCAATCTTTTTCTTGTATGGGCCGCGCTTGTTGGGTTTCGGCATGTAGGTATCGGCAATGAGTGCCATTTCCTCAAGGCTCAAACCCTGGCCACTCAGGCCAGCAGCCCTGGCTAGACCAGCGACGATGGGAGTGATGCGCAGCGTCTTATTCAAACTGAGGCAGTGCCGACTAGTGACGTCTAGCGGAATCGAGAGCAGCACAATGAGGCACCACTACCTGGTCTGCATTTGCAGACAAGTTCGGGACGAGCCATCGGAACACGAAGGTTGCACCAAGGGCGCCCGCGATCTGTGCCCCGATGAACATTGGAACATCCGCAGGTCGAATCCCGGCGAAAGTATCAGATAAAGAGCGGGCAATTGTGACTGCCGGGTTTGCAAATGAAGTGGACGCGGTGAACCAGTAGGCGGCGGTAATGTAACCGGCGACAGCGAACGGCACCGCTCCTGAACGTAGTCGCGAGCAACCCCAAATTACCGACAATAGTCCGAACGTCGCCACGAATTCGCTTAGAACCAGCGTCCACCCATGGCGGGAATGCGAGGAGAAAGAGTAGCAGCGCAGGCCGAACATCAGATGCGCAACGATAGCCCCGGCAACCCCTCCGGCGCATTGCACAAGCATGTAGGCTACGGCTTCACGCCACGGAATACCGTGCTCCATTGCATCGGCGAGGGTGACGGCTGGATTCAGATGTGCTCCGGAAATCGGCCCAAAAGTCAGAATGAGAGCGACCAGCACCGCGCCGGTCGCAATCGTATTCGCAAGCAGAGCAATAGCGACGTTGCCGGCTGCCAGACGTTCACCCATGATGCCGGAGCCGATCACAGCAGCAACGAGGAATGCGCTACCCAAGAATTCAGCCGTCAGTCGGGCACGCAGGTTGAATTTCATTGGTGGCCGATATTGTCGATCTCTTTCTTAATCGCCAGCTTGTTGATGGTAGCGAGGGGGAGGCAAAGGAACAGACTGATGCGGAGTTCCAGCGTCACGAACGCATCACGGTATGCGCGCTTGATTTCTTCCGCCGGGCCACGAACCAGAGCCGGATCGGCGACCCCCCAGTGAGCCGTGATAGGCTGCCCCGGCCAGATAGGGCAGACTTCCTTCGCAGCGTTGTCACAGACGGTGAAGACGAAATCGAGCTTGGGGGCGTCGGGCTTTGCGAACTCGTCCCAACTCTTGCTTCGGAGACCATCCGTGGGCAACTGAGCATTCTCTAGCTCCGCGATAGCCTCCGGTCGAACCGTATCCGAGGGATGGCTTCCAGCACTGTAGGCGGTAAAGTTCGGCCGGCCTTTGTAATTCATAATTGCTTCGGCCATGACGGAGCGAGCTGAATTTCCGGTGCATAAGAACAAGACATTGTAGTGTCCTGGCATGTTGTTTTCTCACTGACAGCAGGTTGGCCCGCAGCAAGGTTCTTTCCGCTGTGGTTTAACGGCCCGCACGAAGGCACTCATGAACTTGCCATCCACCTGTGGCGCGATCGCATCCACGTCTATGTTTTGGCCGGAAAGAAACTCGCGTGCATCCTCGATGCGATAAATTCTGGTTGGCTCAATCTCAATCCTGTCGAAGCCGGCAGACAACAGTTTGGCCCGGTATTCATTCTCTTCAAGGGCACCCGCAATACAGCCAACCCAGAGAAGCACGCTTTGGCGAATCTCATTGGGCACCTCGCCATGCGTCACGACATCGGACACGGCAAAGCGGCCACCCGGTTTCAGCACCCGAAAGGCTTCTCGCAACACACGATCCTTATCCGCAGAAAGGTTGATCACACAATTCGAGATAATCACATCGACTGAGTTATCCGGCAGAGGGATGTGCTCGATCTCGCCCTTCAGGAACTCAACGTTCTCAGCGCCGGATTTGCGCTTGTTCTCATTGGCAAGCGCGAGCATCTCGTCCGTCATGTCGAGACCGTAAGCTTTGCCGGAGGGCCCGACCCGCTTTGCCGAAAGCAGCACATCAACGCCACCGCCCGAGCCGAGATCGAGAACCACTTCTCCTGGAGTCAACTTCGCCAATGCGGTTGGATTTCCGCACCCTAAAGACGCGAGCATGGCCTCATCAGGCACTTGGCCGGCCTGGGAGGAATCGTAAAGATTGGAGGTGATTGGATCGCAACCCAGGCCGCTGGCGGCTGTCGCCCCGCAGCAACTGCTTCCGCCAGTCTTCACTCGCAAGGCTGCCTGGCCATACTTTTCTTTGACTACTTCCTTAATGTCGGTGGTGCTCATAATGCCTTCTCCTATTTGCAAAGCTGGACGATGTTTTGCGGTTTGACTGCTTTGTTACGAGTGCAGCATTCGGCGTAGAGAAATTGCAGAAGTTCCTGGAGCGCCTGCGTGTTTGCGGTGTACCGCAAAAAGGTGCTTTCGCGGCGTACGTTCACGAGCTCTTCATTCTTCAATTTCTCCAGGTGGTGGGAAAGCGTGGAATTCGGAATGTCCAACTCTGACTGGATGTCGCCTGCGACCAAGCCGTCTGGATGCGCCGACAGCAGCAATTGCATGATTCGAAGGCGGGGTTCCGTGCCCATCGCGGAAAGCATGTCGGCGTATTTTGCAACATGCTCGGTATTCTTCCTTGTGGCGATTGCCATATTTCGATATTTGCAGAAATATGGACCAATGTCAAATCTATCTCAATATCATGCCGACTGGAGGTTTTCCTTCGACGAGGATGACTCATTCGCGCCTGTGCTCTCTGCATATTCCGCGCCACGAAGAATGAGAAATCTAAGGCTCTGGCCTGAACACGAGTTCGAGCACCTCTTGCCTACTGGTGCCCATCAGTGACCACGGACGGCGAAGTGACCACGGACGGCGAAAGGAACTAAAATCAAACTAGCGATAGGAGAATCAGCAATGGAAATCCTTAAACGTTTGTGGATAGAAATGGTGCTTGCGGGTGCGTATGCGAGGCCCGCGGTCGACACTGTCGCAATATTCGGCGGCTATGCGGTTCTCAGCCGCCTTTGCCAACCGGCGGAGCAGGCGGCATAGCATGCGCATCGTGTCTCTACTGGCGAGCGCCACAGAAATCGTCTGCGCCTTGGGCGCTGGGGAAATGCTGGTAGGACGTTCGCACGAGTGCGATAACCCGGATTGGGTGAGGAGCCTTCCGGCCTGCAGCAGTCCCGCGTTTGATATCGCTGTTTCGAGTGGGGAGATTGATGCGGAAGTCAGGCGTCGTCTGCGGTCGGGCGAGCCGCTGTATCACATTCACGGGGAATTGATTCGCGAATTGCATGCCGATCTGCTGATCACGCAATCGCATTGCGAAGTGTGCGCGGTTACGCCCGGCGACGTCGAGCGCAGTGGTGCCTGCCTACCCGCCGCGCATCAAGTCGCACTCTCCGCTTCGAATTTGGATGAAATATTCCAGGGTATTCTGCAGGTTGGGCGAGCGCTCGGCCTGGAGGATCGAGCTGAGGCCGTGGTCGGCGGCGAACGTGAGCGACTGGACAAGGTCAGGGAAGAAGTTTCGCGTTTCCGTAGGCCAACCGTGGTCATGCTCGAGTGGGCGGATCCGATATTCGCGATGGGAAACTGGGGTCCGGAGCTGGTGGAAATCGCGAACGGCGAACTCCTGCTGGGCAAGAAAGGCGAGTACTCAGCCGCCATTGCTTCCGAGCAGCTTCGGGATGCCGATCCGGAGTATCTGATCGTAGCGCCTTGCGGATTCAATCTGCAGCGGAGTTTGCGGGAACAGGGTGTGTTAGAACGGCATCCGTGGTGGCGAGACCTTCAGGCCGTACGTAACGGCAACATTGCGTTTGCCGACGGTAATCTCTTCTTCAATCGTTCCGGAATGACCGTCTCCCAAACTGCAGAGATCATCGCCGAAATCCTCCACGGCGTTTCTTTCGGCGGAAGAACCAAAGAAGTAAGCTGGCGGCGCGTCGAATCGCCGGTCGAGCGAGTCCGCGGCTGATGGTCACGAGCCGGCCTGAGCAAAATTGTGGGATCGCGGCGCAGCTTATTGATTAGGTTGCAGCTTTCCGTACCCGTGCTCGCGAGCCCATAAGTCCAACGGCAGTGGCACCAAAATTCACTCGCAGGTTCAGCTATTCGAGCCAGAACATTGTCTGAGTTGGACGGGCACAGCGCTGAGTGCCAAAGCGGTCCACGTATGGGAGTTGGAGCCCGAACCCGGGAATCAGACTCTGTTGACGGTGAAGGAGTCGATGGATGGATTTTTGATGGCAGAGAATCGATCCTTCAAGGAAACTTGCTGAATCCGACGCCGAGTGGCTAACGGCGCTCAAGCGGGCCGCCGAATGGACGCCGTAGATTTACTCTCACCGCAAAGAAACCGTGCAGAATTCTCCTGAGTGACGAGTAAACTGTCAGTCAGGGATTCCCAA
>Ga0185299_10004310_pt1 | contig 17381 bp, 17 predicted proteins | sample PaiPotPPA55metaG_FD_128002 | JGI IMG/M metagenome (GOLD analysis project Ga0185299, IMG submission 128002) | Iron sulfur acid spring bacterial and archeal communities from Banff, Canada, to study Microbial Dark Matter (Phase II) - Paint Pots PPA... ...
TCGATGCCTTTCGCGGCGTCGATCACCATGATCGCGGAATCGACGGCGGTCAGCGTGCGATAGGTATCTTCCGAGAAATCCTCGTGGCCCGGCGTATCGAGGAGATTAAAGACGCAACCGCCATAGTCGAAGGTCATCACCGAGGTGACGACAGAAATCCCGCGCGCGCGTTCGATCCCCATCCAGTCCGAGCGGGTCTGGCGCCGGTTCGCCTTGGCGCGAACCTCGCCGGCAAGCTGAATCGCGCCGCCGAAAAGCAGGAGCTTTTCGGTAAGCGTCGTCTTGCCCGCGTCCGGGTGGGAAATAATCGCAAAGGTCCGCCGCCGGGCGACCGGATCTTGATGGTTCATGCGGGGGGTGGTTGCAGAGGGAGGCGGTGATGTCAATTGGCGGATGAAAGCGCGCCTTTGTCCTGTCTTTCGAGCGCTGATTGCATACCTTCGGTTGGCGAGGACGCACTACTGGGGGACTTCGAAGCTGTTTAGTACGGAAATATGCTGCGTGACATCGCCTTGTTTCCCCCTGTACATTATCAATCAAGGAGGGGGACCCGACAGAAAATGCCTCAAACTGCAGAGCAGATCGTTCGTACCTACCTGTCGCGGCTCGTCGAAATTCGAAGCACCGGTGGGGCAACTAGCGAAACCTCGTACTATTCCGCGCTAGAAATTCTCCTTAATGAGGTCGGGCGGCTGCTCGATCCTCACGTCATTTGTAATGGCCAATTGCGCAGTCAGGGGGCAGGGCACCCTGATTTTGGCCTCTACAGCAAGAAGCAGTGCCAAAAAGGCGAGCCAAAACCCGGGCAGGGCGAGATCCCGGAGCGTGGAGTCATCGAGGTAAAGCCGCTCTCGGATGACACATGGCAAACGTCTAAAGGCAAGCAGGCGAGCAAATACTTTGACCGGTATCGTCTCGTCGTCGTGACCAATTATCGCAACTTCAGGCTCATTGGCGACGACGGCACTGGGAAACCAGTTCAGCGCGAATTCTACAGTCTTGCTTCGGACGAAGTTAGCTTTTGGGCGGCGGCGGCCTATCCAGCCAAGACCGCAGATCGGCATGCAGTCCACTTCGTTGAGTTCTTGCAACGCGTGTTAATGAATGCTGCGCCTCTGACCAAGGCGGAAGATGTCGCCTGGTTTCTTGCCTCGTATGCACGCGACGCGCTGGCCATGCTGGAAGAGAAAGATGCGACGGCACTAGCACCTTTACGTCAAGCTCTGGAAATTGCGCTCGGCATCAAGTTCGAGGGAGACAAGGGCGATCATTTCTTCAAGTCTACCCTGATCCAGACGTTGTTTTATGGCGTTTTCTCAGCCTGGGTCGTATGGGCAAGAGATGGTGCAGGCGGCAAGTTTGATTGGCACCTTACTGGGTTCATCCTTACCGTGCCAATGATCCGCAGCTTATTTGAAGAAGTCGCCAAGCCGAGCCGGCTCAAACCCTTGGGCCTGATGGACGTGCTCGATCGCACAGGAGAAGCGCTCAACCGAGTCGATCGCACTGAGTTCTTCAAGAGCTTTGATACCGGCGAGGCAGTTCAGCATTTCTACGAGCCATTTCTTGAAGCATTCGATCCTGAGCTTCGTAAGTCGATGGGCGTCTGGTACACACCGCCCGAAATCGTTCGCTACATGGTGGCACGAGTTGACACGGTGCTGCGAACCGAGCTTGGGGTCGCAGACGGTCTTGCCGATAAGAACGTGTATGTGCTCGACCCCTGTTGCGGCACGGGCGCTTATATCGTCGAAGTGCTTCGCACGATTGAAGAGACGCTGCGATCCAAAGGCGAGGATGCGCTGATCGGGGACGACGTGAAGGACGCTGCGCGGGAGCGCGTGTTCGGCTTCGAGATCATGTCCGCTCCCTTCGTCATTGCCCATTGGCAGGTGGGAAATCTGCTCGCGAGTCTCAGAGCACCGCTGGACGCAAGCAAAGGCGAACGTCCGGCCATCTACCTAACGAATTCGCTGACCGGTTGGGAGCCGCCGACTGGTCCTAAGGCCACCTTGCCACTCTTCCCCGAGTTGGAGCAGGAGCGGGACCAAGCGGAACACGTCAAACGCGACGTGCCAATTTTAGTGGTCCTAGGCAACCCGCCGTACAACGCATTTGCAGGAACCAGCCCGGAAGAAGAACAGGGACTGGTCGAGCCCTACAAGGAAGGGCTCATCAAGACCTGGGGTATTAAAAAGTTCAATCTCGATGAATTGTATGTCCGATTTCTTTGGGTTGCAGAGCGGCGAATCACACAGACAGGGCGCGGCGTATTTAGCTACATTTCTAACTAGACCCTTCCTTCGTGGTCGCCCGAGGTCGGCTGCTTAAAGAGTTTGATGCCATCTGGATCGATTGCATGAATGGCGATTCTCGTGAAAGGGGGAAGCTCACGCCGGAGGGCCTTCCTGACCCGTCCGTGTTTTCGACAAAGTACAATCGAGAAGGGATTCGCGTTGGCACGGCCGTTGCCCTGTTCGTACGAAACGCCAAGAGAGCCAAGAAACCAAACGTTCGGTATCGTGATTTTTGGGGGGCCACAAAGCGCGAAGACTTGCGCAACAGCCTGGCGGCAAAAATTTTTAATGTCGAGTATCAGATCGCCGACCCACAAGCCTTCAACAAGTTTTCATTCAGGCCAGGAGAGATCGGTGGCAACTATTTGGCATGGCCGAAGCTTCCCGATCTCGCGGGGATTCCGCCGATCAATGGCCTGATGGAAAAGCGAGGGAGCGCATTGATCAATATCGATCGTGCTCAACTCGTCTCGCGTATGAGGCAGTATTATGACAAGAACATGGATTGGCATACTTACAAGCGGTTGGGCAAGCCTTTGGGCAAGAACGCTGTCCGCTTTAATGCCGAGAAGACACGCAAGAAGGTAATAGGAAAGGAAGAGTTCGACGCCGAACGGGTTGTACGCTATTTCCTGCGTCCTTTCGACGTTCGTCACGCATACTATACGGCTGTCCGACCAGTCTGGAACGAGCCTCGTCCACAGCTATGGGCTCAATACGCTGGCAGCAATAGCTTCCTGATCTCACGACCGGCGCACGTTGCAGACCCAGAAGGCGTGCCGTTCGGCTTCACGCGTTGCCTTGGGGATAATGATGCGTTTCGCGGGCATGCTTACTACATCCCGATTTCGAAACGCGACAACGCAAATGGCATGCTTGCCGCAACGACCATTGCAAACCTTAGCAAGAGGTCACGCGACTATCTCAAAGCATTGGGCTATGCCGATCTAAACGAGAACGCGGCTGTGGCTAGTATTATTTGGCTGCATGCGCTCGCAACGGGGTACTCGCGACGCTATCTTGCGGAAAATGCTGACGGAGTTACGATCGACTGGCCCCGCATTCCGTTGCCAGATACCCGCGACATGCTTGACTCGTCAGCCGCGCTGGGTAGGCGTTTGGCTGCGCTGTTGGATACAGAAGGCGATGTAGTCGAGGTAACAACTGGGAGCCTAGCCGGGCATTATCGCGTCTTGGGCGCCATTTCCGCATCGGACCTTACGGTGAACGCAGGTTGGGGACGGGCGGACAAAAAGGGCAGCGTTTACCCAGGGACAGGCAAAATCGTGGCTCGCGATTGGACCCAAGCGGAACGTGATGCGCTTAAAGCGGGATTTGTTGCCGCAGAAATCCCGGAGGCGAGAGGATTTGAGCTGCTTGGTAGGCCCGTAGACGTCTACCTGAACGGGACAACGTATTGGCGCGCTGTCCCAGAACAAGTTTGGGAGTTTTATATTGGCGGCTATCAAGTCATCAAAAAATGGTTGTCCTACGTGAGGAACCCTTGATTGGCCGTGCGCTAACCAAAGACGAGGCGCGCCAAGTGACCGGCACGGTGCGCCGTCTTGCCGCCATCCTATTGATGACCGATGAACTCGACGCGAATTACGTCGCAGTGCGTGAGCACACGTATTCCTGGCCTAATCCTACGTGAGCTGGCCATCATAACCCAAGCCAGGATTTCATTGCGGACCACAAACGTGACTCAAAGCGAGCCAAAGATCACCCCTGAACTCGTTGCCGCGCATGGCCTGAAGCCGGACGAATATGCGCGCATTCTGAAACTCATCGGGCGCGCGCCAACATTCACCGAACTCGGCATTTTTTCGGCGATGTGGAACGAGCATTGTTCCTATAAATCGTCGCGGATACATCTGCGCCGGCTCCCCACCAACGCGCCTTGGGTCATCCAGGGGCCAGGCGAAAATGCCGGCGTCATCGACATCGGGGATGGGCTCGCCTGCGTCTTCAAGATGGAGAGCCACAACCACCCCTCCTTCATCGAGCCTTTTCAGGGCGCGGCAACGGGCGTTGGCGGAATCCTGCGCGACGTTTTTACAATGGGCGCGCGGCCCGTCGCGTGCTTGAACCTTCTCCGGTTTGGCGCGCCAAATCATCCGCGCACGCGCCATCTTGTTGCGGGCGTCGTTGCTGGGATCGGCGCCTACGGCAACAGCTTTGGCGTGCCGACGGTCGGCGGATCGACGAATTTCGACAAGAGCTACGACGGCAATATTCTCGTCAACGCCATGGCGGTGGGCATCGCCAACACGAACGCGATTTTCTACGCCAAGGCCAGCGGAATCGGTAACAAGATCGTCTATCTCGGCTCGAAGAGCGGCCGCGACGGAATCCATGGCGCGACCATGGCATCGGCCGCTTTCGAGGCCGACGCGGAGGAAAAGCGCCCAACGGTGCAGGTCGGCGATCCGTTCACCGAAAAGCTGTTGCTCGAAGCCTGCCTCGAATTGATGCAAACCGGCGCGGTCATCGCGATCCAAGACATGGGCGCGGCGGGCCTCACCTCCTCGGCGGTCGAAATGGGCGCCAAGGGCAATCTCGGGGTCGCGCTCGACCTCGATCGCGTGCCCTGCCGCGAGGCCGGCATGTCCGCTTATGAAATGCTGCTGTCGGAAAGCCAGGAGCGGATGCTGATGGTGCTCCATCCGGCCAAGGAAGAAGAGGCGGAGGCGGTCTTTCGCAAATGGGGCCTCGATTTCGCGGTCATCGGCGAAACCACGGACACGCTGCGATTCACGGTCAAGCATCAAGGCGTGCTCAAAGCCGATCTGCCGATCAAGCAGCTTGGCGACACCGCGCCTCTTTATGATCGGCCTTATATCGCCGCGCCCAAGCGGGCGCCGATCGATCCAGCAAGCATCGTCGCGCCGGTCCCCCATGCCGAGGCGCTGGCGCGGTTGATCGCGTCCCCGGATCGTTGCTCCAAACGCTGGATATTTGAGCAATACGACCATTTGATCCTTGGCAATACGGTGCAGCCGCCGGGCGGCGACGCGGCGGTGATTAGGATTGGCGATGGCCCCAAGGGCTTGGCGCTCACCACCGATGTGACGCAGCGCTACTGCGAGGCCGACCCTTGCGAAGGTGCCAAACAGGCCGTCGCCGAAGCCTGGCGCAACCTCACCGCCGCCGGCGCCCTGCCCCGCGCCATCAGCGACAATCTCAATTTCGGCAATCCGGAAAAGCCGGAGATCATGGGCCAGCTTGTGGGCTGTATTGAGGGGATCGGCGAGGCATGCCGCGCGCTCGATTTCCCGGTCGTTTCCGGCAATGTGTCGCTCTACAACGAGAGCGGCGGCCGCGCGATCCTCCCCACCCCCGCGATCGGCGGCGTCGGCCTCGTCGAAGATGTGCGTCGGACCGCGACGTTGGCGTTCAAGCGGCCGGGAGAGAAAATTCTGTTGATCGGTAAGACGGCAGGCTGGCTCGGCCAGTCCCTCTATCTCCGTGATATCTGTGGCCGCGAGGACGGCGCGCCGCCCCCCGTCGATCTCGCGGCGGAAAGGCGCAATGGCGACTTTGTGCGGGGTCTCATCGAAAGCCGGGCGGTGACCGCCGTGCACGACGTTTCGGATGGCGGTTTGGCGGTGGCGCTCGCCGAGATGGCGATGGCGGGCGGGATTGGCGCCTCGATCGAGGTTTCGCCGCCGCTCCCGGAGCTTGGCTTTCTCTTCGGCGAGGATCAGGCCAGGTATATCGTCACCGCGGCGATGGAAACCGCAGATGCGATTCGGGACGTGGCGGAAACCGCGGGCGTGGCCTGTGAAATCATCGGCGTGACCGGCCAGCGTACGTTGACCCTTGGCTTTGGGACCGCCATATTGCTGGATGACCTGGTGCGGGTCCATAAAGGGTGGCTTCCGGGCTACATGGAAGGAGCCAATCCATGACGAGGAAAAGACGAGAAGGATAATGAGGTAAGGTTCACGATGCCCATGCCATCATCTGAAATCGAGCGCCTGATCAAGCAGGGCATTCCGGACGCCAAGATTGAAATCACCGACCTTGCCGGCGACAACAATCATTATGCGGCGATCGTCGTTTCCTCGGAATTCGCCGGCAAATCCAAGCTCCAACAGCATCAGCTCGTCTACAAAGCGCTCGGCGGCGCCATGGGTGGCGAACTGCATGCGCTGCAGCTTCAGACCTGTGCGCCGACGTAAGTTTCACCGCATCTTCTATGCGAAGACCGTTATCTGAAAGGACCCGGCAATGGCTATCAAGGATGAAATCCAATCGACGATCGACACCAACGACGTTGTCTTGTTCATGAAAGGAACGCCGGACTTTCCGCAATGCGGGTTTTCGGGCCAGGTCATCCAGATCCTAAATCATATGGACGTCTCATATAAGCCGGTGAATTGTCTTGCGAGCGACGAGATCCGCCAAGGAATCAAGGAATTTTCCAACTGGCCGACGATCCCTCAGCTTTACGTCAAAGGCGAGTTCATGGGCGGCTGCGACATTGTCCGGGAAATGTTCCAATCGGGCGAACTCGCGGCGCATTTGACGGACAAGGGGATCGCCTGCAAGCAACCAACCAAGGCATGATTTTCGCGGCATGTAGTACGCTCGTCACGCTGGAGATCGCGCCAAAATCAATTCCAAGCAAAATCGCGACGATTCCTATTTCAAATGAAACCGCACTTTTTGATTCTTCAAGGCTGTCTTAATCGCGGGTTCGTCACGCCGCTACCATTGTGAATGATGGCTGGTGCGCAACGATCAAACGCATCATAGACAGACGCACTTTTGTAATATCCACCCTTGGCTTCGCTGCTGGTGTGGCCGCGGCCGGCATGACGGCGAAAGCGGCCAAGGCGATGACACTGCCGCGGTTAGCGTCCCCCTTCGCCGAGCGATGATGCGGCGAGCCTTTCTAGATCGGCAAGGCGTTTTTTCGCGAAGGCGATCGGGCTGGAGATATTCCAGCGTCGCGAGCCGCCTTCGGTGATTGTAAAACAAGAGCCAATCGATCACCTCGTCCTTGGCTTGGTTCCTTGGCCCGACGGGCGAGTCGCAAAGCGTACCCTGCGCGAGTGCCAAAACGTAGAACCGTTCATTTCGATGACGGAATATTTTCTGAATTGCTGGTGTAGACTTAAACTTAGCCTCCGGTCACCAGACGGCCACGCTAAATGGACTTTATGACCGTCCGGTTTCTTATTCTGTACGATGTTGGTATTTCTTGGTTTTGTGGCGCCGGTTGCAGGAGTCGAACCCGTGACCTACTGATTACAAATTTGGAAGGGGCCATATTCGAACATTTTCAATTGCACGATTTGACGACCGTGCAGCGCTAACTGTATTATCTAATTGCTATTTTCGTATCATAGCGCAGAATCACGATGCGAAAGCCGCAGACATTCGCCACCGCATTTGCTGTACTAATGCCGTACTAATTGATGCCCGCCACACGCCTCACCCCACTGACCGCTCTATTGCCGGGCTACCTCTCGCGGTTTTGCGCCAGTACTTCGCTCGCGACACGGCACTTCCCGGATGCGGTGCTCGTCGGTAATCGCAGAAAAAACATTTGTCATCAAGGGCGACATCCGGAAAGGCAAGCAACCGGCTCTCGATCCGTCTAAAAGTCGGCGTAGAAAACATCCATATCGATATGGATGATCTTGCGCTGCCGCGCACGCCCGTCCGAGACGCTCGGGATCGGCTCCACGGCTTTGCGCCCTAGCCCAGTTCGATCACTATCCTGCGCAAGCATGAACGTCAGGCCGCGAGGCCTCCCTCATCTTGCTTATCCCCCCTCGCGACAATCTTTAGAGAATTGTCGGGAAGCGGCCTTTGCAGCTTGGCGCTTCCTCGGCTGGCGCATCCATCCAGAGGTCGATCTCCTCCCGCGTCGTCAGAATGACGGGCATAGCATTCAGGTGGATCGCCCCAACCTCCTTGTTCGGTTCGGTTGTCAGGAACGCGAAGATGTCGTTGGTCGTCTCGCCTCCCTTTACTTTCCGGACGGAGGTCCAACGCGTCCAGATGCCGGCAAAGAAGGCCAACGGCCGCGTCTCGTCGAAGGCGAACCAAACTGTCGGAGGGGAGCCGTCCGGCAGCACCTCGTTCTCGGAAAAACTCGTCCAGGGCACCACGCACTGGTTCTCGATCCGGATCCAGCGCCGAGTGGCGACGCTTATACGTTTTCAGAGTTAGAACGCACGTTCAGCAACGCCGGTATTGCGCGCAGCGAGATTCACTCATTTCCACCGTCGATTGAGCAGTTGGTGATCTCGCATAAGTAGTTGCGCAAATTCTAATCATCAGTTGTTCGACGGCTTGTCCATGAAGTTAGCCTCTCATACGCAAAAGGTTAGGTATCGTGTATAAGGCTCATTCGTTCTGTTGAAGGATTTCGATTTCTCCCGGCAACGAATCGCCGTAATAAAAGTTTTTGAGATCTCTGTAATCAGGGGAAAAAATAGGGAATTTAGCGCCATCGATCTTGTTGACGATCGATCGTCGTTCGCCGGTCAAATCCTGGCGTTCCCGATGCGCCCGCCGCGCTTCCTCGTCGGCTTCTGGGATTGGAATCATCGAGCAAACCCGTGGTCCGCCGCGCAGCCGCCCGACCGGAAGGCCCGCCACGGCGCAGCGACATGCCGCGTGTGGCGCTTGACCCCGGGAAGCTGACCAACTCCAGAGCTCCAATTATGGTACTATCGTAATCGGCAGCGGCGGGCGTGGGTCTTGCGAATTGTGTCATCTCAATTCTCCTCGAGGTCTTGCGATCAACCAAGGATACTCGATCCTGGCCGCCGATCGCCCTCATAGGATCTTCACAAACTCGGTCTTTCTCTAAATTTGCGTGATGTCCGCTAACCATCGAGGTTGTGCAAACGCGGGCGTTTTCACGCAGCCTCCATCCGAAAGTCTGAAATTTATGGACGAGGACGTGCGGGATAGCGGAACTCGCCGCTGTGTATCCGACCTACCGGTCGGCTCGCGGGCCGTGGCCTCGATGGGAATACGCAAGTGCCTTTGGTCTCACTGGCGGGCAGGTTGCCAGGCAACCATTAGGGTCACTGGGTGCGTTCATTGATCCGTTCCATGCAGTGCATCAGTCGCGAACTGCTTGAGGCTTCCGGATGGCTTTGACCTCGGAAATGGCCATATCGAATGTCGTGTCGTTTCGCGGCACGCTCCAAGCGATCCGGGCAAGCTTGTTTGCAAGCGCCGTGCGGCTTTATTTCTGTGCAATTGCTTGGCCGCCTGTTTCTACAAAGCACCAAAGCGAAACTTTTCCCAATTGTGCGGCCGCATCAGGATAATGTTGGCCGCCTGAATAAACAACGGATATACCGGTTGCCTCGCTTGGAAATGCGGCCCAGGATCGATTTGCCGCCTGTGCTGTACTGGTGGGGAACAAGTCCGAGCCGCGTGTTAATCGGCGTTCAATTTTGACCCGCTCACGCCAGGTCCACTGCGAAGTGTTTGAGATCGGCCAGGGAGCAGTTAGCCAGAGCAGCCTCATGAGTGGCGCGCAAGACCACACGGGGTGCTTTTTTGGGGAATGTTCACCTTGACAAAATACGCCACATCATCTAGGATTATTCTCAATCTAGAGAAAGCGCCATGTTCCCCGATTTTGATAACCAAATTTTCCGCGACGAAACCAGGGCCCGCGAATGGCTGGAGGCAGAACTATGGCCCGATGGCCCTGTGTGCCCGCATTGTGGTGTCCTGAACGGATCTACAAAGGTCCACGGTACGACCGGGCGCCATGGCCTCTATATGTGCAACGCTTGCCGATCACAGTTCACGGTGACCGTTGGAACGCTTATGGAGCGCAGCAAAATTCCGCTCACTAAATGGCTCTATGCAACCTATTTGCTTATGTCATCGAAGAAGGGAATGAGCACTCAACAATTGCATAGAACGTTAGGTGTGAGCCTGAAATCCACATGGTTTTTGATGCATCGCATCCGCGAAGCGCTTCGCGAGGGCGGCAGTCCATTCATACCCCTTGGTGGCAAAGGGAAGAAGGTTGAGATTGACGAAACATATGTCGGCGGCAAAGAAAAGAATAAGCATGCCCCAAAGCGCCAACACGTCGGAACCGGCGGCGCTGGCAAGGAATCAGTCTTTGCCTTGGTCGAGCGCGGCGGTCGTGTCAAATCTCATCATATTCCTTCTGTAAACGCTGCCACATTGCGCCCAATCATCACGGCACAAGTCAATGCGGCCTCGTTTATCATGACTGACGAAGGTGGCGCAGCTAAGAAAGTCGGGGGTGAATTCTCACTTCACGGTTCAGTCAACCATAGCATCGGCGAATACGTTCGCGGCGACATTCATACCAACACGATTGAAGGCTACTTCTCAATCCTTAAACGCGGCATCAACGGCGTGTATCATCATGTCAGCCAAGAACATTTGAAACGCTACCTTGCCGAATTCGACTTTCGTTATAATGAGCGCATGGCGCTTGATGTAAGCGATATGGAACGCACGACAAAAGCTATTAAGGGCATTGCCGGAAAGCGACTTACCTATCGGCGGATTGGTGAAGCCACGAACGCTTAGACAAAAGGCGCAGCGCTTTTATGATGTGGCGTGAAAAGCTAACCGTCCTTGGTTTGGCCCTTAATCGTCTTCCAGGTTGATGCGCGTTTGCGGTTAGCCCACACACCAAGCGACAAAAAAATAATCCCCAGAACCAAGACGCCTGGAGCCACGTATTCGTAGGCAACTTGCGCTCTTGGCGGCATAGTTTCATAGAAGAGAGCATTAATCCAAACGCTTATAGCCGCCGACAACAAAAAGGCGCTTATCGCGAAAAATGAGCTAGCAAGAGAGTTCATCATTGATAAGGTTTCGAGTTCATGTTCTTGGACTGCGTATGCTTTCACTTCGCGTACCAAATAAACGGTTGTGACAGTGGCGCCGGGTGGCGATTGGGCAGATATCGGGGAGGAAGGATTGGTTGCCATTGCAATCAGCCCAAAGGCGTCCCTTCGGGGTGCGGTGGCTTTACGAGCCCAATCACGACGGCATTAAAAAATATGGTGTGTCCGCATTTTTGCGAAATCAGCATTACCTGAGGATAGCCAGGACCGCTTAGCATCAAGTTCATCCGAGCACTCAGAGTGAGAGGCTGAACCAGATGATCACCGACGAGCCAATTGCTATCTCCGCAGACAGGACATTTTAGATCTAGACTCGCATTCTTCTCAATCCAATCGTTCACCAGTTGTTTTTCGTCGGCGGTAAGCTTGCCAGCTTCATCGGGCATGCGCAGTCTCCGTTTCGATGGAGACTAGCGAGACGCGATCTGCTTTTCTAGCCGTTAACTAGAGGCTTTTTTTTGAAATTACGCCATTTGCAGGCTTAACCGTCGCCTTTTTTCTTAGCGATTTTGTGCCTTGGCTCGCTCTTGACCGTGGCCCCGCCAACTCTATGCTGTGGCCCAGCCTTCGCCATCACATGCACGGCTTGCCGGAAGCGAACCCATGCGTCAGGATACACCTCGCAAACTTCAGCTTTTTTTGCGGGTTCTTTAGCCATGACGAATGCGCTCCATGATTCGCGTCGCAACATCACCGGTGTTTTTATCGGGACCACCCGCCAAAATGCTATCAGCCAATGATCATAAGATGCGCGCCGAGGTTCGGGCGATGCGTGGCGCAATCGCGGACCTCCTGTGTTCCTGGGCTACGCTAGAAAACTTCCTTGCCTTTCTTCTTAGCATGATGACAGCGCAGGAGGGAACCCCTGGTTGGCAGGTTGGACTGGCAATATACTTCGCACCCAATAATTTCGAAACGAGGATAAAGATCGTAGACACTGCACTTAAGGAGTGGTTCCGAGGAGCGAAGGGAGAACAGAAAGCGTTGTCTACTTGGACGACTATTTCAAACGCAATAAACCGCCTAAAGAATACTCGGAACTCTGTAGCTCATGGCACAACGCATATTCATGGCAAAGGAAGCAGCAAGGGAGGAGGCAGAACGTATGTGCGGCTATCGGCACCAATGTTGGATATTAATAGACATCGAAAGCATCGAAAGCATAATATTCCAGGTCTGTCAGTTACAGATCTACTACAATCTATAGCGAGAACCGATGCCCAATCAACCAGGATTAGAGAAGACCTTAGATATGCTATAATTTCAGCTTGGCCCGAATCATGGCGCGATAAAGTTGCTGAACAAGCAAATGATCAGACAACATCTCCCCCTCTATCAGCCGTCCCGAATCAATCAAAACGGCGAGCCCCGCGTCGATCATCACGGGGGACACCTCCTTCATAGCGCCGGCCTGTCCGGCCATATCTACATCTTGGTGGTGTTTTGTCAAGGTGAACATTACCCTTTTTTGCCTCGAACGCTTCCCGCCAGCGAGGAGCACATAAGCACCACCAGTCACCGGGCTTCAACCCTGGAAAGCCGAAATCTGGCATGGGAGTCGAAAGAACGTTGCCGCGCGATTTGGAAAACTCGAGAAAGTCTGAAGTCAACACCGCGCAGACCGTTGGCTGCCAAAGTCCTCCCGCCCGGTATTACACCAGAAACCTGTCATGGGCTTGAGCAGATTTCAAGCGGTTCGCCGAGCACGTTTAGGGAGGCAGGCCGCCGACCGCCTCCATCGGTCCTATCGTCCCTCAGCATTGTTGTCCCTCGGCAACTGCCAGCCCCTGCGTCAGGCCTTCGTCGCGCTCGGGCACAAAGGTTAGTAAATGCAAACTGGCCGAAGTGTGTCAATCTCGACAGCCATCGAGCCTGAAGCGTCTCTACCGTCGTCGTGAGGTTGTCTTACCGCTATAATGGCCGTATGCGTCAGGCGTTGAAAGTTCATCCGGACTCGCTTTGCTTCGCGGTGACACACATCGAAGTGGAAATCATGCGTCCATGCGCCGGCAGTTTGGTCTTGTCCTATTTGGTGACCGGCAGGATAGGCGCTCTACGTATTCCGCCCGCAGTTGCAGCAGCGCGTACCGATGAGCTTTGGCGGCACACGTGTTTCGAGGCGTTCGTCCGCACTTCGCCCGGCCCCGGCTATTGCGAATTAAACTTTGCGCCCTCAACCCAATGGGCGGCATATCGGTTCGATAGCTACCGAAGCGGGATCCGTGCTGCAACCGAGATAAGCGCGCCCCGCATTGAGGTGCGATCGAGTCGGACGTGCTACAGACTGCAAGCCTCGCTGGAAATGGATCAGATGTCGAGCCTGCGAATCGACGGGGTAGGGCAAATTGGTCTCGCGGCGGTGATCGAAGATACGAGCGGCCATAAATCATACTGGGCGCTGGCGCATCCACCGGGCAAGGCAGATTTCCATCATTCCGATTCCTTTGCGGTCGCATTTTCCTAAGGCGTAGCGACGATGAAATTTGGCAATGATCGACTTATCGCCGAGCCCAGTTTGCGCGCGCCACTCAAGGGCAGGCGCGTTGCATTGCTCGCCCATCCCGCCTCGGTCACGCCAGACCTGACGCACTCGCTCGATGCGTTAGCAGCATGCGGCGACATGAGAATCACCGCGGCTTTCGGTCCACAGCACGGTCTTCGCGGCGACAAGCAAGACAACATGATTGAGTCGCCGGACTTCGTCGATCCGGTGCAGGGCATCCCAGTATTCAGCCTCTATGGTCAAGTGCGCAAGCCGACCGATGCAATGATGGATACATGCGATGTCATCCTTGTCGATCTACAGGATTTGGGTTGCCGCATTTATACGTTCATAACGACGCTGCGCTATGTTCTCGAAGCGGCATCGAAACATCGCAAAGCAGTGTGGGTGCTGGATCGGCCCAATCCTGTTGGCCGGCCAGTCGAAGGCTTGACGCTGCGCACCGGATGGCAAAGCTTCGTTGGCGCTGGACCATTGCCGATGCGTCACGGGCTCACGCTCGGTGAGTTGGGTCTGTGGTTCATCAGTACTCTCAAGCTCGATATCGAGTACCGTGTCGTCGAATTGCAGGGCTGGCAGCCCGATGCCGCGCCGGGATTCGGTTGGCCGCTCGGCGAGCGCGCGTGGATCAATCCCAGTCCCAACGCGCCGAATTTATGGATGGCGCGCGCCTATGCGGGCACGGTGATGCTCGAGGGCACGACACTCTCGGAAGGGCGCGGCACCACGCGACCGCTCGAAGTGTTCGGCGCTCCCGATATCGATGCACGCGCAGTCATAAAGGAAATGCTCACTCTTGCGCCGCAGTGGCTCCGTGGTTGCCGCCTGCGCAATTGCTGGTTCGAACCAACGTTTCACAAACATGTCGGCAAACTGTGCAACGGCATGCAGATTCACACGGAAGGTCCTGACTACGATCATCAGGCGTTCAAGCCCTGGCGTATCCAGGCGCTCGCTTTCAAAGCTATTCGCCGGTTGTATCCCGACTATCCGCTCTGGCGCGATTTCGCCTACGAGTACGAGCAAGGCAAGCTCGCCATCGATGTCATCAACGGCGGTCCGTTACTCCGGGATTGGGTGGACGATGCACGCGCGACTCCGCAGGACTTGGATACGCTGGCCATACCGGATGAGCAGGCTTGGTTGAGCCAGCGCCAAGGATACCTTTGCTACTAAAGGAGGGTGGCGCCAGCCAGACAATCCCATCGCGCCGAGACCAGTTGCAAAGAGCAACAATGCAGCGGTATGTCCGCTTACTCCAGGAGCGGCGGGACAGCGGACATCAGTTGAGGTCGCATTTGCGCCAGACCGGTCATCTATGCGATGTCGGAAGCGGATACTCGGGGCGTTCACGCTGAGCGGGTAATATCGTCAATGCCGCCGTGTCAACCACCGGTCGGGTTTTCTTGAGCGCCTCTTTTCTCATTTCCGGCCTGTCGAAGATGGCTGCCCCCGCCGCCACGATCCGCCGCCACGATCGGCTACATCCAATCTGTCGGCCTCCCGTTCGCGCAGATCGGGTTCGCGATCGCCGTTCTTGTCGAGATCCTCGGTGGGCTCGCTCTGATTGCGGGCTACCGCACGCGTGTCGGTGCCGCGGTGCGCGCTGTCTTCGCGGTAGCGACGACACTCGTCTTCCACAATGATCTCGCCGACCAGAACCAGTTGTTCCACTTCATCAAGAACATCGCGATGGCGGGCGGGTTGTTGCAGGTCGTTGCCTTTGGCGCTCCTCACCTCAGCCTCGACGCGCGTCAGCCACTGACTGAAGGGTCTCCCGAGGTGGTGGCACTGAACCTTGCGACAGATCGCACGGCGCCGCCGCTCATCTCGCGCTTGCCGGTCTTTGCGCCGAGCGCGCGATGCGGAAGGGACGGAGCGTTGACTGGCGGCTTCGGTCGCCTCTGCCGCCTGAGTCTCGAACCTGGCGTTGAGCCAGGACCCTGCCGGCCCGGCGGCGTATCCGTCCGGTAAATCGCATGGAGTCGATAGAAGAACCTATCCTTGGACTCGGGTAAGTCGAGCTGGACGAGCCGCCCTCCTTCGAGATCTCCGCGCACCATCGGTTCGGGCATGTTTCCCCAGCCGATGCCTTCCTTCAGCAGCATGTGCTTCGAGCCGAGATCGGCCCGCCGCCAGGTCTGGGTCCCGATCACTCCAAGATCCTGCCCCTGCGTCAACGGCGATCGGTCCGTCAGCACAAGCTGGATGTGGTCGCGCCCGGCGCCGGGCGCATTCCGGCCCGCGAGCGCCAGCGAATGGTCGGGAGCAGCGACAGGGATCAGCTAGACGCTGCCGACCCCGGTGCGCTCGATCCCGGCGACCTCCACTTCGAGCGGTCCGGCGATCCCGATCGTGGCCGTGCGGTTGAGCACCATTTGCGTCACCGCCCCGAACGCTTCGACATAAAGGCGTAGAGACGCCGTCGGAAACTCCGCTCGAAACGCCTTCAGCGCGTCGATCACCCGCGAGGCTGGCAGCAGCTGCGCCTCCAGATTGGCAATCGAATAGCTGACCACTGATGTCGCCCGGCCAAGCCTTCGCGCCGCGCCCGCGAAGCTGCCGAGGTCGACCACGGTCAGAGCAGCTGATCGAGCGTGGGCCTACCGGGGTCGGATGGCATGTCGATTTCCTCGAACGTTATGGATCAGATTATGCCAGTTTTCGTAGACAGGCCAACCACCTTAAATCTCGCACGCCGAGCATATCGCATCACGGCTAGTGGCAACTTATCGACTATACGGCGCTCGATACAAATTTTCGGGAAATTCTGCACCGGGGCCAACGCAACGAATCTCAGCGTTCCGACATTGAGGACCGGTTTGGCAATTCGCCGGCCAATCCGACCGACACTCTAAGCAATTGGCGCCGGGCGCTGAGCCTTGTTACCCAGGCCGGAGACCTAAATGGATTCAACAGCGCGTTCACACGACAAACTGGTCTCGAACTCTGAGCCGGGCGCTACGCGCGTATGCCTGAGACCAAGACGAGGGATTAGCCCCGCAGGGCGCGCACCTCGATCGTCAGCGTTTGCCGCGGATCGGCGCTTTGCCCGACGAACAACAAAAATTCGCCGGGCTCCAAAACCGGCTTTAGATCGCTCCCCGGAAAAGCGAGCGCCGCCGCGGCGAGCCTGAAGCAAACGGTTCCGCCTTCGCCTGGGTGCAGGGCGATCTTGCCCACGCCCTTGAGTTCGAGCAGCGGCCGCGCCACGCTCGCCACCCGTGTCGCGGGCGAACAGGAAGACCGTTTCTTCCCCAGCCATCGGGCCTTCATTGAGAATGTCCGCCTCGACTGTCAATTCATCGCCGCTTTTGAAAGGGGCCTTGCTCGCCCGCAAATTGGTCAAGGTGAAGCGGCTATAACTCAAGCCGTGTCCAAAGAAGAACAGCGGCTCGACCGGCATGTCGAGATATTTGCTGGTATAATGATCATCGGGATGGCGCAAGGTCACGTCCGCTGCGACCCCCGCCAAGGCGCCGCCGAAAAGTGACAAACCACAGGTCGAGCGGGTTACCAAGCACGAGCGCCTGCTCACCCTGCTGAGTCAAGCCGAGGGGGCTAGCATCGAAGAGATGATGCAGGCAACAGACTGGCAGCAGCACAGCGTGCGCGGGTTTTTGGCGGGCACGGTGAAGAAGAAGCTTGGTTTCTCGCTGACCACTTCGAAAGCGGCAGGCGACGTCCGCCGTTACCGCATCG
>Ga0185299_10004312_pt1 | contig 17370 bp, 21 predicted proteins | sample PaiPotPPA55metaG_FD_128002 | JGI IMG/M metagenome (GOLD analysis project Ga0185299, IMG submission 128002) | Iron sulfur acid spring bacterial and archeal communities from Banff, Canada, to study Microbial Dark Matter (Phase II) - Paint Pots PPA... ...
CCGCTTGGAAATCCCGCAAAGTGCGCGGGCTTCCCACTTTCCCACCGCCTCGGCGGCTGCGGGAGATTAACCAAAACCGGACATTTCACTTGCTACGAAAAGCGGACGTTTTAACTTGCTAACAACATGGCGGCGGGATGGGCGTTTTCGAGATTACTGATTTCTTCGGCTTCTTCCTGAGTGTCCAACGGCGAGAATGCGCAGGGAAAATTCAGATTAAGTTCCTGGGGCGAGACTCTCGTTTCTGGGGCCTTGTTCTGGATGAGGACTGCGCAGGAGTCTGGTTTTCCGAATCGGAACGCTGACCCACTTTCGCTGCTCCGCACAACTGTCGAAATCAGACGATTTCACTCAGAACCGGGTTGTGAGTTAAATGGGGATGTTACAACAGCAATGTCGGCAATGGAGTCCTAGAGTGCGTTCTACACAGGTAGTCGCTACTGCACTTGTAGCCCCAGAGTCGAGGTATGTTGCAGATGGCCTGATGTGAATAAGAACGTAATCGAGTAGGTTCCCGGAGCCACGTCCGAAGACGCACTCAACGTCATAGAATATGTGCCAGGTGCGACGACTGGGGGAAAGAGTGTCAGCGCGACCCCGTCGGGAACGCCGGTGGTTGCTAGAGCGATGTTCCCGTTAAAACCATTCAACCCATGAATGGAGGCCGTCAAAGTTAACGTGCCGCTACCAGCCGGCAAAATCGCTGAGGTAGGGAAATTAACCGCGAAGTCGCCAGTAGAAGGCATGCTACCACCGCAACTGGTTGCACACAGTAGCGCGACCATGAGTCCCACTGATAGCGCAATTCTTGTCGGGCAAAGATTTTTCATGGCTCCTCCTCTCCCTGTTACGAACCCAAAAGCGAAAGTTGGGTTGCCTCGGTTCAGAACTCATTATTTCGGACCATGTGGTGTCGTAAGGCGTTTACACGTTTTGACCGCTGGTCATTGAGCGCAATCGGGACATTTCGTCAATTATCAAAAAATGCTCTGTCTCAATCCCGAATAATGTGGGCATGCTTTCCGACGACCACACCCGTGATCGCATCGACAAAGAAGTCGTCCAGATGCCCGCCGACTTGGTATCGGTTCCCCTTGACCAGCTTATATGCCGTTTCTACCGGGTAAGCGAGATGCCCTTGATCCATCTCGCATGCGAACACTACGAGGGGATGTATCGCTCTGACACTTTCCTCAATCCCCCCAATCGCAGTGACATGCTCCAACGCAATGCGTGAGACTTCCTGACTAGTGAGAACAGGCTTGGTAGGCAAGTCGATTCCGGGTAGAAAATGTCCATTTATGATGGTCACAGAATCCTGCGTCATGTGCACTGTCAGCTCCGCCCCCAGCACATCGAGGCCGCGATATGTCTGTTTGATTCTCACGTGCGTTTGGCCGAGTCTATCTTCTTTTTCGAAGTGTCCTGTGAAGGCGAAACCGTCGTTGCTTGCAGCGCAGAACGCGTCGCGTATCATTTCGAGTGTTGTGAGGGCGGACTGCACGGGATCTTCGCCGTTGCGTGGCGCTATTTGCCCTTTAATCCACGAGGGAAGTCCACGGTGATCGAGCTCGATCTGAGATCGCAACCTGATAGCGGCAAGCGCCTGCTGTTGTTTAGCTTTGTCGCATTCCGAAAATGCGACATTGGTGAGGACGAGCATCACGAGCAGAGAAAGCCAAAGTACATGAGAGGCGCACCACGGTTTCACTGATTTCCTCCAGCTTTCCGAGTTTTCTGCCCTACGGAACGATCTAAGAGATGCATCTTGCGAACAACTTGATGAAAACTGGCGATAGCGCTCGGAACCCCTCACTCTATTTTGGCGAATTTCGCGGGGAGGCATTTTTCATCAGCTACAGGCGATTACACTCACGATCCGCTCAATGAGCGCAATCGGGATTTTACGTCAGCGATGAGCGGGCGCCTTTTCCAGTTCGATCCGCAGAGCGCAGAATTCAAGTCCAAAACAAAAACCCGAGCGATTGCATACGGTACCAGCAACACGAATCGTCCTGCCCGGTGTTCGGAACTCGACTTCCATCAGCTCGCCGGGCTGCAGGTTGACTCCAGCGTAGAGCTCCATGCCCGTCCGGCTTAACTTAGAAACCAATCCGGGCACAACTGTGTTTGTGGCACCGGGGACCGGGATGAAGACAGGTGTGTGCACATAATATCGGGGGTATCGGCGAGTGTTGGTCGAGTCCATTTCGAGTTAGTGACGTCAAATACGATCTACTTGAGCAAGCCGAAGTGCAGCAGGTATGCCGCAATTGCTAAACCGATCGTGAGCAGGCCAATCACTCCAGCGAGATTGAACCGCCAAAAGGTCGGCTCGTTGTGCTGCGCCGACGCAACGCGCAGTTTCTCGATCCAAGCCTGCTCGGATTTGTTTTGAGACCACTCCCCGATGAGCGCTCCGACACGGCGCTGATCGACTGCCGGGAGCGAAATGAAGCGGAAGGGCTGCAATCCATTGGTGACGGGGCGCAGCATCTCTGCGCCTCCGAGCACTGCGCCGGCTCCAGTCAGGAATATCAATTTGACCTGCGATCCTTGGACGACAGGCTCAGAGAGCGAAAGCAGACCACCGGTGACAGAAATCACCTGGAGGTTGGCCCCGGTGGTCTGGCCATTTGCAAACCGAAGCACGGCCGGATTTCGGCCCTCGAGATGAGCGCGCGGGAAACGCCACGGCGGGCGAGATTGGGGAGAGCTGCTCATAATCAGGCATCAGTATCCCGCAGAGTTGGGTACTAACAGAAGATTACCTAAGTTTGCGTACGCATGATTTCCGAAGAATAACAGCTGTTAACTGTTGAAAACAGGCGTCTACACTCAGAACGGGTACTTAGTGAAATGGGGATGTTACGCCAATTGAGAAGATCGCCTACCACTCGGCGGCTCGGCGTTACTTCCTGGTTGTCGACGATACATCCACTTTCAGTGGCGTGGTTGGAAGGCGGCAAATTATTTAATGGGAATGTCTGTCTGTTTTGAAAACCACCCAATGCTCGGCTCCGAGCCCCAGAACATCCTTACGGAAGGAACATATTTTGTCATGCTGCCAGTTGGCGCAGTGCGAGTGAAAACATCGAAGCGCCAATTCAAAACGTCCGCGACATAGATGGTCCGATCTGAGCCCATCGCCATGAAGTGAGCCCATGCCATCTGGCCGGACGCGTGCCCAGGTTCCCCGAAAGCGCCGAGGATTTTACCGGTCTGATCCAGTTCTACGATGCGGTCGTAACCTCCGTCGGTCATCCAAACATGCTGATCTGGCGTGATCAACAAACCGTAAGGATAGCCGATGCCAGTCCATTGCTGAATAAAGTTTCCATCTGAATCAAAAATTTGGATGCGCTGATTTTCGCGGTCGCCTACGAAGACGCGCCCTTCCTTATCAACGGCAATGGTATGAGGCAAGTTGAATTCACCGATCCCGGTTCCATATTTGCCCCACGCCTTGATGTAGTTTCCATAGCGATCAAACTTCACGACCCGAGAATTGCCATAGCCGTCGGCGACATAAATATCGCCGTTTTTCGCGAAAGCCACATCGGCTGGCCGGTTGAACAGCCAGTTTGCTTCTGCAGCGGTGTTGATTCTTCCCAGAACCAGCAGCACGTTACCGGACGGGTCCAACTTAAGCACGAGATGACTTCCGTCGTCGGTCGTCCAGAGATTGTCGTCCGCATCGATGCGCAAACCATGCGGGTGAGCGAAGAGTCCCTCGCTGATACTCTGAATAAAATTTCCCTTCTCGTCATATTCCGTAAGCATTGGCTTGGTCCGTTGGAAGAGAAATATATGTCCCTTCGAATTGATTGCGACGCCAGCGGCCTCGCCAGCAACCATCCCCTTGGGAAACTTGAAAAAATTCGCCACCACACGATATGGAAGTTCCGGAACTGCCTGGAATGGAGTCGTCTTTACTGACGGTGATAGCGTAGGCGTCGATTGTGCCCCAGCCCGCGACGCCAGGAGCGTAAGGCAAGCGAGAACCACTCTTATAGATTTGTTCATATTGTTTAAGAGACGATCAACACAAAAAACAAATTAAAGCCGGCCATGTCGCCCTTGAATAGGTTAGCGCCTCGATGCCGCTTCATCTTACTCCCCTCGTGAGAACTCCACCGCCTTTGTTCAAATGACGTAAACAGGCGTTTGCGCTAACTACGCCTTCTTGTGTCCATTTGTTCAAGGATTTTCGGGGTCCGTGACCACATCCACAACGACACGAAATACCAACACCCTACCCAAAACACGAGCACCCCGAGTCCACGAACAGCGAAATAAAAGTCGAATCCGAGATGCCAGCCAAAATGGCGATGGTACACGGAAAGAATCCCCAGCAGCGAGGACAAGCCTCCGAAAATGAGTACCTGGCGAATGAGGAACCGCTTCTTCGCTACATCGGCCCGCCGCTCTTTCGACATTTACGAATCTTACCTCTCGTCGCGATCCGCTCCAAATCAAGTCAACTGTTGTTATCAGGCGATTACACTAACTGACAAATCGAGTGTCCGTTGGACTGAACCCCTATTTTGAGACAAACGGAAATGGCACACTTTGCAGGGAAAGGAACTGCAAGTGGCGAGGAGACGAAAGGGACGGTATCCGAACAAGTTCCGTCGAATGGCGGTCGAGCGACTGAAGCGTTGCGAGAACATCGTAGCGTTGTCGGAAGAACTTGGCGTTCATCGGCGGCTGTTGTACAAGTGGCGCGATCAACTGGACCCGGTTGACATCGGCGATGAACCGTCGCCGGAGAACCCGCGCGAATCCACGCTCCGCAAGGAGGTCAGCCAACTAAAGCGACTGCTGGCTGAAAAGACTGTGGAGTTGGATTTTTTCAAAGGTGCCTTGCAAAAAGTAGAGGCTCGACGCCAGAAGAGCGGTATCAGTGGCGAGAAGGCCTCTACGACGAAATCCAAGAACTGATGCCTTTGCAAGGCAGCTTAAGCATCGAGCGAATGTGTCAGCTGGCCGGTGTCAGCCGAGCCGGTTTTTATCGTTCTCTGCAGGAGCGAGCACCGGTCGAGGAAGACATGGAGGTGCGCAGCGTGATTCAGCAGATCGCTATCGAGCATCGACGTCGCTACGGCTATCGGCGGATCAGCGCCGAGTTACGGCGGCGCGGGATGCTGGTGAATCACAAGCGTGTGTTGCGGATCATGCGCGAAGACAACCTGCTGGCTGTGCAGCCGCGGGCGTTCGTGGTGACCACGGATTCCGATCACGAGTTCGAGGTCTATCTGAACCTGGCGAGTCGAATGAAACTGACGGGGATTAATCAGCTCTGGGTAGCGGACATCACCTACATCCGTCTGCAGAAGGAGTTTGTCTACCTGGCCATAATTCTCGACGCGTTTTCGCGGAAAGTGGTGGGCTGGGCGTTGGACCGGACGCTGGCGGCCCGTTTGCCGATCGCGGCTCTGGAACGGGCCATTGCGCAACGACAGCCGCCGCCGGGTCTGGTGCATCATTCCGACCGTGGTGTGCAGTACGCTTCTGGAGAGTACGCGGCGGTCTTGCGAAAGCGGCAGATGATCCCGAGCATGAGTCGACCGGCGAACCCTTATGACAACGCCAGTTGTGAAAGTTTTATGAAGACGCTTAAACGAGAGGAGATTTATGCGAACGACTACCGAGACTTAGAACACTTGCTGGGTAACATCGAAGCGTTCATCGATCAGTACTACAATCGGAGCCGTTTACATTCGGCGCTGGGCTATCGGTCACCGGAAGAGTTCGAGCGAGAGACGAATACCGAGCTGAATTCTACTGGAGCAACCATGAGTTTTTTCAGGCATGGGGAGAGCCTGGAGAGCTATCAGCCCGATGTAGGAGGAAACTGTAGCGGGGAGCAACCTAAGAGCCGCCCCCCAACTCATCGGTCCGATGAGTCTCCAGCTGGTTATTCCTCGGCGAGTTGCTCTCCAGCAGAGCTCGCCTCCGCTTCACCAGCCGAGCGTCATCCTGAAAGAGAAGAGGAAATTTGAGAAGGAAAAACCATTGAACGGCAAGTGTGCCAATACCAACCTGTCTCAACCGAGGGGTTCACCCCAGGTTCACCCCACCGTCCCGTGCCATTTCCGTGCCGTTAACACCGAACTAGGCCGAACTAGCCGCGATAGATGCCATCTGCCGCTAGCTAACTACATGAAACTACACTGGTGCGAGGATTCGACTCACACACGCTTCCGCCAAAACAAAGGACTTAACTGGCCTTGCGATCCGCTTGCGATCCGTTAAGGGCCAGTACTGCCACTTTCAAGGCAGCACGGGCCATTTCATCAGTGACCACATCGCCGTAAACGTTCATTGTGGTGCGGATGTCCGCGTGCCGCATCACCGTCTGTTGAACCTCTACGGGCGTGCCGACCGCACTGAGCCATGATCTGTATGTGTGCCTCATGCTGTGCGTGCTGACGTGCGCGACACCAGCGGCAGATGCGGCTTTCATGTACGCATCGTTTACGCTGTCCGCTGACCACGGCAAACGGCCTAGCTGTGCAGGCGAAGCGAAAATCCAATCCTCTGGTGCGGAGAACTGAGCAGTCTGCTTCCACGTCTTGAGTGCTTCGATCATGGGTTCGGTGACGGTGATTGCCTTGTGCGACGTTTCGGTTTTCAAATCGTCTACCCTTTGTCGAACGATGCCGCGTTCCACGCTGAGTTTCCCGTTGAGCCAATCCACATCACACCATTTGAGGGCTAGTGCCTCGCTGATGCGAAGTCCGAAGCACACGCACACCAGAGAAATCGTGCGAAACGGTTGCATTCGACCAGCGTGCTGACTCTACATGGAGTCCGCACTGCATTGACCTGCGTTTGCTTTTCGACTGCATCGCGTAACGGCTTTGCTGCTCGCCATGCTGATGCCTTCGTGGGAAATTGGCTGATTGTGCCGATTTTCTTAGAGCGGCGCTCGCCATTCTCCCACCATAGGAAATTCCAAGTCTTACGTCTTTTGTCGAGGACTACGCTTCCTATCTTGAACCGTGCTGCCCTATTCATTGCTCCGTCCCCTCCGGGCGCACGGATGGCATCTCCAGACTAGCATCTAGTTCCGCTTGGCGGAATCGCCAAACATGGCGTTTGACACCGGAGAGCTTGTGACCCTTGACCTTGCCCTGGCGCGCCCACAGCAGCAGTGTCCGAGTTTTTACTCGTAGGTACTCTGCCGCTTCCTTTCCGGTGAGCCAATCGGCGCCTGGTTGCTGCCTCGCACGGTGGTCGAGTTGGTAACTGTCAGTCATTAGGTTGTGCTGCTTCTCCACACGGCCTAGGTTCCTGCCGGACAGCCGCCAGGCGGCGCCGAGTTCAGCGCGGCCTCGCGCTGCGCTGACATGCCGTATTGCGAATCTCTAGCCTAAAGAGAGGGGAGCGGTTTAGCGCGCGCTTTCTTCTTCGCGCGCTCCCTGTCCCTTCCCCTCCTCTCCCTTCCCTTCCTTTCCTGCGGGAATCCTCCGGAACGCTCTGGAATGTTCTGGAACGTTTCGGAGGTCTCTCCGATGGCGAGGGTGGCAAAGTACATGGTTCCAATTGGTCCGCTCCCGTGCGGTGGGCAAACTCATCTGGTGTCTCGCCGTGCTGCATACCCTTGATGAGGGGCTCGCCGGGGTGGCTAATGCGCTGATGTCGCAGAAAGTGGACGATGAACAAATAGAGCTTGCCCACATCTTCGTCTTCGGCTCGGTACGTGAACAGCTGTACGAGACCCAATTTCAGGAGTTCAAACAGGGGCACCGCAACAATGCGGAGAGTAGGGCAATCCTCGCCAGGTTCGGGTTCCTCGTAGGGCAGGATTTTCGCTCTGAGCTCGGCATAGTTCAGACGCAGGACGCCACAATCATCCGCGTGGTTCAACATGCCAAGGAACAGCCGGGTTGCCGGGCCCGACAAGTGGCCGGTTTTGCTGTCCGTAAAAAATTCAGGTTTGATTGTGCGAATTCTGGCCACGTGCCCCCTATACGTTCAGCACCAGGTTGTTTTTGTTGGACCTGATCTTCCTCAGCCAACCTTACGACGCTGCGACAACCCGGTAGAGACAGGGAGGAGGAAAAGGAGGAGGAAGAGGAGGAAGCGCGTCGCGCAGCAAAGTAAGCGGCGGAGTGATTATCGCGGCTGAAAAACCAACCTACTACAACACAAAACCCGGACACCCAGAAATGTTGGCCGTGATTCCTTTACTGGGCCCGGCTTTTTCCAAAGCGACATCGGCCTGGCTAAGGTGGTCCGTATCACGGAACGTACTGCTTGGCGTTTCCGAGCTGACGCTATTAACGCGTTCAACAGGGTCAATCTGGGAAGTCCCAATACTTGCGTGGATTGCGCGGGCGGTGGCTCCATTACCTCGGTCGCCTTAGGAGCCACACAGAGAAGGTTGCAGTTTTCACTCAGGATCGAGTTTTGAGCGTGACTGGAACCTCGTATATGCGAACTAAACAGTGACGGTCTTCAGTTCGCATATGGGCTCAATCTCTGCGTAAGCCACCCATCACTATTCCTGTGGGGCACCCGCAAAGGTCCCTCTGCATCGCTCACGAGTGATGGGCAACCCTGACATAATCCCAAGGGAAGGATTGCCGACAACCCGGGTTCTCAACTGTTGAAAACAGATATCTGAGTAACTCTGTCAATAGTTTTCTTATCCCCTTTCGCGCACCTTTTCACAAGGTATCCACAAAGATTTCACAGGATACAACGGGAATAGAAAAACCCTCAGTCTCGGAAACTGAGGGCCTTTGAGTAGGCGTTCACGATGGCGACGGGAACTCGTCGATCAGAGAACGAAAACGCGCAGCATCCACCATACGAGGAATAACGCGACGACGACGCCCGCGATATGAACGATCCAGTCGTCAACTGTTTTCGGTTTGCCAAAATTGAACACGGCGGCATGGTAGCACGGGGCTCAAACTAGGCTCAGGAGCCAGAAAAGCACCAATCCCCGATAAACTTGACTCGCACCAGGTATGTCCAGCACAAAACGGGCAGATAACGGGTAGGTTGCAGTCGGGATGGTGGTTGCTCAAGCCGCGTTTTCGAGCGAACAACGACAGTCTGAACGGACTCTATTGGAAGCGTGATGCCACGAGATCAAGCCCAAGTATGCGCGATGCCTGAGTCCGCGAAGATCGGTACGCTCGGCGGAAGTCAGACGGTCCGAAACAATCGGAGGCCGCGGTAGCGGTCAGGTCGATCGGTACGACACCGTGCGGGCTAGGGAAATGTGAGCAATTCTGAGCAGTATTGTGGCAAGCCCCGCCTATATACCTAACCGAACTGGTTAGGCGATGCCATCGTGCAGATTGACGGTTCGACGATCAACAGGTGGCGTGCTTTTTCAACCGTTTTGACTTTTGATTTCGTCACATTGTTTCGGTCCAATCGTCACCGACAGCCGCAAGCGATTTTCAATATGATCTGGCGGTTAATGGAAAGGCACTTCACGCCGCAACGCAGCAGTACCTGACCTAAGTATCGACCGGTCTCTACTTTGAAAGGAGGGGTTACCCATGGCGCTCAAGATGCACGCCGCAGTTGTCGAGCAATTCGGAAAACCCCTGGCGCTTCTGGAACGGGACATCTCCACTCCCGGGCCAGGCCAAATCCTGGTCAAAACCGAAGCCTGCGGCGTCTGCCACACCGATCTTCACGCGGCCCATGGCGACTGGCCGGTGAAGCCCACACTCCCGTTCATTCCTGGCCATGAAGCCATCGGTCTGGTCGCCGCCATTGGATCGGGCGTGACCATTGTGAAGGAGGGCGACCGGGTCGGGGTGCCCTGGCTCTATTCGGCGTGTGGGCACTGCGAGTACTGCTTGAAAGGCTGGGAGACGGTGTGCGCTCTGGCGCAGTTCGGCGGCTACACCAGGAACGGGGGTTTTGCCGAGTACATCCTCGCCGACCCGAATTACGTTGCGCATGTGCCTGCCGGCATTGCGGCTACGGATGCCGCGCCATTGATCTGCGCTGGAATCACGACTTACAAGGGGATCAAGGAGACTGCGGCAAGGCCTGGCGAATGGATCGCTATCTCTGGCGCTGGCGGGCTCGGGCACCTGGCCATCCAATATGCCAAGGCCATGGGACTGCTCGTCTGCGCCATCGACATCGATGATGGCAAGTTGGCCCATGCCAAACGCCTTGGCGCCGATTTCACGATCAATGCCAAGACTGGCGACCCGGCAGGCGCATTGAAGAAGGAAACCGGCGGCGGAGCTCATGGCGTTCTGATTACGGCGCCTTCGCTCGCCGCATTCAAGCAGGGCGTTGGCATGACCCGGAAGCGTGGCACTTGCGTCCTTGTCGGGCTGCCGCCAGGCGAATTTCCAGTTCCGCTCTTCGATGTGGTGGCGAACTGCATAACCATCCGCGGTTCGTTCGTCGGCACGCGCCAGGATATGGCCGAAGCGCTCGCCTTCGCTGCCGAGGGCAAGGTCAAAGCCGATATCGAGCTGCAGCCCCTATCTTCGATCAACCAAGTCTTCGACCGGCTCGAGCACGGCGATGTGCCGTCACGCGTGGTCCTAGACTTCGCGCGAGGCTAGCTAAGAACCAAGGCTACTGTAAGTCCCTTTTAAAGGAGGAACCAATGCTCGGCACGCAATCTGGGTATTCGTTAAGCGGATAGCCCGGGGATCTACGGGACCAAACCAACGATTTCCGACGGCCAACAGCCGGGGAAGTAACTTAAGGAGATAACACGAGAGAGCGTTTTCCTCGCCTTATTTCAGCAGGCATCTTGTGCTGCCTGGCTCTGCCATCCGCAATGCAGGCCCAGTCCGATCCCGCCAAAATTTTCAAGACGAACTGCGTCCTGTGTCACTCGGCTAATGGCAGCGGCGACAACGCAACCGGCAAGGCATTCCATGCGAAGGATCTGCGCTCCGCGGAAGTTCAGAAGCAAACCGATGAGGAACTGGCTGAAGTGATCACCAAGGGCAAAGGAAAGATGCCGGCTTTCGGCGCGAAGATCAAGCCGGACGATGTAAAGAAATTGGTGGCTTACCTCCGGGCACTGCCAAAATAAAACTAAGTGACCTGGGAGGTCGGCCAACGAACTGGCCCTCCGACGCTATCACCCGCACCAACCACTCCCCGTCTGAGGGAAACGTGACTGTAAGCGACGCCCGGACGCCCCTGGCTTTCGACAGAATCCTCACGAACCGGACAACATCACATAACTTGGTGTTTGCCCGTAATCCGCCCGGAATCGATGCCAAGCCGTCCATTACTTTTGCGAGAGGAAGTAGAGGTCGTCGTGGGCGGCGGGGCGGGCGTAGACGAGGGAGGAAAGATCGCGGGAGACGGCGAAGGCGTTGCCGTCGTAGTCTTCGCGCAGGGCGAAGGGGAGTTTGAGGGCGGGGACCGGTGAACCGATGGGTGTGCCGTTGCGCCAGGGCTGGCGGAAGATGGTGGTCTCGCCGTGCGAGGCGAGGGAATAGAGATAGGACTTGCCATCTGGCGAGTACATGGCGAGGAAAGTGGTGATGCCCGACTTTAGGGTGGTGCATTTCTTGTCGGCGATGGAGTATTGGAAGAGGCCCGGATTTTCACCCCACAGCACAGTGCCGATGATGAATCTGTGGTCGGGAGAGGAATCGACGGGCATAGCGCAGTGGTCGAAGAAGGGAACGGCCGGCGAATCATTCAAAGAAATTTTCCAGCTCAGCGGGTCGCTACCGTTTTTATCGGTGCCTCCGAGAATGATGGATTGATCGCCTGGTTCCCAGATCACGAAGCCAACAAAATTACCAAACCAGGGCAACTCGTGAAGATGCGTGCCGTCGGTGTTAATGACAAAGAGTTTCCAACCCTGGTCAGAATCATCGGCAAAAAGAAATTTGCTCCCGTCATTCGACCATGCCAAGGTTTCCATACGTGAGCCCGATGCGAGCCTCAACCGATTATTGCCGGTGAGGTCGGAAATCCAAAGTTCGCTCTTATCTCTTTCCGGCGTAGTGATGTAAGCGAGGTGGAGTCCGTCATTGGAAAGAGTGGGCTGAGTTGCATCCTCGGTGACGATATCGGAAAACTGTTTTGAGGAGACGCGATAGAGCGTGAGCGTTCCGGCGCTTCTGCCGTTGATGAAGTAAAGACCCTTACCGCCGGGGTCGGACATGGGGACTTTGTCTGGGCCAGTGCCAAAAGTGATTTGCTTGAGGGTACGATCGTCGAGAGAGAATTCCCAAAGATTAGTTATGCCGTTCACCCGGCGGCTCACGTAGATGCTCTTGCCGGGCGTAGCCCATGACGCGAATACAGAAGTGTCGGGCAGGTCGGCTAAGTCTTTGAGTTGGCGAGTGGAGATATCCAGGCGTTGAAAAGATACTTTGTTGGCATTGCCAGAAACAATGAGGAGGCCCTTTCCATCCGGGTAGGTCTTCAGGTCAATGCCATACAGAACGCTACTCGGCAAAGCATAGAGCAATTGTTCCCCCGAACCAGATTTTGGAGTACGGACGAGACGCCTGTCCTCCTTCACGATAAATAAGAACTGGCCGTCGATCGAGGGGATGACATCCCTGCCGGCGACGAGGTGCTTGGGAGTGCCCCCCAAGGTGGGGATAGTCCAGATTTCGAAGTTGCCCAGAGTTTGAGCAAAGTAGATTTCATTGCCGTCGGAAGAGAAATTCAGAACAGTCTTGTTGCTTTCATCGCGAGTGAGCTGAAGGGGCTCGCCGCCGGAGGTCAGCATGACGAAGACCTGATCGTAGCCCTCGACAGGGGACGTAAAGGCGATGGTGCGACCGTCGGGGGAGATAGCTGGGAAGTCCATGGACTTGTTCCACTGGCTGATCTTGGCGATTTTGGCGGGGCCTTCTGGGGCGCGGCGACTGAAAACTAAGTGGTAGACGCCATAACCTGCGGCGACAACGATGATGACGATCAAGAGTCCGATGGAGAGAGCTTTTCCTTTATTGCGCGAGGCGGCAGCGGCGATAGCGGAACTGCTGGAAGGATGAACGGCGGGGGCTGAAGCTGCTGGACTTGAAGGAGCGGCGGGCGGCGAATAGAAATCTGAGTTGGAGGTTGGGGCGGGAGTTTCGGAAGGTGCGGAGAGACGTCCAGAACCGGTGTCGCGACGCAGGCGCTTGAGGTCGGCGCGGAGTTCGGCGGCGTTCTGGTAACGCAGGTCGCGATCTTTTTCGAGAGCCTTGCCAATGATGCGCTCAAGCTCGGCAGGAATATCGGGATGCAATCGTGCGGGCGGAAGCGGCGAACGATTGAGGATGGCTTCGAAGATTACGCCGGACGTTTCGCCGCGGAACGGGAGCGATCCGGTAGCCATTTCGTAGAGGACCGCGCCGAATGAAAAGAGGTCAGAGCGGGCGTCGAGTTCCTTACCGCGAACCTGCTCGGGAGACATATAAGCCATAGTGCCGAGAGCCGAGCCGGGGCTGGTGAGATGTTCGGAATCGACGCCGAGGGTAGCAAGCGTGGCGGCGGGTTCGGCTTGAGCGCGGGGTTGCGTGACCTTGGCGAGGCCAAAGTCGAGGATTTTGCCGTGGTCGCGTTTGGTGATGAAGATGTTAGCGGGCTTGATATCGCGGTGGACGATGCCTTCGGCGTGGGCGGCGTCGAGGGCATCGGAAATTTCGATGGCGATGTCGAGGAGGCGGTCCACTTCCATAGGGCGGGCAGCTATCAGATACTTGAGGGTTTGGCCTTCGAGACATTCCATGGCGATGAAGGCCTGGCCGTTCTCTTCGCCGATGTCGTGGATGGTGCATATGTTGGGATGATTCAGAGCGGAGGCGGCTTTGGCCTCGCGGCGAAAGCGGCTGAGAGCTAGTGGATCCTTAGAAAGATCGTCGGGAAGAAATTTTAGAGCGACGAAGCGATCGAGGCGGGTGTCCTGAGCTTTGTAGACCACTCCCATGCCGCCACCGCCGAGCATCTCGATCACGCGATAGTGAGAGATGGTTTGTCCGACGAGTGAGGAAGACTCCGGCATTTTGTGGACTCCGCGTGACGTGCGACTGACTGCACATCTTAGGGGTGCGCGATGGGACAAGTCAACGGAGGTCAGGGCAGGCCTCCTCGCGATGTGCTCGCCGTTGTTCATGGAACTCTCCGGTGTCTCTGGGTCTTCGGTATGACGCCGCCCGGACTGCTTCAACGCCCGTGCAACGCTGGTGCGGGAAATCTTGTAAGCCTTGGCCAACTGCGCGAGGCTCAAGCCGCGGGCGCGGTCGCGGAGCAAAGCTGGCCGATCGATTTCAAGAGGCTTTCGACCTAACACTCGACCCTCGAGGCGGGCACGCCTGAGGCCGGCGCGAACCCTCTCAATAATTAGATTTCGCTCCAATTCCGCAACCGCCGAGACGATCACCACAACCGCCCTGCCCAACGACGTAGTTTTCTGCCAGCCGATGGGGTCCGACGGACGAGTTGGAGCAACTTCGAAGTAAGAGTGCAAATCTTATGTGTGGGCCTTATTCGCTACCGAACAAGCTCCCGTGCCCGCTCAATAACCAATAGAGGACACAACCACCGCAGGATCTTCACCGAAACCTTGCCGTGCTCTGCGGAGTTCTCGCACCACGTAGCCCGTGCACAGAACGGGCAGATACCGGGTAGATTGAGCCGATCACAACGCACCGAACAGGTTTGGCAAGACCTCTCCAGCTTTCCCCAGAAAGCATTCCTTGAAAGACATTGCATTCGCAGGATTCTCCGGTCCCACATAGACTGTCCGCGCACGACCATTGACATGAGCAACAAAGCTGGCAGCAGGCTCGACGACGCCCGACGTTCCAACGGCTATGAACACAGTGCAGCCATCAAGTGCGCGATAGATTCGATCCAACTGGAACGGTACTTCGCCGAACCAGCAGATGTGCGGACGAATCCGACCGCCGCATTCACATCGGGGAACCTCAACTGGCGGCTCATAGAGGCTCGTGTCCTTGAATGGAGGTCGGCTACAAGTGTCGCAACGACTTTTGAAAAGCTCTCCGTGCATGTGGACGACGTTCCTTGAACCCGCCTGCTCGTGAAGGTTGTCCACGTTCTGGGTGCAGACGAACAGACGTTCTTGCAGCGCATCTTCAAGTTTTGCGATGACGAAATGTGCAGGATTCGGTTTGGCTGGCGCAGCCACCCGACGACGCATGGAGTAGAACTCCCACACCAACTGGGGATCGCGGTGCCAAGCAATGGGCGAAGCCACATCCTCGATCCGGTAACTTCTCCAAAGTCCACCCATACCACGGAAAGTTGGAATACCGCTTTCCGCGCTGACTCCTGCTCCAGCGAGAATGAAGATGCGGTCTGTGGGGGAGACGGCGAGCATGGAGAGAGATTACACCGACGTTCGGCATATAGCTGAGATCGGCTGGGTAGCACCGAGACCGTCGCACCAGCCCGCGATTCACCTCAGAACCCGAACTTCCAATCCTGCGAGAATGGGTCGCGCAAGCACCGTCTGTAGGACAGAAGTTCTCTCTATAATGCAAGAAGTTCCGGTAACGCGGCGATGTTACCCCTTGCATCTTGCACAAAATACAGTACGGCATGGTTCGTGCTCTAACGACGACAACTAAACAAAAATTAACTTGGAGGAACGATGCCGAGCGTACACATCGACAGTCGGGGTGAGATGGCAATCGTTGAATGCGCGGGCCGATTTGTCCGCAATGACGCTGCTTTCAAATTACGGGACGCCGTTAAGTCACAGGCAAACGCTCGTGTTGTAGTTTTGGACCTCACGGAAATGCAGGCAATCGGCGGTGGGGGTCTGGGGATGCTGTTGCTCTTGCAGAGATGGGCTCAGGACCACGATATTCGATTCAAGCTATTCAACCCCTCCGGGCCTGTGCTCGACAAGCTGAAGCACGTTGACTTTGAGATTGTGAGGACGGCGTGATATGCAACGCCCGTTGATAGGGCAGTGGCATATGTCTGCGGCTCATTCAGACGTTTTCGACCAGCGCCTCAAGCCGCCGAATCGATATCTTCCGACTGAATATTTGTGAGTCTCTGTCCAATGTGCAGATGTGCGACTCGGCGGGTTCCTGATCACTCAGGCTCGAATTCCCCACACCCCTGATGCTCGAACGTGAGGAGCCCGACGCGATGACTCTGGGGATTGCCGCAGATGCCCCAGTTGTTTTGTGCTACCGGGTGGAGCGAACCATGTCCCGGGCGGGAGTTGCACCCGCTGAAGTCCAGCGCCTTTCACGGCGCACTTTTTCGCCAACTATCCTTCGGGTCTACTGCCGAAAAGACGGGATGGCTCACTCAGGGGCGACCGACAGCAAGGAAACGAAACGAATGGAGCACCTGCGGTAGTAGCTGGCCATAGTTCTTGTCGTCTTCCTTGGCTGCCTTTTCTATTTCCTCGTATTGTTCTGGTTCAAATGCTGTCGATTTCGCGCCCGCATCTTGTATGCCCAACTCGTAGCACTTGTTGCCGTGAAACACCCTATAGATTTCCCCAGTTTGAAAGCCACTCGTCCATGAGTCGGTAACACGAAAAAGCTTGGCGTTAATGGTATTGATTCTCGTGCTTTGCCCCCTGGTTGTCTTTCGAGCAGTCTCTGGTGGCCACCAACCCGGCGATCCTTCCAGACACGCCTTCCGGGTTATGGGCTGTTCCGGTGCCCGAACCTCGGCTACGAAAAACGCGCCCGTAAAATACTCAGACTGCCTTGGGCGGGCAAAGCAAACGATCGTAGTGGTTGGGCTTGCATGGTCACCGCAGAGTTCGGCTTGGCTGTTGCAGAGGTCAGGAATCCACCAACGCGCCTCGCCTTTGGATTGTGGCGTGCAACGGATCAGAGCGGCTGAATACTTGAATTGGAAAGCACCATCCGGGCTGGTGAAAGTCTGGAGTGCACTCTGCGCATACAGCGCAATCGACAGTCCGCAAAAACACAGACAGAAAATGGCCTTCATCACAGGCTCAACCCCTTCTCATTCTAGGCCCGATGCACGCGACGGGCCGGATGCAAATGTAAGAAGGGATGAGAGATTCCCGTTCGGTCCCCCGTTTGAACGTGGACGCCCCGACACAGTGTGGTCGGATTGAATCAACGAATACTGTTTTCCGGGTCTGCTGTCGATAAGTTAGCCGTTTGCACTCATTGATTCGGACGGGCCGTAGTTGGTGCAATCGGGAGTAGAGTCGAGAACAGGCGCAGTTGCTTTAGCCTCTCGGTGGCTGTTGGGCTGCTTTCGCATGGCCCGCCTCAATCCGGTTTGGCGTAACGCTGTTTCCTGTTGCCGAGTAGGCCCGGGGAATTTCGCCCCGAGCCTCTCACAGATCCGTGCTTGACCGTCTCCGGTCACACGGCTCGTGCCACCCGTGGAAGGCTGGCGCCTTCCGCCGAGACCATCGGGTTCCTCCTG
>Ga0185299_10004313_pt1 | contig 17369 bp, 21 predicted proteins | sample PaiPotPPA55metaG_FD_128002 | JGI IMG/M metagenome (GOLD analysis project Ga0185299, IMG submission 128002) | Iron sulfur acid spring bacterial and archeal communities from Banff, Canada, to study Microbial Dark Matter (Phase II) - Paint Pots PPA... ...
TAAGGTTTGCCCGTCATCCACCCAGAATCCGAAACCAGCCAGTCCGGGTCGTGAGCGTTATCGCTGTTTACGTCAGGAGCGCATTATTAAGGCCCGCGATAGCGCAATGCTAGCGACATAGCAGGCCAAAGAAATGCTGATGCCTGCGAGAGGCACACTGAAAAAATAAACCTTGCAGAGCACAACAAAACCACCAAGCATTGCCAGCCCGACAACGAGAAGGAACGGTGACTGAAAGAGGAGTTGGCCGTGAGCCAATGCGAGAAAACCGAAGACCAAGCCGAACAAAATAAGTCCCATGCTGTGGCTGGCATTGAAGCCTACCCAACACCGCCACATTGTTGTTTCGTTCGTAATGACAGGTGCAATCTGGCTCATGCTGATTTGCAGTGCGGGGTCACGGGGCGTGAGCTTTGGCCCCCAGAACGTATAGACGAGGTGGACGACTCCGAGCGTAAAGTTAATGCTCGCACTAAGAACCATGAGAATTTTTGCGGCCAAGGTGCTCTCCCTATTTTGTTAAGCCGCCGGGCCGCGCCCGAAGGCGTGGCTGGTCGGCTTGAACCGTGTGTTAGAGCGCCGCATTGCTGATCCCTTTCAGCTTTGCAACGATTTCTCTACTTGCTCGTGACGCTCCATATTCTAAATTCTATGCCGCAGCGTTCTTTTGACGAAATACAAAGCCCGGAACGCGCCCGAGTGTGATCGGACCACTTTACAGGTGAAGTTTTCTGGCGCTTTTCTCTAAGTGATCGAAACGAGTGGTAGGCTCGTGGGGACTCGAACCCCAGACCTCTACCGTGTCAAAGGCCAGCCAACCAATACGCTGACAACTTAGCAAACGACAGCGACCGCCAAACTACGCCGAAATACGTGTAAGACGAAGTTTCAACGGTACGGAGAGCGGTACGGAGTTTCCTGGCCGTTGTTTTGTTTCTCCTGTCATCCACAGCTCCGTAAGCGACTGGTGTGAACCGACTGGCCAAGTGTGGGGTGTGCAGGCAATCTGGACGTCCTACTGAAAACTGAATGCTATACATTAGATGGCGGAGTTAAGCAGAGGGTCAGTCACCCCAGACCACCTTTCAGCCCTGTGCTGCGTCTCATTCGAAACTAAACTGGGGTTGGGAGAAGAGATGGTCCCCAACGGAAACGGTTTTCTGGTCCTGCTGGTTTCCCTTTCTTTATCGCTGACACCGGATGCGCCCTTGCAGAACACGCAAAGCAAGGGGAAGCGTGCGCAACAACAGGTGCCTGACTTCCAGGAGAAGATCCGCGTTCGGTCTGACTTAGTGCTACTGTCGGTCACCGTTCGCGACGGGAACGGCAATTTGGTCTCAGGTTTAAAACAAGGAGACTTTCATTTGTTTGACAACGAAGTGGAGCAAAAGATTGCCGCCTTCACCGATGAGGGGCCTCCGATTTCGTTGGTAATTCTGGTGGATAGCGACACAAGGTGGAAAGATGGCACTCCAATGGCAAAGAGCCTGGGAGCGATAGCGGGTGGCTTAAGCGTAGCTGATGAGGCTATGGTCTGCCACTACGACATGCTCTTTTATCCGGGAGAGAAATTCACGAGTGTCTCCTCTAATCTCATTGATGAATTAAAGACCACCCAGGCTGCGGTCGCTCCGTCTCCACCATACATACCCGATCCCCTGGTTACTGATGCTGCGTCGACGAGCGGCCCGCCACCCCCCGCCGCGCCAACGTACGCCGGTGCTCGAACAACCAAGGCGATGGATGACGCGCTATTTTCTGCAGCAGAACTGTTGCAGGGTCGAGGCAGTGACCGTCGCAGGATCATTCTGATCGTTTCTGACGGTCGGAACGAGCCGAAGTTAAATCATCACACACACGACAAAGTCGTGGAGTTACTGCTCAGGGACAATATATCGATCTATAGCCTGGCGATCGGCGCGGATGGTCCAAAACGTCGGTTTTCCACGTTGGCCGATTACGCCACGGCGACGGGTGGCGATATTGTCTACGCGAGGAAGAGCGGCACCATGGAGAATTTGTATTCGAAAATCACGGAACAGGCCCGCCACGCCTACACAATTGCCTATGTTCCGACAGGCAGTCTGAAAGACTCAGATTTCCACGCGGTGAGAGTAACCCCAACGTCCGGGCTGACGGCGAGTACGCGAAGAGGCTATTACACGAACGACTCTCAAACCCTCAAACAGTAGGAACCTAACCTCGTGGACGCTTATCGATGTGACCACAACGGACATCTGGACAAGTGCGTTAATCGGGAATGGCGATTGAAATCGGGCTTATAATTTTCAGCAACCAACGAGCGAGCCGGCGGCCATTCCCTTCGGCTCCGACGTTGTTGGCAAAAAGGAGCTAAACGAGTTGCGGGCGCTCATCGCGCGCGATCTTGAGGATGCAGCGATCCAGGAGTTGTCAGACGATCGTCGGTTCGCCACCGCCTACAACGCCGCGTTGCAGACGGCAAAGATGGCCATTGCGTGCGCTGGCTATCAGCTCGCAAGCACACCGGTCATCATCGGCTCACGTTTGACGCGGCCCGGCTCGCGCTTGGAGCTTCTGCCGCCCGGTACCTGGATTTCTTTGAAGCGTGCCGGCGCAAGCGCAATGTGATCGACTACGACCACGCCTCCGTCGCAACTCATACAGAGGCCGAAGAGATTGTTGCGGAAACGAATTGATTTCTTCGAGCTGGTCGAGCACTGGATTGCTGCAAATCATCCTAAATTGAATCCGTGACTTTCAGTAGACTCTTGACTCTGCAAAACAACTCTCCACACTCCGAGGCCCCTGGTCGCAAATCGGCTGAGGGCCCTACCGGTCTGCGTCATTTTATCTCAGGACGGGCGAGGGTCGGTAGACTACGATTCGTCTTTTGCGGAGTACGGTCAGAAATTCTCTATCTGCCATACATTCCTCGTGCCGCTGCCTTCCGCTATGGCTAACGATCGCCCGTCCGGTGACGGGATTGCATACAGGATGTAATTGTTGGAACGGAGCAACACAGACGCTCCGCCGTCGAGCGTGACACTCAGCAATGCGCTATCCCGTTCGTGATTACCCCAGGAAACCACGAGCCTCTTTCCATCTGCGGCCCAGTCTACGTTCTTCAATCCCTTCCATCCTTTTACAACCAGGTCACGCGTTTTCCCAGTGGATGTGGAGCGGAGTCGAATCGTCCCCTCGTCGGGACTTTTAGCGACGATGGCTCGTTGCGAACCATCGGGGGATAAGCTCCAATTGCAGTCGGGATCGATTTGCGAGGGGGCCGTACTTTTCCCACTCCTCACATCAAATTGGAACGTTTCCGACGTATTTCCTTTCTTAATGCTGTACAGGCAAACCGTTGATGGCAAGTGCGCGCACTGCACGTTCTCGATGCCGACATCTTTAAGAACCATGCGAGGAGTTCCGCCGGTTATGGGAATAGCGAAAATAGAGGAAGGAATTTCGAGGTCGGAATCTTTTGGAGTGGAAATATATAAGATCTCTGAACCGTCGGAAGTCATCCTGGGGACGGAGAGCTGTTCTTTGCTCGTCATCACACTCTCGGCCACGCGCTCGTCGCTGGCCTGTTTGAATATATCGATGGTGCTGTTCCGATCCGAAACGAACAGCACAGCCTTGCTGTCCGGAGTCCAGGAAAACGGAAGGTTTAGACTTTCATCGAGCGTCAGTCGCTTGTGCGCCAGCACATGTGCGCCGTCCGCCGCCAGCGTACCGATGTAAACATTTGGCGACCAATTGTCGCTGCGGAAGATCAGCGCTTTTCCGTCGGCGCTTCCCGTTACATGCGAAACGCGTCCATGCCCTTGGCCGATTTGTTTCGGAGTTCCCATAATCTTCCCAGATTGTTGCAGCGGGAACGTCCACAGGGTCCAGCCCGGCTGATTTGAGCCGTAAAACAAGTTGAGCGCGTAGATGAAACGGCCATCGCGTAGCCAGTGCACTGCGGGCGATAAGTGGTTGTCCGAAAAGAGTGTCTCGGCCCTGGCGCTCTTCCACTCATTGATTTCAACGGAGCCTGTCCGCGCATCGTAGGTGGACTTCGTTCTTAGGTATGCGATCCGTTTTCCGTCGGGAGACCACGTAGGCGATCCTACCTGGGAGCCGTCAGCCTTATCGGCTGCGACCCTGACCGGATCCGTTCCGTCGGAACGCATGACCCACACTTCTCTACCAAGCAAACCGTCGTAAGTTGTCAATTCAACGCGACGGAAGGCGGCGATGTGCGCACCATCAGGAGACACCGATCCTCCCGAAGCGTCATCCGCCAGATAGCGGGGTGAGCCGCCAAATACCGATATACTCCACAAACTTGCCCTGCCAGGCCGTTCCTCACGAGAGACCAGTAAATGCGCGCCATCTGGAAACCAGTCATCCACGCGGGCGGAAAAGTTTGGCGGTAGCGGTATAGGATGCGTTTCCCGAGTGCGAATCAGTTTCAGGTAGATGCCTGTATTGTCCGCGTACGCCAAATATCTGCCGTCGGGTGAGATGCCTGCGCTGCTCACCGTATTTTCCGATGAATTCGAAGTTAGCTTGTGTTCAATGACCGCAGAGGGTCGCGATGGAACCCGCCGCCACGCTGTCCACAACAGGACGGCGATTACAACGGACGCGAGGCAGAAGGCTACGATTCGTCGCGTTGAGAAAACTGATTTAATTCGCTGTGGGGCTGCGATCTCTGCTGCACTTGGAGAAGAGGAGCCGTTGACCGGAGCAATGAAGCGATACCCACGCCGAGCGAGCGTTTCGATGAACACTGGAGCGTCCGCCGATTCGCCCAGCGCATCGCGCAACCTCTTGATAGCGGCATTCAGACTGTGATCGAAGTCAACGAAGGTATCCTCAGGCCAGAGCCTGCTGCGCAGTTCGTCTCGGGTAACGACTTCCCCTGGTCGTTCAAGCAAAGTGGCCAACACTTGGAACGGCTGTTCCTGGAGCTTTACTTTCTGGCCAGCATGGCGCAATTCGCCGCTTTGGAGATTCACTTCGAACCTACCAAAGCGGACAATTGATGATGAAGAATTGGCTGACACAGGAAACCACCAAGTGGCCGAAGTTTAGCACCTTTCGAGCGGAATTCCGACGTGTGATCTGCACAAATCGGGTTCCGAAAACGGTCTCTACCGGCTTGCTCCGCTAACTCCTGTATGGTCGTAAGCCGGAAGTTATCGTCGGAGGCGCTTTTGTTTGGCGGTTTTGTACGAGGCGTCTGAGCGCAAAACTGCACATTGATGAGCACGCAAAACTTATTGCTAATTCGCCTAAGTGGGAGAATTACGAAGAAAAATCACGAAGAGTTTTCGCGATCACGAGCAATGAGACTCAAACACCTGATATGGAACGACCTGTCAACTACGAACTCCGTTTTATCTTTCTTTCTTCATTCGTTCTTTTTCCTCCAGGAAGCAGCGCGGGTCGCGGTCGAGAAAGCTGTAACGACGATTGATCACACTGATATTCGCGGGTCGGAACCGCATAATCGTGATCCGTCGGGAGCTGCCTCGGACTAAAAGCGCGGGTTTGGTGCAAGACCTACCGCATAGGTGTATCGAGGATTCTCCTTCGTGTGCCCCTCGACCGCTACCCACGCCGCCTCCTGTGATCCTCTGACTTCCAACGCTTGCCGTAAGGATTTTTTCTGCTCCGCTTCCACCTGTACGCCAATAGCCCAGATAAATCCCAGCAACTCCCGTCCTACCGCCGTGACCACCACTCCCTTGTTTTTACCCTTGGCCATCAGCTTTCCATACCGCGCATGCAACCGATGCTGGGCCTTCCAGGCGATCTCTTTCACCTCTTCGCCGAGGTTCTCTTGCCTCTTGCGCAGCGTGAATCCTATGGCTGGCCGGTGTCGGTACGCCCACGCAGCCTCCACCACCACCCGTCGCAAGTGCGCATTGCCCGTCTTGGTAATGCCTCCTCGCCGCTGCCGTTCTCCACTGGAGTTTTCGCTGGCCACGATTCCTGCATAGCCCATCAACTCTCGCGCCTTGCTGAATCGCGTTACTTCTCCCAGTTCTGCCACGATGGTCACCGCCGATATCTGCGCGATTCCTCGCAAGGCTTGCAGCCCTTCGATCACCGCTCGCATCTTCGCCGGCGCTACTTTCACCGCTTCTTCGATCGCACTATCCAGTCGCTCAATCCGTGCTGCCATGTGCTCCACTTCGTGCAGGTAATCCAGCAGCGTGGCTTCTTGCGCTTTCACGGCAAAGTGCACATCGCGCTTCACCCATTCCAGGTACTTCACCGTCCAGGACGTTACCCCCACCGGCGGCCGCCGACCCTGCCGCAACAGAAATTTACTGAGCCGATGCCGCGCGCGCAGTTGATCTTTCTTGGCCGCTTCGCGCGCGCGCACCAGATCCCGCAACGCTTCGTGCTCCGCATCCGGCACCCACACCGCCGTCAACTCGCCGGCGCGATAATTCCGCGCCAGCTTCAACGCATCCCGGCGGTCCGTCTTCACGCGATCTCCAGCTTTCACCGGCACCAAGGTGGGCGCCACCACTTCGCACTTCGCCCCCATCCTGGTCAGTTGCCAGTACAGCGCATACCCTGTTGGACCGGCCTCATAACAAAACCGCAACTCCTCCACCGGCCCCAGTTTCTTAACCAGCTTCCCAACCGACTCCTCTCGATTCGGAATCATTCCCAGGGACCGTATTTCCCCCTCTTGCTCCGCTACCGCTATCGCAATCGTCTCCGCATGGACATCCAACCCCACAAATTTTATTCTCTTCATAGACCGGCTCCTCTCGTTTGTGGCTCTGTACTGCTTTTCTTCCGATTCGCAGCATAACCCACGCACCGCGAATCGGAGCCGGTCGTTCCATTCTGACTAATTCACAGGTGAAGAATTACAGGTGAAGTTTTCTGGTGGTTTTTCCTAAGTGATTGAAACGAATGGTAGGCTCGTGGGGACTCGAACCCCAGACCTCTACCGTGTCAAAGCTGCGTGATTATGTACGGCCAACAACTTCAAGGCCGTTAGGAGCGGCCTAAGTACGTGTAAGTACGCCTAAGCCTCGCCTAAGCCGGAACTCTTACAGGTGAAATTGCAGGTGAAGATCCCACAACGACAATTAGAGCCTTTACGCGCTCTTACAGATGGGCTGAGGAGTTCAACCGTACGGGAGCCATACGCGATTTCGCCGCTCTCCTCGCGACCAGCGAGATAGTCTTAAGACTTTTGTTTGACCTACGAGGTATAAGCACGTAAAATAGTGCTGCACGTAAAAAGGTGCTAGTATGAAAACCAATATTACGTTAAAAATCGAAGCAGAACTTTTGCGGGAAGCTCGTGTTCTCGCCGCCGAGGAAGGCACCTCGATTAGTGCTTTGCTCGCTACTCGGTTGGAACAAGCAGTGCGTGAACGCAAGGGGTATCATCAGGCACGCAAGAGTGCCTTGGCCCGTCTTCGCAAGGGCTTTAACTTGCGCTGGACGCCCCCAAGCTCGCGGGATGAACTTCATGAGCGATAAGTGCTTCGTCGACACCAACATTCTGGTATATGCACATGACCGTTCAGCGGGAGTCAAACACTAACGCGCTCAAATATTGTTGGAACAGCTCTGGGATTCGGGCCAGGGGGTATTGAGCACGCAGGTTTTACAAGAACTGTGTATTAATCTTCGACGCAAAATCAGCCACCCCCTACCCGTGGACGAAGTTCGCCGACTGATTCGCGATTACGCGATATGGGAAGTGGTCACCAACACTTCTGAGTCTGTTCTCCAGGCCCTCGATATCGAGTTGCGCTATAAGACTTCCTTTTGGGACGCGCTTATTCTTCAGGCTGCTGAAAGTTCAGGCGCTTCGATCCTCTACTCCGAAGATCTGGCAACAGGACAACGGTACCGGGCAGTTCAGGTTGTGAACCCTTTGATCCAACCCATCGGCACGCAATGAGAATCTCACAGCACGGGATGTTCCCAGGTTGAAGTGGGACGGGAATGTTGGCGGACTAACTCCGCCGGTACGTTTTTGGCAAAAACATTGTGCAGCTGTTTAAGTTAGCCGCTCGGAAGGACCCACCTGGAAAAACGCCAATTTACAGGTGAAGATTTCTGGCGATTTTTCCTAAGTGATTAAAACGATGGTAGGCTCGTGGGGACTCGAACCCCAGACCTCTACCGTGTCAAAGGCCAGCTAACCAATACCCTGAACAGGGTCGAAAATCACTGCGCTTGTGCTTGGCTGGGTTGAGGATTCGTTTGTTCGATCCGATAACCGAGGCTACGGAGTTGCCGGATCATTCTCGCGGTACGGTTTTGCTTCGATTGCTTGGTGACGGCTGGGCCCCGTTCTTCGTACCGAACTCCCTGGTGCAGGATCAACCAGATCAGTCGACACTGTCGATGGGCAATCGCCCCGATGGCTTGGTTATGTCCCAGGCGTGAGACCGAGCGGCGATACACAATTTCGAAGATGCTTCCTTTGGTCCTGGCTGCGGCGTTGGCGCACTGATTGAGAACACGCCGCATGTGGCGGTTGCCCTTCGGAGACCGGTGGCTGTAGTTCACGCCAGCGCTTTCGTCGTCGCCGGGGCATGCACCAACCCAAGAGGAGAGACATTTCTCAGAGGGAAAGGTCGCTGCGGTGGGACCAACTTCGGCAATGATCTGTTGCGCCGAGTCCACTCCCAGACCGGGCACTTCCGCCAACCGCTTGACCGCGTCCTGGTGCGGACTGAGCAGGCTGGCCATCTCCTGGTCCAGTTGGCCGATCTGCTGCTCGAGGAATTGCAACTGCTCTAGCGCCATCTTCAGCAGCCGTCGGTACACGGGCTTGAGGTCCGTGCAAGCACCGAGCGCATCACACAATTGTTCCGGCGTAGCGCGTAACTTCCGATCGGCCAAAGCAGCCAGAGCTGCCGGGTTAGTTTCTCCGTCAGCCAGCGCCTTCAGCATGCGCTGGGCACTGGCACCTAGCATGTCCGAGACCAGGCTGGACAACTTGATGTGGGCCTCTTCTAGAAGAGACTCCAATTGGTTCTGCAGCCGCACCCGATCGCGCGTCAACTGGTATTTTCTCCGCGTCACTGTTCGCCACAGACGTTGCTCGGCATCGGGCACAAAACTCAGAGTCAACTCGCGGGCCACCAGCCGCTTCACTAGGCGTTCGGCATCTGGGAAATCCCTCTTGCGTCCCCGCCGCCCGCGATTGGATTGCGCCAGCGCTAAATGCAGCGTTCCCGACTTCCGGCTCGCGCCTTCCCGCTTCTCGCGTATCGGCTTCCAATACCGCTCCAGTGTTTCCCAAACTGGTTTCCAATACTGCGCCGTCGATTCCATGACTACTTCCTCGACCTCTTGCTCGAGCAGCCATGCGGCCAGCGTTCGCAGTTGTTCGGGGTTGCTGCCAAACATCCGCCGCTCAAACCGGAACTCACTTTCAACTTCGACGTTGGAGACAACTACCGCCAGCATCTTCTTGTGAACATCGATTCCCGCGATCCTGTACGACATATGCTCCTCCTGGTCGGGAGTGGAGAGCGTGCTGCGGCTACTTTAACCAGGGTCACGGGCTATCGCTGGTTCCCCAAGGGAAAACAACGACGCCCAATTATTCGCTCAAACACGCACGCTCCGGATCAGACAACTTAACGGCCTCTGCTTATCCATTGTTCTATCGACCTCGCCACTCTGGGCCGTTCCGATCCTACCTCTAAGTGATTTTCATGGGGTTTCGCGGGCCGCAGGCCCTGGGTGACAACTTGGAGAGCGACGGGGACCGCCTAAGCACGCCGAAATACGTGTGAGACAAAGTTTCAACGGTACGGAGAGCGGTACGGAGTTTCCTGGCCGTTGTTTATACGCTCTATGCGAAGCCGGACGACTGGATTTTCCCTTCGACAAAGATAGTAGATAAGGTAGCCTACGGAACTGCGTCATATTCTTCAAACTCGCCCGCCCGAGAGGCGCCGACGTAGAAGCGCGAGTTCACTTCTTGCTAGGCGACGTGGGGCCAGTGCGACCAAGGTCTTCCAGTGCGCGCTCATGCGGGCCTGGCCGACTTCTACGAGTGGCCCGCGCACCGTGTATGCGAATTACTTCCGAGTTCGTCACCCGCCCGCGATCCAGTCTAGGCGACATTGGAGCTTCGGACTTCCCGGAGCCGGGCTTTTGGGGCGTCACAGGGCAGAAGTACGAGTCCGATGACTCAGAGCGTCGTGAGGTACGACGAGCCGCGAATTATTCGTACCTCAGCGCGACCATCGGATCGACGCGCATGGCTCGGCGCGCGGGGATGTAGCACGCGAGCAGAGCAACTCCAACTTGCATTAACGCCACGATGCCAAGTGCGACGATGTCAGCCGGTGCGACGCCGTAGAGCTGGTTCGCAATCAGAATGCTAAGAGCAAAGCCAAACACAACCCCGATAGCTATCCCACGTACGGTCAAGCTGATTCCATGCCTCAGAACAAGCCTCAGAACATCCCGCGGGTTAGCTACCAGAGCCATGCGGATGCCGATTTCATGCGTCTGCTGGCGAACAATGTAGGACAGAAGGCCATATAGACCAACGGAGGTGAGAGCAAGCGCCAATCCACCGAATATGCCGAGCAAGATTGCTCCCATTCGAATCGGCAACATGGAGTCCGCCAGGTGTTCGTTCATAGTCTCGACGTCGAAGATCGTGAGTCTCGGATCGAGCGCCCGCAGTTCCCCCTTCAATGTTTGGAGAATATGTTGCGGCGGGATGCGCGTTCGGATGTGGAAGGTGAGTGCCGGCGTGTACCCTGGATTAAGCGGAAGGTAAACAAATGGAAGCGGGCTTTCGCCAACACTCTCATACTTGCTGGTTTTGGCGACACCCACGACTTCAAACGATTTGCCGCCCGGTTCTCGGATACGTTTCCCGACGGGGTCTTGGTTTGGCCAGTAAAGGCTTGCCAGCGTATCGTTTACTACGGCCACTCGGGGAACGCCATCACAGTCTTGCTGAGTGAAAACGCGCCCGCGCAGCAGGGGAATACCCATTGCCTCAAAGTAACGTGAGCCGACGCTGTTCGAACCGACCCAGACAGGCCTCTGCTCCCCTCGAACGTCGCTACCCTCCGGCAGCATTTGTTCACTCAGTCGACTCAGTCCCATTGGAACTCGGGTCGCTACTGCGACCGCCTCCGAACCAGGCACGCCGTCTAAACGACTAATGGCTTGGGTGATGAATGCCCAGCTTCGCTCAGAGGAGTAGCCTTCCATGCCAAGATCTACAGACAACAAAGCGAGGTTGTTTGAGTTGAATCCCAAATTGACTGAGTTCAGCTTGTCGAGGCTGCTGAGGAACATCCCGGCGCACATCAGCAGCACGAGTGATCCTGCTACCTGGGTTACTATCAGCCCGTTGCGCAGGCGTGTGCGCGGCAGGCCAGTCGTCTGGATCTGTTCTCCTTCTTTTAGACCCTCGACGACATCCGGCCTCGTCGCTTGCAATGCAGGTGCAAGCCCGAAGGCGAGGGTCGTTAGGACCGTTACGAGGATGCTGAATCCGAGCACTCGATAGTCGAGACTGAGGTCGATGACGAGGGGCACACCGATGTTCGGCGCAAAGGCAGAGAGCAGATTCTTTGCCCATGCTGCGACAAGGAAACCGACCGTTCCACCCAGGAGTGCCAGCAATGAACTCTCCGTCACAAGCTGTTGAACGAGACGCCAGCGGCTGGCTCCGAGCGCGAGGCGAACGGAGATTTCCTTCCTCCTCATGGTTGCTCGCGCCAACAAGAAGCTCGCCAGATTGGAGCATGCAACAAGCAGGACGCTGCCAACTGCGCCCATCAGCAGTCCGGCGAAACCGATGACCATCCCTCTCAGTTCGAATGGCACAGCAGTAGCGGGAACCACGGTCAGCGGGTGCGCATGGCTACCTTCCGTCCAAGTCTCCGGATACTGCTTTTGCAACTGCGCGGCAGTGACGTTGAATTGGGCTTGTGCTTGTGAGAGCGTGGCCTCCTTGCGCACTCGGCCAACGACCATAAACTCCTTGTTTCCTCGGTCAGAGAGAAAGTGCGGATCGCCGCCGATCACTCCTTCCATCATTGCCGGCACGAACACGTCGATTTTCGCGACAACTGCCATCCGCGAGGCGCGCTCAGGCACAACACCAATCACGGAATAACCGGCATTGTTGAGCCACACAGTTTTGCCAGCGAAGGCACGCGTGCCGCCAAATTCCTGCCGCCAAAGACTCTCGCTTATGACTGCGACAAGGCTAGATCCCGTTGTACTGTTTTCTTCAGGCAGGAATCCCCGTCCGACAATGGGGCTTACGCCCAAAACAGAAAAATAATTGTCGCTGACGAGGCCGACGTTGACGCGCTCGGTACCTTGGCCCAAGACGAGGTTCGCAGGCACCGTGGTGAATGCCGCAAGCCCGGAGAGGACCGGGGCAGATTCGTTGCGGTAGTCCAGATAGTCGGCATACGAATGATTGCTAAGGCCGTGTCCCGCAGTGTCGCCCCAGAAGATCGAGACAAGCTCACCCGGGTTGGCGGCGTACAGCGGCTTAAATAAAGCCGAGTTCACTAGACTAAAAACTGCGGTATTGGCGCCAATGCCAAGGGCCAGGGTGAGGACGGCGGCCGTGGCGAACCCTGGGTTCTTGCGGAGTTGTCGAAGACCGTAGCGGCAATCGGAGATCACGGAGTGGAACCAATTGCCAATTCGTATTTCGCGAACCTGTTCTTTCACTTGTTCGACCCCGCCAAGTTCGATCCGCGCAGCCCGCTGCGCTTCCTCCAACGGCATACCTGCACGAACGTTTTCCTCGGTCAGCATTTCGAGGTGGGACTGAACCTCCTGGTCGAGGTCTGCCTCCACACGACGGAACAAAAAAAGAGTTTTCAGGAAACTTCGCACTTTCACAAAGAGCGGCATGCCAACCACCTCGTTACGATGCTTCCAAAGCTTGAGCAATAGCCCAGGAGATGCGGCCCCATCGCGTGGTTTCGACTTCGAGCTGTTTTCGTCCAGGCTTGGTCAAGCGGTAGTATTTCGCTCGGCGGTTATTTTCGGAGTCTCCCCAAAAAGAGGAAATCCAACCCTCTTCTTCCATTCGGTGCAGGGCAGGAAAGAGCGAGCCTGGCTTAACAACAAAAGTGCCGCCCGTGATTTGCTGGATTCTGCGCGAGATTCCCAAGCCGTGCATCTCGCCAGCGACAAGAGATTTCAAGATCAGCAGGTCCAAAGTCCCTTGCAAAAGGGTTGTCGGTTCAGAGTGCAATGGATATCTCCTATCGATATTCTATAGGGATAATACCGACCCACATATAGAGTGTCAATAGGAAGTGAGATTGCCAGTGGCTGTTACCGAAGAATTACGAAGAAAAATCACGAAGGGTTTCCGCGATCACAAGCAATGAGACTCAAACACGTAATTTACAGGTGAAGAATTACAGGTGAAGTTTTCTGGTGGTTTTTCCTAAGTGATTGAAACGAATGGTAGGCTCGTGGGGACTCGAACCCCAGACCTCTACCGTGTCAATTCCTGTACCGATGATGCACAGGCGCACAAGACCGAGCAGCAATCTGCACCGAAAGATGGGACTTCAGCGGCTTCGGGCTTTGCTGCAGGATCTGAGCGTGCAGCCGATTCCGGTCATGTACGAGCAGGGCTTCTTCCTGGAAGTGCTCGACTGGCTCACGAAGTACGCGGACCATGAACCAGACTGGGCGGATGCCTGCCTCGCGGTGCGCTTTTGCTTGGATTGTTTGGTGACCGCCGGGCCCCGTTCTTCGTAACGAACTCCCTGGTGCAGGATCAACCAGGCTCGAAAATCACTGCGCTTGTGCTTGGCTGGGTTGAGAATTCGGCGTTTCGATCCGATAGCCGAGGCTTCGGAGTTGTCGGATCATTGCTGGCAGAACTGGAACTGCTACGCAAACAGGCAACCCGGCGCATGGGCGAAGCGAAACGCACTCGCCGCAACTATTGGAGTGATTATTGGCGCGGCAATGTCAGGTGGTGAAGCGAGAGATCGCAGCGGCGAAGCATCGTCAACGTGGTGAGTTATAATGCGCTACGTGAAATTAACAGATGAAGAACGCGAAGTGCTCCGCAAAATTGGCAAACGCAGCCGCAAAGAAACTGAAAAGCGTATTGGCAAGCGTAAGCTGATTCAAATGGCACAGGCCCAAGGCCACCACGGCAAAAAAGGCGGTCGCCCTGCGAAGTATCCTCCATGCATAACTGACGGTAAGCGTAATCTACGGCATCGATTCTGGAACGGTCGGTGCTCGCTTTGCGGTATCCCACAAGCATAGGTGTATGAAAAGCGACGCTCAACAGCGGTGCATTCCGTGTTTGACAAAACCCTATGACTAGGGTAAGATGTAGTTGCTGGCGGATGATCTACCCAAGCGGACAGTTTGGGAAGTCAACAGACGGGGTCTACGCCTGCAAACGGAGGCAGCGCGCATGACCAGCAACGCACAAGCGGATTACGAGGTTTCCGGGGGAGGTTCATTATTCATCGTCACCCCACTGAACGCGGACGCGAAAGGGAATCTAGAAGCTGGCGTCGGTGACGAGGCCCAATGGTTCGCGGGCGGTGTGGCAGTCGAGCATCGTTTCGTCGTTTCGCTGGTAGAGCAACTTCGCGGAGAGGGCTGGGTGATTCGCTAATGAAACTACTCACCGCTGCAATCATCAAGCAACTTGAGAAGTCTCCCCTGTATTCCACCGAGAAGCACGGCGTGGCACCCGTGCTGGTGAAATTTTTCAACCCGTGCGGCTCCGGCACTTGGTACGCGGTGGAGGCCGAAAAACAAGAAGACGGCGATTGGCTCTTCTTCGGCCTGTGTGAACTTCACGAGAAGGAGCTTGGATATTTCACTCTCTCGGAACTGCAATCTGTCCGGCTTCGTTTCGGACTGCGCATAGAGCGCGATATGCACTTCGAAGGAATGGTGATCGACAAATCTAACAACGAAATTCGGAGGGCATCGTGAAAGTCCGCGTCAACAGCATCTACCGATTCACAGCGAATTACTTTATGGACCGCAATGCCACGCTGACCAAGGGTGTGAAGCTGCAAGTGGGCGACCTGGTTCAAGTAATCAACCTGCACGGATGCCCTCCAGTGAACACGATGGGGCAGTGCTACGTCCGTCTGGTCGGCTCGCCTGACAAGTCTTTCGTGATGGTCGCAACGTCTAGCCTGGAGGCTCAGTGAAACACCAATTTGATGCATCGCACACGGCGAAGTTTAAGCGGAGCCACTAATGTCAACCGTCGCCGCACTACTCGACATGGTCGAACTTAACGCGCCGGATTCACTTGTCCAGAAGCGAGCAAGGCTGATCGTCCGGCGTGTGGTCGCTGTATCCCAGGACCTACTCCACGAAGACATTCGCTGCGAGAGTGCGGCAAACCAATTCCAGCGACACAATCCCGCTGCGCGAAATGCCGCGAACAGGTTGCAAAGATTCGGGAGTGGGCGGAATTCGAAACGGAGGACCCATGAAGACTAAAGATTATATCCTCATCGCCGAAGCGCTCCGCGTGCAGTACAACATCGTAAAACGCTCTGAATATGGCCGCGAAGTTTTCACCGTCGAAGGGCAAACCGTTATGGCCGTCGCGAAGGAAATAGCGGATTCGCTCGCACGTGACGATTCGGCATTCTCAAAGGAGCATTTTCTCGCGGTAGTGCGCGGCGAGTCGGAGGAAATATCGTGATTCCCACGCGACACCTGAACGGCACTTCGCAAAAGGACGGAGACGAAAATCACGAGACGATGCTGGTCGCGCTCCGCGAAGCAATCAAGGCGATGGAAGTGGCCAGCCCAAATGCTCGTGATTACTACTTGCAAGGCCCCGTCAATCGCATTCTCCAGGTAGCGGATGTGAGATGAGCGAACACGTTCGCAAGAAGATTGAAGACGCCTTCGCCAAAGCTCGCGAGCAAGGACCGATGACTACACCCAAACAATCGTTGCAAGAACTGGACAAAAAGCATCGTATTACACGGAGACCGATAGTCATCAATTTTACCGACGCGCCGACGCGTTCATCAAGGCGGCTGCGCATTCACCACACGTAAAACTACATCGGCATCGCGTGAACTCTTATTACCTCGGCGACATCGATAAACAACCGCGCGCTGAAGACCTGTTTGCCGAAGCCGTGAAACATTACACGGAAACGGAAACACCGAAAAAAGAACGAAAGAAGGCGTCCGGAGTTTAAAACGAGGCCGACCACAGCGGCCCAAATTCCTTTGATGAGACCGCTGACTTGATGGAGAAAGGAAGGACGGAGCCGATTCCCGCGTTAGGTACTTCACACCTTTGCGGAGGTGGATACAATAGGTCATGGAAAATCCTGTCCAACTGACCCCTCGCTTCACCCAAGCCGTAGACTACGCACGTCAAGTTCACGTCAGCCTTCGCAAAGGGACTCAAGTGCCGTATATGGCGCACCTGTTGGGTGTCGCCTCGCTCGTGCTTGGAGAAACCGGGCATGTACCGTTCCCGTGACTGAAGACATGGCGATAGCGGCACTCCTCCACGATGCGGTGGAAGACGAGGGTGGCCTGCCAAGGCTGCGCGATATTGAAGCCAAGTTCGGAAACAAAGTCGCAAAAATAGTTGAGGGTTGCACTGATAGCTTCGTCGAGTACCCTGACAAGAAACAGGAATGGGAAGAGCGGAAATCTTCCTACATCGAACGGCTATGGAACGAGCCACCTGAGACTTTACTGGTCTCCATTGCGGACAAACTGTACAACGCTCGGGCAATTTTGGAGGAGTACAGACAAATCGGCTCGGAGGTTTGGAGTCGGTTCAAGAGAGGACGCGAACAGCAGCTGTGGTATTTCGATGAACTCATCAAAGTTTACGAAGAGAAATGTCCGGAATGGCGGCTTGTGCAAGAACTGAAGCTAACCGTCAAGGAACTCGCCCGGATTTCCGCAGCAGACAGAATTTCGGAGCCTGGACAAACCGCTTAGAATTTTTGGATCGTTGAGTACTGTTCTTGATCGATGAGGAGAGCAGGGCACAAAAGCCTTCTCGTCTTCTGCGCCCTGCCTTGTTGGTTTGGTTCGAAGTGAGAGTAACACGAGTGTCTGTCCAGAAGTCCGCGTGAATCAATAAGGTAAACTCGTTAGAACGGCGATTAGTTTAGAGACAGTTATAGGACTGCCCCAGATCAGGAGCATCCTTTGAACTGGTGTCTCGGACATTTTCATATCAATTGAGGCCCGCATTCGAGTGCGTGTCGTGCGATTCGAGTGTCGTATGATTGTGAGCGTTAAGCGAACCCCATCTTGTAAAAGATCGTGTCGCAGTGCAAGGTTGCGACATGACCAAGCGCGGAAAGAAAGCGCGGACGAAGTGGCGAAGGCTGCTTTCCGAAC
>Ga0185299_10004314_pt1 | contig 17368 bp, 25 predicted proteins | sample PaiPotPPA55metaG_FD_128002 | JGI IMG/M metagenome (GOLD analysis project Ga0185299, IMG submission 128002) | Iron sulfur acid spring bacterial and archeal communities from Banff, Canada, to study Microbial Dark Matter (Phase II) - Paint Pots PPA... ...
CAAGCGCGCCTCGCCAACGCGGCCGTCCAGACCCGCCCGCTACCCGGCCCGCGGAAATCGATGGAGCGCGCCAGCGGGTTCTGCCGAGCACCGCCGGGGAAAGCTGCCGGATAATGCTCGGCGAGCTGGAGTCCTCGCCAGCACGGCCGCAGCCCTACCCGGCGCCGAAGCCGGCAGACACGCCTAGCCTCTTGCTGAGACGAAAGAAGCGGCGGGGAGCCTAGCGTTCTGAAGGATTAGGAGTGCTGAACGCGGTGCGGGGTTTCGTTCTGGTCTCGGTGATATGGACTCGGGCCTCGTCGATGTGGCTGGGCAGATTGCCGCCGTTCTCGTCGTAGGTGACCGCGACATAGGCCACGGAACCAGCCCTAGAAATGAATGCGCAGCGCGTCATGGCGATCTCCGGGGAGCCGCTGATCTACGAACGCCAATTCCGAGGACTATGCTCCGACGCCTAAAGGACGACCTTTCGTTCAAGCGCGGAATTCCCGCTCGAAAAGGTGCGCCTCATCCTCGCTGCTGAAGCTGATCTCAAACCCAACACCGCTTCGGGCGTTTGCAACCGGGTTGAATGAGGCTGGCTGAATGTGGCGGTGATCCAGCCAGGATCGAATATTGTTCATGGTCTCGCCGAAGGTGCCTCCCGGCTGTTTTTCGACACGCACGACGAATGAGGGATCCAGCGCCAAATCGCGCTCCTTCCTGAAGGTTCGTGAGGCGGGAGCGTGTGGGGGCTCTCAGTTGGTGCCGCGTCTCTGATTGGAGGGCCCCAATCGCTGTACGGTAGCGGACATTTCTCGTTGGCGTTTACTTATTTTTTTAGCCGACCCAAGTTCCTCAGTATACTGGGGTTTTTAACCCGCTTGAGTAGCCGGACACAGCGAGCGCAGACGCATAACCTCAAGATCATTGTAAACCAGTCTTTGCCTCGCCACTTGCTAGCCATCACCGCCGACGATCCCTCGGGCAGGTGGTGGCAGAGAGAGGCGCGCGCTCCCGCTCTACGGGAATGGGTGCGCCTCATGGCCTCAGCCACAAGCAGATCCACACAAAACAATCTCCTCGCCGCTTTGCCGCCTGCGGAGTTGGAGCGGTACTTTTCAGAAATTAGACCGGTTTCCCTAGCGCAAAGACAGGTACTCTATGAGCCGGGCGCGCCGCTCACGCATGTCTATTTCATCAAAGAAGGGGTCGTCTCGATCCTAACGAAAATGGCGGACGCCACTACGATCGAAGTCGGGATGATCGGGATCGAGGGCGCTGTCGGAACGGCCGCCCTTCTCGGCGGGGAAGCGTCGAGCCAGCAGGCTCTTGTGCAGGTTTCCGGTAGCGCGCTTCGGATGAACGCCGCCGAATGCAAGGTAGCGTTCGATCAGAGCCCGGCTGTCCGCGCCGTCATGATGCGTTTCATCGAAGCCTTGTTCGATCTCAGCGCACAAACCGCCGCGTGCAACCGGCTTCACACGATCGAGCAGCGATGCGCCCGTTGGCTGCTGATGGCGCATGACCGGCTGCAAGACGACATCATGCCGATGACCCATGAGTTTCTGGCGTCGATGCTAGGCGTACGGCGTGCTGGGGTGACCGAAACCGCCGGTGAATTGCAGCGCTCCGGGCTCATTCGCTACCACCACGGCCGCCTGACAATCATCGATCGCAAAGGTCTCGAAGCCACCGCTTGCGAGTGTTACCGGATCGACCACAACCTCTTCATGCGCCTTCAGTGATGCCGGAGGCGTACGGATCCGAGTTGACAGATCCTGGCAAATCGTCCCCGAATTGGAGAACTTTGGACAAAGAGCATAATTGCGCTGCGTCGGTACTGCGTGCCTATACCGTGACGATCGGCCATGGGCGATGCGTACTATCTATTGTACAATCCGATATGCTTGAACGGGCGGCGCGCGAGGCCAAGGCTCGGATTATCTCCTCGAAAGAATAGCGAGAGCCACCACTCTGCGGCAGGCTCGCTCAAACAAGGGTGTGGAGCCGAAGATGATGGACGAAAGATCTCGCGCCGTACTTGCTGCCGCCGATAGGTGGCTGAGCGCAGTCCATGCCATAACGGCTGCCGACGAAGCGCAGCGTGGAACCGAAGATCAACAACTCGATCTTGACGACGCGGAAGTGGCGCTTGCCGCTGCCGTCTCGGCATGGCGGGATGCTCGCGACCCAATTTGAAACTAGGACGCTACCCCAATTGATTTGAAGTGCGCGAGAGCCCCGCAAAACTTCGCCGCTATTTAACACGACGCTTGTCTGACGGCTGCCGCCGTATACCCCGTCCTCGATTTGGAACCGCGGCTGCGCTGCCGAGAGTGTGATGCGCGAGGCAAGGCCGTCCAGGCGGCGGCTAATCAGAAGTCGTTGAGGGCTTCGTCGCGAACGCGTTGTTCACTCCTCGCCCGAATTCCCACGAGATCCAGTACGCAGCCGGCATGTTCAGTGCTTCCCGAGGGCATTCCCCACTTGATGCAATACTCGGCGTCCTCGGCGGCGATCTCCACGGCTTGAATGACACCGGCCTGCTCGCGGGCAGCCTGTTGCGAGGGGTAGCCTAACGCCATAAACAGCAGCAGTGCCGGCCCAACCGCCCATAGGGCACGCTCTATCGCCAAATAAACCGGTCCGTGGGCAATCTCCTTGTCACGATTTTCCAAATGCGTGTGCTGTCTCGTTCATAAGAATCGGTTTAATGCGGCGGGGCAACGGGAGGTCTAGCGTGCTGAGCCGGATCGCCCTCCGGTCGGGGGAGACTGCGATGTTGCGGGGGGATGCATCATCGCGATGGAGGGCGATCCGGTTTGAGGATCTGGTTAATTGCTGCCGCTCAAACGCCAGCGGGGAAAAACGAGATCGGCTGAGCTTCTGGAGCAAACTCTCGCTCAAAACGGGCAGCGTCTTCAGGATTGCTGAAGGCGATATCTAATCCGATGCTGCTGTAACCGCCCGACAGGTGGAAATCAACCGGAGTGATTTTGCGAGCGTCCAGCCAAATCCGCATCTCGGCGAAACATTCGCTGAAATACGTTCCGACTGGCTTTTCGACGTGTACGGTTACAGTTGTGAGGGCTGCCATGTTACGCACTTCCTTGCCCAAATAGGCGGGAGCGCGAGAGGCTCTCAGTTGGCACCGAGCCCATGCCGAGCGGCACCAATGATGTACGCTACCGTACTTTCGTCGGACTGGCGAGCACTTTTAAACATAAGCTAATCACAACAGGTTCTCGGCTAATCTCCGTACAGGGAACGCTGTAGCCGATCCATATATGCGGCGCGACGCGGGCCGAAGCCGTGTGCAGGCCCATCACGCGACCGCAAGATCAGGCTGTCGCGCCGCGATCCAGCGCGCAGCACATCACGTGCGGTCTCGCAATCGCATTCGCCGCAGCCGGCCAGGTAATCGTGGGGCGCCACAACACGGTGACATTGGCCGCTAGTTCTGTCGGTTTAATTTACACACCCCACGGGCATGGCCGAGCGGAACGCTATTCGATCACCTCGTCGGCGCGGGCGAGGAGTGACTGCGGGATTGTCAAGCCGAGCGCCTTAGCGGTCTTTAGGTTGATGACCAAGTCGAATTTGGTTGGTTGTTGGACTGGTAGGTCGGTTGGCTTGGCGCCGTTGAGTACCTTTCCGGCATACATGCCGGCCTGTCGAAAGATGGTCGTGTAGCTCGGCGCATAGCTGATCAGGCCGCCGGCAACGGCAAAATCCAACCATGGATAGATCGCTGGAATGGCATGGCTTGATGCCAGCGGAATGAGCTGCCCGCGCTGGGTGAAGAAGAACGAGTCGTTACCGATAATCAGCGCGTCGGCACGCCGTTCGCCGACGGTTTCAAAGGCGGCGACGATCTCGCTTTCGCTGCTCGCCTTCGCGACCTGGAGCTTCACCCCCTTGGCGCGCGCCGCTGCCTGCGTCTCTGTGATAATGCGCTCGGCAATCGGAACGACCGGGTTCACGAGCAGGGCAATCATCCCGGCCTGCGGAACCAGTTCGGACAACAGCTCCGACCGCTTCGACATGAGGTCGGTTGCCATCTCGCTGATGCCGGTGAGATTGCCGCCCGGCCTCGGCAAGCTGGCGACCAGGCCGGTTCCGACCGGGTCGGCGACGGCCAAGAAGACGATCGGGATCGCCGGGGTTGTGCCTTTCGCCGCTAGTGTCGCAGGGCTTCCGCCCGTCACGATCACGTCGACCTTATGGCCGACGAGATCGGCGGCCAATGCGGACAGCCGATCATAGTGACCCTCCGCCCAGCGGTATTCGATCGCGACATTTTTCCCCACGACAAAGCCGGTTTCGCTCAGCCCCTTGTGGAACGCGGGCAGCCACGGTGCCATCGTGCTGGGCAAACTGCTGGAGAAAGGTTCGGCGAATCACGGTCGAAGGTGAGTAGCACCACGTCGTAAGCGCGCATCTTGCCGTCGCCGCCGCGGCGTACATCGAACGCGATCTTGTCACCCACCTCTAAGCGGTAATTCGTTGCGTGCGCCTCGTGCGGAGAGAGCGAGACGGCCAGCCCGTCGTCTCGCCGCACGCTGTAACTGAAGCCCCGCTCGGCGCAAACGACGATGCCGGTGTCGCGGATGGCCTTCATCACTTCACTTCTCCCGCAGCAGACGCCGGTTCAAGCTTCGCGCCACACTGCGCGCCTCGATTGATCGAAAATACGGCTTGCAGCCGTACATGACGACATCGTGCGACATTCCATTGTGCATCAGGCTATTGAGCCTGCGCAGGCTGATCCCGAGCGCCGCGCACGTCTCGCTCGCATCGAGCAGACGCCGCTTGCGCCAGGCTATGCGTCGGCGCGGCATCACTTCGCCGCTCCCACCTGCAAGCGCCGCGCCGCTTCGCTAGTACGACGTCATGCGCCTGGCCGCCTGGATGCAAGCCGAATGAGGCGCGGTCGCCGATCCGTAGCTCGCCGGCCGCTTTCGCCTCGCGCTCCGGAATGAAAGCGCGGCCCTGGTCGTCGTCGCGGTCGCGCAAACACCCGATCCGCCCCGCGCGGGTACTGCCGACCAACTAATTCGGATAGACGATCGTCCGCAGCATGACGCGACGCTCGTCGGGACGGTAATCGCCGCCGCCACGGTGCATCGTAGCACGCTCGTCCCACATGAGGACGTCGCCGACCCGCCAGCGGTGATAATAAACGAACCGCTCCTGCGTCGAATGCGCCGCCAATTCCTCGATCAGCGCCCAAGCTTCCTCCTGGCGCATTCCTTCAAAGCCGTGCGTATGCATCGGATTAACGAACAGGATTTCCCGTCCGGTGACTGGATGGCGTACGACCGCCGGGCGCGGCAACTCGGTGTAGACCATTTCGGTCGCACCCTTGTCGTCGCCATAGAGCCGCTCGCCGGCCGGGCCGGAGCTACGGCCGTGCAAGCCTGTGAGGACCGCGAGCCGCTTCTTCATCGCCACCGGCAGTGCGTCATAGGCGGCGCGCATATCGGCAAACATTGTGCCGCCCTTCTCCGATGGCACTTCCTTGGCGTGCAGGATCGCCAAGAGCGGCAGTTCCGGCTCATAGGTGGAGTCAGTATGCCAGTCGGTGGCGCGCTTCACCCCGTACCAATCGATTTTACCGTCCGGCTCGACATTGGTCAGCCAGGATATTTCCTCGTGCTCCGGATGTCGGTATTTGACCAGCGCGTGCTTTCGCGGGGCGCCGAAGCGTCGGCCGAATGCGGCCAGCTCGGCAGCGCCGAGGTTCTGGTCGCGGAAAACGAGGACCGGGTTCTCGGCAAAGCTATTGGTGATCCAGGCGAAGGACGCGTCATCGAGCGGTCGTGGCAGGTCGATCCCGAGCACTTCCATGCCGAGCGCTTCGCCGAGAGGGCGCAATTGTGGTGACTGGGCCATGGGTATCCTCGCCGCAATTACCGGGCGCCTGTATGACGCCGCGGATAGCTTGGCGCCGTAACTCGGTTCTCGCAACCACCACCTTGGACGCCGAACGCTTTTGAGCAGCGTGAGTTTTCGCAGCGCCCTATTTCAGGACGCGCCATGTCGCAGCCGCTCCGCGCGCGCCGGCTTAGCACGCGTAGTAGCGGCGGTAATAGGGGTCCCAACAGCTCCGCGGCGGCGGATAATAAGGTGCCGGGGGGTAATAGGCGGGCGCTGGGTAGTAGTACCCGTTGGGGTAGTAATAAGGATTGTAGTACGGGTTCGCTGTCGAACCGAGCGCGCTGCCAAGCGCGAGCGAGCCAAGTCCGATCCCAACTGCCGTGCCAGCGTCAATCGCGTGCGCCGGTTTCAGAACGGTCAACGATGTCGCCGCCATCACTGTCGCTACGACGGCCAGCCGCCGCGCGCTTTGCTTCACGATCGCCATGTTCGCCTCCGATAAATCGCTCCTACACACCCGGCAATCCGGGGCAGTTTCGTTCTTTGCTTATGGTGCTACCGGAAGTCAAATCCAACTGTACTTCCCGGCCGATAATAGGTCGATGGCGCATAGGCGCCATAGCCGTAATCCCAGTAACGGTGCTGCTGATGCCACCAATGGCGATGCCATTCCCGCTCGCGCCATTCATGTTCCCGCCAGGGAGACTCGCGCCACTCGGAATAGCCCCACCAACCATCATGAGCCCGTGCCGGGGTTGCTAACATTCCCACTGCGATCAGACCAGCTGTCGCTAGAATCATTGCGACTCGGTACATTTCTCGCCTCCATAAACTCGACCGACTAAAGCGCTTCGGCGGATCGTGTTCGGGACAGTCCTTTCTCGCGCGCTATGGGCCGCCCGCCACCGGAGCGAAGGCAGAGGTTCTGCGCATCGTATGGGGTCGGAAACGCCGCACGATATTTTTCGATGACACGGAATACGGCTGGTATGGCCAGATGCGGCGGTGTCGAATTTGCGGGCGGGAAAGCGTCGGAGTGTGGCCCGTCGGCTTTTAACGACTGGCGGAAGACTGAGACAGCGTAAGCCCGCGACCCTGAGCGTCGTCGACCTTTTCGAAGCGAGCACTTCGAGTATTAAGGTCATCGAACCGGTGCGCGATCTCTTGGACAGCTTCGCCGAGGCGGCCCGCGGCAATGGCAATTCGCGCAGCCAGATCGTCGAGCATCGCCGTGACCAGCCACAGCGCTATTGGCCTGCTAGGCCGGTCAAGCGTCGGGTTCTCCGACCTGATCCCGACGCTTGACAGTTCCTTGTCGAGGCAGCGGAACCCCCTCACGATCTGCCGTTCATCGCCGCCCGTGGCCAGGGCTTCGATCAAATCTAAATAGCGCGAAATCGGCGCAGACGCTCGATCCCACGCGGCGATCATCGTGGCATCAGACACCATTCGGGTTCCCCGGTCTTACACGAGACAGGCTCAGCGCAAATCAACGAGCCGCACCCGGTAGACGCGCTCGGCGCTCGCGACTTCGGAATGCTCGCCATCGCCGACGTGCCGGCGAAAGACGCCCGTGCGGCCGTTCCAGCGCACCTGGTCACCAGGCCGCCAGGCCGGGCATATCCGGCTGACAATCGGCGCCGCGCGCCGAGTGTTGCGCTGGCTGGCCTTGCGCGGTTCGCCACCGGGCAATCGTGCTCTACCGGACATCGTGCCTGGCCTAGATCCACAGTTTCGAACGGCGCGTCGCGGTCTAATCGCAACACGGCTCGCGTTCAATTCCGTCGCCCTATGTGAGGGTTACCAAAGTTCGCTGGCAACAATCCAACGCGCATGCCCCGGGCTACAGCGCGAATCGCACATCAACTGAGCGCGCCCTAATCCCCGGCGTTGTCCGGGCGATGAGCGATGGTCATTCTGTTATTGCTGGCGACCCTGACACTGATCGTTGCGAATCGCCGCTGGGTGATCCGGCTCCCCGCATTAAGGAGAGCCAAGCGCTGCTTACTCTTCGGACGAATTGAGTGGCGACTGTCGGCTCCTTTTCTAACGCCCCTTGCGCTTCTTCGACTTCCGGCCGGCTCTGCGGACTGCGAGAATAGCCTCTCGCTGGGCTGCGGCAGCGGCCTCTCTCTTGGCCTGCTCGGCCAGGTACCTCGCGCGGGCCTCCTCCTCCGCTGTACGTGCTGCCTCGCGAGCAGCAGCCGCGGCAGCTTGCGCGGCAGCCAGCTCTGCGGTTTCGCGGTCTTTTGCCGCTCGCCTCGCTGCCTCGCGTTCATCGATCCGGGCGTTTCGGGCCGCAACGATCTGCACACGGGCCTTTCGTCGTTGCGCTCGTTCCGGGTCGTGGGCAATACGCTTGGCGCGTTCAAGTTGAGCTTCCTTCGCGGCGTTGGCAGCGCTCAGGCGATCGGTAAAATCCGGTGTCTTCATAGAGTCCTTTTCTGGCTTTAGTCAGGAGTTCTCGAGCAAAACGTCAGCCGGCATTCACCGACGCCGTGGGCGTCTCATCCTGACCACAACGGCGCTCGGCGCACCGTCCGGCTTTTGGCCGTGGGTAAGATTTGGCAGTCCGTTCGATCGAAGCGGGATCGAGCCTCCGCAGGATGCTTTTGAGTCGCTTGGCCCGAGGGTAAGGACAAAGCTGTTCCCCTCGATTGGCTTGGCGCACAAGGCGCACGCGTTCAGCGTGTTCGTCTTCGGTCAGATCTAAGAGAGGCATTTGACCTGATATGGCAAATCGGTTCGGAGAAGTGGAGTCTGCCGCCGTTAACCTTTTATGTCTATTGCGGTTTTCGGAACTAAAATCGCGTCGAGCGTTTGCCGGGTAGATAAGGCTGTATTTGGAGGTGTGATTTGCCGAGGGGTCATCCCGATGTTAATCGCCAGCTCGATGCGTTGGCACATGTGATTGCCAAGGACGACATCAACGCGGCTGCGAAACGGTGGGGCATCACCCGCAACGGCGTCTATCAGCTGGCCCGCAGTGCCCTCCAACGCCTTCGTCCGCCAACGCGTCGCCAACGAGCGTATGCAAGTGCCGGGAGGCGTCGTCGAGCGGCGTAAGGCACGTTGCCGAGTGGAATAGCGGTTGCTTTAATGCCGCCTCTGGAGCGAGCGGGTTACGCGCCCACAGCTCCCTTCAAGAAAGACGTAGGAGGCTGAAATGGCTCAATCGCGGTCGCGCTCTCAAGGCGTTAGCCGGCGCGAGGTTCAGCAGATGCTCAACGCCATCGTCAAACCGGCTTTAGCAAGCGTTCGCGCGCTGGACAGACGTTTGAAAGTGCTAGAGCGTAAAGCGGGTAAATCGACGCCGACAACCGCTCGCCGACCCGCCCGGCGGGCAGCTCCAAGATCACGACGAACCAGCCCAAAACCGACCGAGGAATGATGGATGAGAGCCGCCCCCGGGCGGCGCCGCTGGATCGCCATGGTGAGCGCGGCGATGGTGAGTTCAGCGCGCAGTGGTCGCGCATCGCCCAGCCGACCACCTTGCGGGTGAAGAGATCGAGGATCACGGCCAGGTAGAGCCAGCCTTCGCCGGTCGGGATGTAAGTGATAACAGCCAGCCAGACCTGATTGGGCCGGTCGGCCGCAAAATTCTGATCGAGCAGGTTTGCCGCCACGGGCAGGGAATGCTTGCTGTCGGTCGTGCACGCGCGATAGCGGCGTGGCGCCCGAGCCCGGATACCATACTGGCGCATCACGCGCTCGATCCGCTTGCGGCTGACGGTGTGGCCCTCGGCCCGCAGCTCGGCATGGATGCGCGGCGCGCCATATCGTTCCCGGTGGTGAGCATGAACGCGGCGGATATCGCCCAGGAACCCACGATCGGCGATGTTGCGCGGGCTCTCTGGCCGTGACCGCCACGCGTAGTAGCCTGACGGCGACACGCTCAGCGCATCGCACATGACGCGCACCGGCCAGACGCCCCGCTGATCCTCGATCTGGCGGAACTTCATTTCGGGGGTTTCGAGAAGATGGCCACAGTTTTTTTTAGAATGTCGCGCTCCATGCGCAGCCGATCGTTCTCGCGGCGAAGCCGGGAGATCTCCGCCGCCGGTTGAGAAGCATCGAGGGCGCGATGCCCAGCTCCCCTGCGATCTGCGTCAACGGCCGACCGCTGCTCGCCAGCAGGGCAACCGCCTCCCGCTTGAACTCATCCGTAAACTGACGACGGCCCTGGATCATACAACACCTTTCCGCTCCCCTCGGAGCTTAGCAAGGTGTCCTGGACTTGCTTCGGGAAAGTGGAGAGTTCCCCATGAGCGATGAGGAACTCGATGACACAGCAACGACGGTTTACGAAGGAATTTGCGGAAGAAGCGGTCCGCCTGGTGCAAACCAGCGGTCGAACGCAGCGCGAGATCGCCGGTGATCTGGGGATTGGCCTATCGACACTGGTCCGCTGGATCGGGCGGAACCGGGATCGGCACGCTGTCGAGCCGGTGGCAGCCGATAGCGATGTCACGGCGGAGCTGAAGCGGCTGCGGCGGGAGAACGAGATCCTTCGGCAGGAGCGGGACATCCTGAAGAAGGCCACCGCTTTTTTCGTCCGGGAGGGAAGTCGATGAGGTTCGCGCTCATCGATGGGGCGAAAGCGCAATTCCCCGTCCGCCGCCTGTGCCGAGTGCTTGGTGTCAGCCAAAGCGGCTATTTTGCTTGGAGAGGTCGGCTGGCATGCCGCCGCCAACGCGACGACATGGTGCTGCTGGCGCATGTCCGGTCGGCCTTTGCCCTATCGAACGGCACCTATGGCAGCCCCCGAATGACACGGGAATTACGAGATAGCGGTCTCACGGTCGGACGCCGCCGGATCGCCCGGCTGATGCGCGACAACGGCCTCAGGGCTCGACAAAAGCGGCGGTTCAAGCGGGCCACGGACAGCCATCATGCTTGGCCGGTCGCGCCGAACCTGCTTGATCAGAACTTCACGGCAACCGGGCCCGACAAGAAGTGGGGTGCCGACATCTCCTACGTGTGGACCCGCGAAGGCTGGTTGTATCTCGCCGTTGTCATCGACCTGTTCGCACGTCGGGTCGTCGGCTGGGCAACAGGCGACCGGTTGCATCGGGACCTGGCTCTCGCCGCGTTGCGCAAAGCCCTGGCCATGCGCCGTCCGGCAGCCGGGCTGATCCACCATTCGGATCGTGGCAGCCAGTATTGCTCGATCGATTATCATGCCGAGCTCCGCAGGCACGGCATCCTGATCTCGATGTCCGGCAAGGGGAATTGCTACGACAACGCCATGGTGGAGACGTTCTTCAAGACCCTAAAATCCGAGCTCGTCTGGCGGACCATCTTCTACACCCGTCAAGAAGCCGACCAGGTCATCGGCCGCTACATCGACGGGTTCTACAATCCCGTCCGGCGCCATTCCGCCCTCGACTTCACAAGCCCGGCGCAGTTCGAAAAAATGGCCGCCGAATGAGCCAACCCCTCTCCACTAAAGCGGCGCAAGTCCATCCTCCAATTCGGGGGAGGCTCAGTGAAGACCGCCCTAAAAAGGGCGGTCCTCCTCAGTTCAAAGGTCAGGAAGCCGGTCGAGCAACCCCGACCAGTTTGTTGCCATCCGGATCGCGGAGGTATGCGAGGTATGCGCCATTCGCACGTACGCCAGGCGGGTCCTCGATTGAGGTGCCGCCATTTGCAACACCGGCTTTGTGCCATGCCTCGGCCCGCGCCGCTTCTTTCATCTGAAAGCCGATCGTGCCGCCATTGGCATGGGTCGCGTTGCTGCCGTCGATGGGCTTCGTCACCATGAAACGGCCGCCATTGTGCGAATAAGCGAGTCGGCCCCGGGCGTCTTCTGTGGCTGGCTGAGCACCCATTGCGGTAAACAGCGCGTCGTAAAACTTCTTCGACCGGGCAATGTCGTTGCTCCCGATCATGATATGGCTGAACATTCCGTTCTCTCCTCCTCAGAGCCCGTACCGTGTACGGGGATGGGACAGTATGCCGTGGCTCGGTCCATAAGGAAGAAAATCTCTCGGTTCCGCCGCCGTGATTTGGCATTGCCCGCGACCTGCCGAGGTTTAGCAGCTCTTTAGGGCGTGTCGCCAAAGCTATGGAAGAAAATTTGAAAATTGGGGAAATGTTCGATTGCCGACTGCAACAAGCACTCTGGCCCTTCTCACCAATGACGGATTTGGCAGCGCGGGCTTACTTTGGCGCACACCATCATGGGCGGCTTCGGGTCGCATGAAGGATGCGCGGCTCGGTATACCGAGCCGCGGCCCCACTAGTGCACCGACTCAGACGGAAGGTACAGGCAGCCTGGTGAGCTTTGCGAGGATGTCGCGTGCGGGCTTGGTCCAGACGAAGGGCGTTGGATCGCGGTTATGTTCATTGAGGTAGCGGTTGATGGCGGCTTGCAGATCGACGATGGAGCGGAAGACCCCTCGTCGCAGGCGCTTGCGGGTCAGAGCGGAGAAGAAATTCTCGACGGCGTTGAGCCAGGAGCTGGAGGTCGGGGTGAAATGGAAGGTCCAGCGCGGATGGCGGATGAGCCAGGCTTGGACCTTGGGGTGCTTGTGGGTTGCGTAATTGTCGACAATGGCGTGGATCAGCTTGCCAGCAGGGACCGCGCGTTCGACGGCGTTGAGGAAGCGGATGAACTCTTGATGGGTATGCTTCTGCATGCAGCGACCGAGCACCACGCCGTCGAGCACGTTGAAGGCGGCGAACAGGGTGGTCGTGCCGTGGCGCTTGTAATCGTGTGTCATGGTCCCGCACTTGCCGGGTTTGAGCGGCAGGCCCGGCTGGGTTCGGTCGAGAGCTTGGATTTGGGACTTCTCGTCGATGGACAGCACGACGGCATGTGCCGGCGGGTGCATATAGAGGCCGACGATGTCCTCGACCTTCTCGGCGAAAGCGGGGTCCTTGGAGCGCTTGAAGGTTCGCACTCGGTGCGGTTGCAGCCGGTGCGCCTCCCAGATGCGCTGGATCGTGCGCAACGAGAGGCCCACGGCAGCGGCCATCGCGCGTCCAGTCCAATGGGTCGTCTCTCCCGGCGGTTCGGCGCAGGTAAGCGCCAGCACTTTGGCGACTGTCGTTATCGGCACGGGCGCCGTGCCCGGCGGCCGCGTCTTGTCGTGCAGGAGCCCGTCCACGCCTTCTTCGGCGTAGCGCCGCTGCCAGCGCCAAACCGCCGGGCGGCTTACGCTGGCACGACGCGCCACTTCAAGAACGGGCAGCCGATCGGCCGAGTGCAGCACAATGCGGGCGCGCTGCACGTGCTTGAGCGGCCGACTTCGATCCCCGACAATCGCGGCCAAGCGCACGCGTTCCTCGGCGGTGACGATCACAGAAACGGTCTGAGCCATGCGTCGAGACTCGCACGCTCAGCCGCATTTGTGAATCCTACGTCTGTGTCAGTGCACTAGCGACCGCTTTCGGCGCGATTGAACCATCGAGCTGCAGCGAGCCGAGCGCGTGCTGATGGCCCCTAAAGAGACCTTGCTGGCACGATCGGAAAACGGCGCAGTGGGGTGGAAATGCGTCATTCCTGATTCGTTCGGCCCGTGACGGCTTGGCTCAATAGCGGTCGTCGACGGCCTGAAGCCGCGACACCCGATACTATGCCGAATTTAGCGCTGCTGCTGGAAGGTCGATGGGCAGAGAGGTATCGTCGTCAGCTGGAAAATGCCCCGTCTCGATCGGGAGGACCCATGCCGCAGACGGTGATCAAGTGAGAGGAGGGGCGTCCGGAGAGGACAAGCGGTTGACCGCGACCGCCGTCAATAATGCGGTAACGGACTCCCATCGGACCATTGCGGAATTCCAACGGCAGCTCCACGAGCGCACCGCCCAGCTCGACGAAGCGCTCGCTCAGCAGATCGCGACCGCCGAAGTGTTGCAGGTCATCAATTCGTCGTCCGGTGACCTCGCCCCGGTGTTCGACGCGATGCTGGAAAAGGCGATGCGTCTCTGCGAGGCTGCCTTTGGCGGGCTAGGCACCTGGCAGGGCGAGCGCTTCGCCTGGGTCGCCGATCGTGGGCTACCGAAACCGTTTGCCGAATACATCGCGATGAACGAGCTCACGGTCGGGCCGCGCGGCGGATTTGAGCGCGTGGCGCGTGGCGACGGTCACGTGCAGTTCGTCGATATCGCCGCCTCGAGATTTTACGAGGACGGCGAGCCATACACCGGGGCGATCGTCGAACTCGCCGGTGCTCGTACGACGCTTAGCGTGCCGCTCGCCAAGGACGGTGAGGTTCTCGGCGTTTTAGGGTTCTTTCGTCAGGAAGTCCGTCCGTTCACCGAGAAACAGATCGCGCTGGTCAAGAATTTTGCCGCGCAGGCGGTGATTGCGATGGAGAACGCGCGGCTGATCACCGAGACGAGGGATGCGCTGGAGCAGCAGACCGCCACTGCGGAAGTGCTTGGAGTCATCAATTCCTCACTCGGTGACCTTGCTCCAGTGTTCGATGCGATCTTGGAGAAAGCGCACACCCTGTGCGGCGCGGCGCACGGCAGCTTGCAGTTTTACGATGGTGAGAATTTGCACGCCGTCGCGACGAAAGGCGTGTCGAGCGCGTTCGCCGACATTTTAGGGCGCGGGTACCACGCTGCCACCTCGCCCGCAAGCCGAGAACTGATTGCGGGCAGCCGCTTCACCCACATCCTTGATTGCACGCAAGTCGACCACCCGGTTTTTCGCAGCGCGGCCGAGCTTGCAGGCATACGCACCGTGTTGTTTGTGCCGCTGCGCAAAGACGATGCCTTTCTTGGCCTTATCTCCGCCGCCCGCCTTGAGGTTAGACCGTTCACCGAGAAGCAGATCGCGCTCTTGCAGAACTTTGCCGCGCAGGCGGTGATCGCGATGGAGAACGCGCGGCTGCTCGACGAATTACAGCAGCGTACCGGCGACCTTCAGGAGTCGCTCGAATACCAGACCGCGACGAGTGATGTGCTGAAGGTTATCAGTCAATCGACCTTTGACGTTGAGCCTGTGTTGCAAACCGTGCTCGACACGGCGATGCGGCTCTGCGGCAACATCCAAGGGTCGATTTTTCGGTTGGGCGAGGATGGCCTTTATCGGCAGGCTGTCGGTTCCGGGATGCAGCCCGAATATTATGAGATCGAGGCGCAACAGCAGATTCGTCCCGGCTCAGCGACGTTGGTCGGTCGCGCCGCGGCCGCTGCCCGGCCTATTCAGATTACCGACGCTTTGGCCGATCCCGATTATGCCCCGAAGGAGACGCGCGCGTGGGTCAGTTGCGAAGCATGCTCGGTGTCCCGCTGCTGCGAGAAGGCACGCCGATTGGCGTCATCTGCACTGCCCGCACAATCGTCAGGCCATTCACCGAGAAGGAAATCGAACTCGTCGCCACTTTTGCTGACCAGGCGGTTATAGCAATCGAAAATGCGCGGCTGTTGGGCGAGTTGCGCCAGCGGGAGGCCGAGTTACCGGTCACCTTTGATAACATGGCGGACGGCGTCGTGATGTTCGACCAGGCGGTACATCTGGCGGCGTGGAACCGGAACTTTCAGGAAATGCTCCAACTGCCCGACGACTTTCTCGCCAAGCGGTGTGGGTTTAATGACTACATCCGCTATCTCGCCGAGCGCGGCGAGTTTGGCGAAACCGACCCCGAGGCCGAGATCGCCCGATTGCGTGCGCGGTTGGAGGATCATTACAGCTTCGAGCGCACCCGGCCGGATGGGACAGTTATTGAAGTGCGCCACAACCCGATGCCTGATGGCGGCTTTGTCCTCATCTACAGCGACATCACCGAACGCAAGCGCTCCGAGGCGGAAATACGCGCGACCCGGGACGCGGCGGAGGCAGCCTATCGTGACCTCAAGGCAGCACAGGCCAACCTGATCCAGGCCGAGAAGATGGCCTCATTGGGGCAACTCACCGCCGGTATCGCGCACGAGATCAAGAACCCGCTCAACTTCGTCAACAACTTCGCCAGCCTCTCGGTCGAGTTGCTCGACGAGTTGAAGGAGACGACGGCCCCGGCTCTCGCCACCCTCGATGAGGATAAGCGTGCTGATGTTGACGATACGATGGAGTTGTTGACCGGCAACCTTGAAAAGATCGCCGAGCACGGCAAGCGCGCCGACGGCATCGTCAAAAGCATGTTGGAGCACTCGCGCGGGGTGAGCGGCGAACGGCGCGAGGTCGATCTCAATGGAATGATTGAGGAAGCGCTCAATCTCGCCTATCACGGTGCCCGCGCCCAGGACCAGGGCTTCAACATCACCTTGGAGCGCTCCTACGCCTCGCCCCTCAAGCCCATCGAGCTTGCGCCGCAGGAGATGACCCGGGTCTTTCTCAACCTCTTTGGCAACGGCTTTTACGCCGCGACCAAGCGAGCGCGGGAGAATGGCGACGGGTCATTCCGCCCCACCCTCACGGTGGCGACGCGCGAGGATGGCGACGTGGTCGAAGTCCGGGTGCGCGACAACGGCACCGGCATCCCGCGCGAGATCAAGGACAAGCTGTTCCAACCGTTCTTCACCACCAAGCCGACCGGCGAGGGCACGGGGCTGGGTCCCTCGATCAGCTACGACATCGTCACCCTACAGCATGGCGGCACGATCACGGTCGAGAGCGAACCGGGGACGTACACCGAATTCACGATCCGCCTGCCACGCCACTAGGACACAGACTCATTATGGCGCAACCAGAGATGGGTGGCAGCCAGTTTGAGCATGGCGAGGAAGTTTGAGGCGTGCTTTTCGTAGCGCGTGGCGAGCCGTCGGAAGTGTTTGATGCGGTTGAAGAACCGCTCGATGCGGTTGCGCGCGCGGTAGAGCACCGAGCTGAAGCAGGGTTTCCAGCGGCGGTGCACCATGGCCGGGATGTTCGGTGCGGCACCAGCGGCTTCGATGCGGCGGCGCAGCCAATCGGCGTCATAAGCTTTGTCGGCGAGCACGATGGTGTTGGGACGCAACCAACCGAGCAGCTGTTCGGCAACCGGACAATCGCCCGCCTGACCCGGTGTCAGAACCAATTCAAGCGGCAGGCCGCGGGCATCGGTCAGCGCGTGGATCTTGGTGGTCAACCCGCCGCGGGAGCGGCCCATACAGCGATCCGGGTGACTTTTTTTGAGTTGGCGGCATGCTGATGCACTCGTATCGAGGTGCTGTCGAGCATTTGCACATCGCCGTCGTAAGCGGTTGTGACGGCGCCCAGAAGGCGGTCCCAGACGCCGGCCTTGCGCCACCGTACGAACCGATTGTAGCAGGTCGTGCGCGGGCCGAACTCCTTCGGCAGAGCTCGCCATGGTGCGCCGGTCCGCAATACCCAGAAGATCCCGTTCAGAACCCGCCGATCATCGACCCGCGGCACCCCACGCGGCTTGTTCGGCAGCAACGGCGCGATCACACTCCACTCGAAATCCGTCAGTTCGTACCCCCGCATGATCAAGCTCCCCCAGTTGGGAAGCTTGAATCAGAAAACCGCGTCGATGGGAATCCCCTTTATGAGTTCACGACCTAACGGTGACGGTTCTCCTTAGAGCTGCCGGGTTATTTGGCCTTGAAGAGATCT
>Ga0185299_10004318_pt1 | contig 17357 bp, 17 predicted proteins | sample PaiPotPPA55metaG_FD_128002 | JGI IMG/M metagenome (GOLD analysis project Ga0185299, IMG submission 128002) | Iron sulfur acid spring bacterial and archeal communities from Banff, Canada, to study Microbial Dark Matter (Phase II) - Paint Pots PPA... ...
AGTTTCGCGAGCTGCGCAGGATCGCGCGGGCGCTTTGGGTGCTTTGCCATGCTATCAATATGGCACGACTGCGAGACGGTTTCCACAGCCGTCAAGAGGGCGAAATTTCAAATGGACCCACTACCTCAATTTTGAGACCATTGGCAACGAGCTTAGACAGTCCGCATGATTAGAAAGCCAAGCAAAGCCAAAACGCCAATCAAAGCGAACGTGAGTGATTGCGTGATCCCATCTGCGATTCCTATCGAGTCCCTGTCAGGACTTGTGTTCAACCACGACGCGAGGAATGCCGAGGAAATTGCCGCTTACGTGGAAGGCCAATCGCCGAGGAATACCGTCAAACACGCCGAGAAAGTGATGACGGCGCACGTTCTCGGGCGGAAGTATGAATGCTGGGACGTTCGGACAAATAAGACCCGTCTTTGGGTCATTACATCACCCACAAACCTCTATAAACAAACGCTATCCCTAGCCTAGACTACACCCTTTCATTTCACATCGGCCTTATGGCTCGCGTCATGGCCCGGCACGAACCGAACACCGGCGCCTTGGAGCAAATGACGCTGCCCGCTGCTTGGCGACGATGGGAGCAGGCAGGGCAGGCATTGGATAAGGCCGAAGAACCGGAAGCCTTCCAGTCAGTGGGTATGCTCTGCCGCGAGTGCTTGATCGCGATGGTTCGCGCTCTGGCGTTGCCGGAAATGGTTCCTGCGAACACTTACGGACCGAAGGAAGCTGACGTGGTTGGATGGTGCGCTCTCATCGCCGATCGCGTTGCGCATGGTTCGAGTGCAAGCCGGGTGCGCGGATACTTAAAGGCGGTTTCGAAAGCAGGCTGGGAACTCGTCAACTGGCTTACACACGCGCACGGCGCAACGAGAGCCGATGGCCTGTTTGCGCACGAGCTGACCCAGCACATCTTGGCCATGTTCGGAACCGCTATGCTGCGCCATAGACAAGGCATTCCAGACTGCTGCGGCGCCTGCGGATCGTATCAATTCGAATTATGGGCTGACCAGCCCGGCATCCCACTGAAACCACGCTGCCGTTCCTGTGGGTGGATGAAAGGCGACGCTGACCTATCACGCTGAATTCTTGAATTTCGCACAAACGACCGCCGCGTTAGGTCTGCTTCTCGCGCAATGCGGACCAATTGCGAACTGGCCCAGCACTTCCGGGCAAGCATGATCGTGCAAGCAAGAGACAGGTCAGCCGATCCGCCGCGCGCGCGTCTGAAAAGTCGCGGCGGGACCGATGCAACGCGCGAGCTTTGCAAAGCCGCTGCGCGGCGCCCGCAACAGAAGGCCGCGCGGCGCGATCAGGCCGGCGAGCGGCGAGGCGGCAGGAAAAATCCGCTCGATGAAATTTTCCGACGCCGCGCGCAAACGCGCCGCGCGCTATTCATCCTTGATGTTTCCTGCCAGGAAATCGCCCGCACCGGCGTCCCGTGGCCGGTGCCGTCAAGGTGGGCTGCCTTGTGATGGCGGCGTCGTCTCTGGCATGGCGATGACTATGAGCAGAAGTGCGGCCGCTTGACGTTTGGCCGCCAATCGCTTAGATGGCGCCGACAGGCTCGGCGCTTTAATATGCATATAGTATTGGTGATTGGGGCAGAGTTCATAGTCGAACTCGGAACGTTCAGCCAATGGACGGTACAGAAAGCAGAATCCGGTAATCCCTGTCCCCAATATGAAATATCCTGTCCGATAGCGAATGTACCCATAAATATAGAGCCGAACTCGTCCGGCCATTATGCCTTCAACAATCTGCTGGTCTGGACGAGTGGCGCTGTCGATGTCAGGCGCCAATTTTGACGCGGCTGCGGCCGTCAGGCGGCAATGGCCCTGCGATAAATTCGTGCGTTCCTCCATAGTCAGGTTCACGGGGCAATTCGCGATGGCGAATTCCCTCCAATACGACTACCCTTGCACTTTCAATATCGGCCAAATGTTTGCCAACGTTTTTAATGTCCATCCAGAACATGAACGGCTTATCATGCGACGGTTCGCGTTCTGCGATTGAAAATTGTCTACAACAATGAAAGCGCGTTCGCTTTCCGTGAAAGCCACATATTGCATGAAGCCAACTGCGGCGAGGACTGCGGTGAAAATTGCGACCCAAAACGTAAATCTATCGATTGGACTCAGTTCACAATGCCAGATCCACGCCCCGCGCACCCAATTGAACGGTTGGTTTTATGGTGCAGGATATCTTCTTTGCGGCCTTACATTTTTGATTTGTTTTTTTAGATGTATTGCGTCCGCCCGGCTTGGGGTTGGAATGTTCGCTCTGCCTTGTCTCATCATTGTTGCTCGGTCATGGTGGCGTTCTTGTTGGGGGATAGCATGCGGTGAGTTCAGCATCCTTTTATCGCCGTCCCGAAAATATCCGCGTTCTCCCTATTGTTATAGCGGAATTGGAACTCGGCAACATAGAGAGGCATATATTTCCGGCTCATTTTGTGGAAGGTGCCGACCACACCGCGCTTGAAGATCGACCAGAAGCCTTCAATGGTTTGGTGTGAATTGCGCCAACGACATATTGACCTTTGGAGTGATCAATGACGCCATGCGGAAATTCGCCGTCGAGCCGCTTGTAGCCTGGCCATTGATCGGTAAGAGACGGCTTCGCGGACGAACGCGGTGAGAGTGTCAGAACTGATATTCGCGACTACCCGCGCAACCACATTGCCCTTGCGGCTGACGGCACCGACGATTGGCGTTTTGCCGGAACCGATGCCCCCGGTTCCACCGCCGCCACCGCGCTTACCCCAATGCCGGTTCTTGGCCAAGCCGCCGACGAAAGTTTCATCGACTTCGACAATTCCGCCGAGTTTATCAATGTCCTCCATGAGGGCTACGCGGACTTTATGGCACATGGACCAAGCCGTCTCATACGAGCCGAAGCCCATATAGCGCTTAATCTGCAACGCGCTCACGCCCTTCTTGCTGGTCAGCATCAAGTGGATAACGCGATACCAATCGCGAAGCGGCTTGTTTGTGTTCTCGAATATAGTCCCGGCAATATGAGAAAAACGATAGCTGGTGTCTGGAGCGCATTGATAGCACTGCCAGCTCCATGGCCGGTTCGGCAATTTATGAGGGTTCTCTGCGCCACAGCGCGGGCAGCGAACGCGATCTGGCCAACGACGGCCGACGAGATATGCGCAACACGCATCTTCGTCCGGGAACATCCGTTCGAATTGGGCGACCGTAAGTTGATGGATTGGCTTGGGCTGTTTGCGTGCCACGGGGCGGCTCCTTCCGACTTTGGAAGGATAATGGCATAAATGCCTAAGGAAGTCAAGCGCCGGATAATCTCCCTTTGGAGGAAATTCAGGGGGTCACGTCACAAAACTTAAACCCGGCCTCATGGCCGGGTTTAACTTTGTCCGAAAGGGATTGCCTCGCTTCGATATTAGTATTTGGCGACGACCGGAGCCGGAGCCCACAAGTTGAAGTGATAGTTCAGGCCGGCGCGGACGATATTGCCGTTGAAACGGGTCTTCGCGAACGGCGCACTGGAATAGACAACGCCTCCCGTTGTAAACGTGTTCGTTAGCGGACTGAGAGCGAACGTCACCGTGCTCAGGTTGTAATAGAGATATTCGACCTTGACGCTCCAATTTGGCGCGAACAACCATTCGAGGCCGCCGCCGGCGGTCCAGCCGACACGCGTATTGGAAAAGCGGCCGATAGAAGAGAAAGGCGCACCAAAGGTCGAATCGGCCGGGAGGTTCTGCTGGAAAATAGTAACGCTCGAGTCGACGCCACCGTAAGCTAAACCGCCGGTTCCGTAGACAAGCAAAGTCGGCGTGATGGTAAAGCCCAACCGGCCGCGTACCGTGCCGATATAGTCAATCGCCTTACTCGCAGAAACTGTCGATACAATCGTTTCGGCGGGGAAGCCGGCAGGAACTCCCGAGCCGAAAACGGTGCGGGTGCGGTTGCTGGCCGCAACGCCCTGAATGTCCGCCTCAATACCAGCGACGAAGTTGTTGGCGAATTGGTAGTTGTAGCCGATCTGACCGCCGCCGATGAAGCCGGAGTTACTGATCGGAACAGAAGTGGTCGCAAGGGCGGACGAGAGCGTCAGTTCTGTTGCAAAGGTGGGGGCAGCAAACAACGGCACCGCGGCCGTGTTCACCGAATTGTTCGAGCTCCAAGTTCCGCCCGCATTGAGGCCGACATAGAAGCCGGTCCAGGTGAAGATCGGCGGCGGGGGTAGAATGACCGGCGGCGGGGCGCGAAGATCGGCCGCGAGGGCCGCCCCAGTGAGCGCCACGGCGCCGGCCGAGGCCAAGAGAGTGCGGCGCAACATGTTTTGTCTCCTCAAAGGCCGTTAAGTTAACCTTTAGCAGGTTATTCGATTTGCGGTGGTCTTCAATCGTTGTTGGCCGATGCACCACATTATCCAGAACACGGTGGCGGAAACGCAACGGAAAGCTGGCGGAACGGCCATATTGCTTCTCGCGCGAGCAACAAAAAAACCCGGCCGCGAGGGCCGGGTTTAAGTTTGCCCGAACGGAATTGTCTCGCTTCGAGATCAGTATTTTGCGACGACAGGAGCCGGAAAGGTGAAGTGATAGTCCAAGCCGGCGCGGACGATATTGCCAGTAAAGCGGGTCTTCGCGAACGGCGAACTGGACCAGGCAACGCCTCCAGTTGTAAACGTGTTCGTTAGCGGGCTGAGGCCGTAGGTCACGCTGCCGAGATCGTAGTACAGATACTCGACCTTGACGCTCCAATTGGGCGCGAACAACCATTCGGCGCCGCCGCCAGCCGTCCAGCCGACGCGCGTATTGGAAAAGCTGCCGAAAGAAGAATAAGGCGCACTAAAGATCGAACCTCCCGCGATGATGTCCTGCTGGAAAATAGCAACGTTCGACTTGACTTGACCGTAAGCAAGACCGCCGGTTCCGTAGACGAGAAAGGTTGGCGTGATGGTAAAGCCCAACCGGCCGCGTACCGTGCCGATATAGTCAGTCCGCCTATTCGCACCAATGGCCGACGTAATCGTTTCGGCTGGGAAGCCGACAGGAACTCCCGAGCCGAAGACTTTGCCCGTGCTGGTGCTACCCGCAATGCCCTGAATGTCCGCCTCGATGCCGACGACCCAACTGTTGTTGAACTGCCAATTGTAGCCGATCTGACCGCCGCCGATGAAGCCGGAGTTGCTGACCGGAACAGAAGTGGTGGCAAGGGCGGACGAGAGCGTCAGTTCTGGTGCAAAGGTGGGGGCAGCAAACTCCGGCACTGCGGTCGTTCTCACCGAATTGTTGTTGGTCCAAGTCCCGCCGGCATTCAAGCCGACGTAGAGGCCGGTCCAGGTGAAGATCGGCGGCGGGGGTAGATAGACCGGCGGCGGGGCGCGCGAGGGAAGATCGGCCGCGAGGGCCGCCCCAGCGAGCGCGATGGCGCCGGCCGATGCCAAGAGAGTGCGACGGAACATGTTTGTCTCCTCAAAGGACGTTAAAGTTAAACCTTTTGCAGGTTACGCGATTTGCGCGGGCCTTCAACCGTTGTTGACCGATGCACCGCATTATCCCGAGCCCTGTGGCGAAAACGCAACGGAAAGCGGGCGGAGCCGTCATATTGCTTGTCGCGCGAGCAACAAAAAACCCGGCCGCGAGAGCCGGGTTTAGTTTTGTCATGCGGGAGAAAAACCGCAGCCGGAAAAGGCCCAATCAATATTTGGCGACGACCGGAGCCGGAGCAAAGGAATCGAATTTGTAGCTGAAGCCGGCCTGAACCTGGTTTTCCTTCAAATGATGGGTGAAGGACACGTTGCCGAAGGTGATAGAGGAGAAGGGGAAGTCCGGGCTACGGCCGAAATCGGAGTAGCGGTATTCGGCTCGGATCGACCAGTTGTTGGTGATGGCATATTCGAGGCCGCCGCCGACCGTCCAGCCGGTGCGGGTCTTCGTAATGGTCTCTCGCCCGAGGAGAGGAAAGCCCCCGAAGAAAGGAAAGCCGAGCGAATAACCATCCGTCTGGTTGGTGAAGGCGGCGCCGCCGGTGCCGTAGATGAGGACGCGGTCGAAGGCGAGGCCGAGCCGGCCCCGGATCGAACCCTGCACATCCGGGCGCGTGCTCATCGTCACCCCCGTCGCCGAGGTTCTCGTCCCGTGGAGGCTGGTCCCGTCGACCGTTCCTTCGAGACCGATGACTATGCCTGACGACGAAAACCAATTCCAGCCGGGGAATTGCAGATTATAACCGGCATGGGCGCCGCCGATCACCCCATTTGGCTTATCGTTGAAAAACGCTCTGTCACCAAAAACGGTATCCACCACGTCGATGGGATCGGTGCCCCAGGCGTAGCCGACCTGGCCGCCGAGGTAAATGCCGGTCCAGGTGAAGATCGGCGGCGGCGGCAGATACACCGGCGGCGGCCCGCGGTAAGGTAGATCGGCCGCGAAGGCCGAACCGGCGATGGCGATGGCGCCAACCGACGCCAGGAGGATTTGACGGCGCATGGGGGTTTCTCCGTTGGAAAATGAACTTCAAAATAACTACGCCGTTGTGGCGCGCCCGCAACCATTATTGGCTGGTGTGCGGCGTTATTTCGGTGACTGTGGCGGGAATGCCACGAAGGGGCGCCACAAGACCGTGGCGGCAACAAACACCCGGCCGCGCGGCCGGGTTTTGTTGTCTTGCAGGAGAAACGCCAGATTCAATATTTTGCGACAATCGGCGCGGGAGCCCATATGTCGAACTTGTAGCTGAATCCCGCCTGCACCTGGTTTTCCTGCAGGCGACGGTTCCCGTTAAAGAAGCGGCCGCCCGTGGGAAGCCCAAGCCCCTCCCTGATTGTGCCGAAATCAGAGAAGCGGTATTCGGCCCTGATCGACCAATTGTTGGTGACAGCATATTCTATTCCGCCGCCGGCCGTCCACCCGACGCGCGTCTTCGAAAAGTTACGTGAGGCGAAAAAGGGCACGGCTGGGGCCGCGACCGAGACGTCGGTGTTGAAGCCGCCGAAGGCGACACCGCCGGTGCCGTAGATCAGGACGCGGTCCCAGGCGAAGCCGAGGCGGCCGCGGATCGAACCCTGGACGTCGGCGGTCGTTTGCGCCGTCAGAGTGCTTCCACCAAAGGCAACAGGAAAGGCGACCACCGCGGTATTGGTCAGGCTGGTCCCGTCGACCGTGCCTTCGAGACCGATCACCCACTGGTTGATCTGCAAATTGTAGCCGACATGGGCGCCACCGATCACTCCCTGCGGCTTACCGCCGACGGAGGTATTGATAAGGGTGCCGGTTACAGGATCAACTACAGTCTCATTGAAATTGCCGGCGCCCCACGCGTAGCCGACCTGGCCGCCGATATAGATGCCGGTCCAGGTGAAGATCGGCGGCGGCGGCAGATAGACCGGCGGCGGCGCGCGGGAAGGAAGATCGGCCGCGAAAGCCGCCGATCCGGTGAGAGCAATGGCACCAACTGATGCCAGGAGAAATTTGCGATACATATGCTTCGTCCTTGCGTGAGATAAAAGCTTTCGGAAGAATACGCCAATGCACTTGACGCTTGGATGAAATCTGCCTTGAGAATGCCGAACTTCGGGCACCGTGACTTATCCGCAACATAAAGCCCCATTGCCATAATCATGGCCCGGTTCTTGCCCGGTGGCAGGATCATTCGCGCGCCGCGCGAGCGGGACCTCAATATCGCGCGGCCACGGGAGTCCAGAACGAATCGAATTTGTAGCTGAAGCCCGCGCGTACGGCGTTTTCCGTCTCATGATGATTGACGAAGGAGCCGAAGCCGAATGCGAAGGGCGTCGGATCCGCGAGGTGGCCGAAATCCGCGTAGCGGTATTCGGCCCGGATCGACCAATTGCCGGTGACCGCGTATTCGATCCCGCCGCCGATGGTCCAGCCGGCCTGGGTGTGAGACCCCCGATCGAAAGTTCCGATCCCGGTATAGCTGGTGTCGAAGCCTGCGAATTCGCCGCCGCCCGTCGCGTAGAGCAGTGCCCGGTCGAATGCGACACCGAGGCGGCCGCGAATTGATCCCTGCACGGGGATGCTCGTATTGTAGAGCACGCCGCCAGGGCTAAAGGACCTGCTGATGCCCGTTCCCTCGACGTCGCCTTCCAGCCCGACGACGAATTGGTTCAGTTGCAGATTATAGCCGATATGCGCGCCGCCGACGACGCCGTTGGGGGTGAAGTTGGTGCCGAAGCCGAACGGAAAGACGGTGAGCGTGTCGGTGCCCCAGGCATAGCCGATCTGGCCGCCGAGATAGAGGCCGGTCCAGCTAAAGAGTGGAACAGCAGGGGTGTAGACCGGCGGTGCCTCGCGGGGGGGAAGGTCGGCCGCGAAGGCCGGCGCGGCGGCGGCCAGTGCTGCCGCCGCGATGAGAAATTTGCGAATCATGGTTGGGTCCCTTTCAGAAGTTCCATTTTCCAGCGAAACTATGCAACCTCGCGAAGCAAGCAACGTGAATCTGGCCGAAATTGGAAAACTTCGAATGGTTGTGATAGCTTAAAGTAGATTTACAACTTTATATAAAGGTTATCGCGCCACAAAATTGCCGACTTAATAGTAATTAACTTTTTAATAAGGTGAACATCTCGTTAACACCCATGAATATGTATTTAGAAATATACTTAGTAAATTATGTCCTATGCGGGCCGCTGGCAGATGGAGCCGGAAAGCCGCCGCGCCCTTCCCTTGGCGGCCCTCGCATTTTGCGCCATTGATCTTTTTGGACGAATCTGCGCAAGTTGGGCTTGGCGGGACCGCGCCGCGCAAACTCCAGGAAGATTGAGTCATGGCCGTTGCCTGCACCGAAGGGCTCGATACCGGCTTTGTCGCTCTCGGCTACGCCAAGGCCGGCTTTCTCGGCATCGTTCAAGGCATTACTGAGCTGTTGCCGATTTCCTCCACGGCGCATATGCGGATCGTCCCGGCTTTCCTCGGCTGGCAGGATCCGGGGTCGGCGTTTTCCGCAGCGATGCAGGTCGCGGCGCTCGCCGCCGTTGTCGGCTATTTTTGGGCCGATGTGCGCGGCATCGGGTTGGGTTCGCTCCGCGCCATGCGCCGCCGCGATTTCCAGGATTGGAATTTCCGTTTCGCGGTATGGATTGTTCTCGCCACGCTCCCAATCGTTGCCGCCGGCGCATTGCTAGCCCCACTCCTCAACGCCTGTCATTCGCCCTTGCGCAGCCTCACCGTCATCGCCATCGCCTGCGTCGTCATGTCCGGGCTGCTCGCGCTCGCCGAAATCTATTCCAGGCATAAGCGGACGCTTGATCATGCGACGCTGAAAGACGCGATGATCATCGGACTTGCCCAGATCGGGGCGCTCATTCCCGGAGTTTCGCGATCCGGCGCGACGCTGACTGCGGCGTTATTTCGGGACCTCAAACGCGCGGAAGCGGCGCGTTTTTCGTTTCTGCTGGGAGTGCCGGCGATCGCCGGGGCCGGCGCGAAGGAAATGTGGGAACTGCACAACGCGCATCTCGATGCGCATGGCTGGTCGATCCTGGCGTTCGGCCTCTTGATCGCGTCGCTATCGGCTTTTGCCGCGATCTGTGGCTTGTTGCGGATTCTCGAACGATTCTCGGCGTGGCCCTTCGTTGTCTATCGCGGTTTGATGGGAGTTTTTTTGTTTGTCTGCGTTTACTTCGGCTGGCTGCAAAATTGAGTTCAATCGTATGGCGCCAGCATGGCTTCCGGGCGACCCGGCGGAACTCCCCGGCGCTGAACGAGCCCCGAGGCGAGCGCCTCGTCCCGCAAGCTCGTTCCATTAAGATGCGCGGCCTTAAGATGCGCGGCCTTGGCGATCCTCACCGCATTGTCGTAGCAATGACGGGCCTATTGACGTTGTGCTCGAAATCACCCTGCGATCGCTAAACGGCATGGTTTGCGAGCGATCGTGAAATGCACGAGAGAGCGTTGCGTCTGCGCGCCCCAATAATGCTTCCCGGGCGCCTCGACCGGCCCGAAACTGCCGGTCTCGGTCCGCGTCTCGTTAACGTTGATCCATGCAAACTCCGCCGTCGCTCGCAAAGGCATTTGAAGCACGGGGCGCGTCGTGAGAAAAACAGGCGATCCCCGGGTCACTCGCCGTCGCCGCGCACGTAGCGCTGACCGGCGACCGTGGAATCGATCGCCTGCCACTCGCCATCATGTCCGAATTCCATCCCGGAAGTGATCGACAACATCTCGGCGAGACGGCTTCTGGCGCGATTGACGCGGCTTTTCATGGTCCCGATCGCGGCGCCGCAAATCCCCGCCGCCTCTTCGTAGGACAGGCCCGAGGCGCCGATCAGAATCAAGGCTTCGCGTTGATCGCTCGGCAGTTGCTGGAGCGCGGCGCGAAAGTCGAGCAGGTCCATATGGCCGCTTTGCGCCGGGGGTGTCGCGAGCTTGGCGGCAAAGGTCCCGTCAGGATCGGCGACTTCGCGCCGCCGCTTGCGATATTCCGAATAATAGATGTTACGCAAAATCGTAAAGAGCCAGGCCCGAAGATTAGTCCCTTCGACGAATGAGCCGATGTTGCTCCAGGCCTTCACCAAGGTTTCCTGGACGAGATCGTCGGCGCGATCGAGATTGCCGCATAGGGACACCGCGAAAGCGCGCAGATTGGGGATGACCGAAAGGAGGTCGGCGGTGATTTGCGAGCTTGCCGCGGGTTCCCGCGAGGGCGCGCTCGCTGCCGGGATTTCCGCCTTTTCCTTATGCGCGGCTTTCACATGCCGTCCTTGCTTAACCGGGAGCTTGCGGCGCGTTCGAGCTGCCGCAAAAGCTCAAGAAAACGCCCCGGCACAGGTTGCGCCAAGACGTCATCGTAGACGCTGCGTAAATGCACACCGATTTGCTCGGCGATCTCAGACTTCGATGCTGGTTTCTTCGTGCAGGGCCCGCCAATAACTTCTTTGGCGGGCTCGGCGCACCCGGTTTCGCGCCGCTTGCCGGGGGTCTCGAAGGTTTTTACGCCTGCCATCTTGATCGATGGGTTTCTCGGTTTCGTCGGTTTTGTCACTGAAGCACCCTCGCGCCGGCCTTTTTCATTCTTTTGTCCCGCCTTTGACGTTCGCCTCCCGATCCCGGGGAGTATTTTTGTTGGCTAAGCGGCGCATCTGGGCCGCACGTGCCTGCGGTTTGCCGGCGAATCGGAAATCAGCTGATCCTTGTTGTGAAGCTTGGCTCGCGCGGGAAACCGACTATAACGAGCTTGGTTGAACGCTAGACGAGCGAGATGGTTCCGCCTGCGAGAACTTTTCCCGCATATTTGGCAGAATTGATCGCGAAATATAACGCGCAATAAAGGGTGTTTCCATGCCAATATCCCAGGCAATCTCCTCGCATATCCCCTATCTGCGCCGGTTTTCACGGGCCCTCACCGGGACGCAGGCTGGGGGAGACGCTTATGTGCTCGCCACGTTGGAGGCCATCGTCGCCGATCCCGCCGAGTTTTCGAAATGCGCCGATCCGAGGACGGCGCTTTACCGCCTGTTCCTCAAGGTCTGGGGGACGGTGCCGGTCAACGATCATGTCGATCAGGCGTCGTTCACCGGTGACGAAGCGGGGGCGCATCGCAATCTCGAAGCGATGACATTGCGTCCGCGTATCGCGTTCCTTCTCAGTTCGCTTGAAGGGTTCGATACCGCCGAAGTCGCAGGCGCGCTCGATTGTTCCATTGACGACGCCGCTTCTCTCATCGACGCCGCGGGCAAGGAGATCGCCGGCCAAATTCGCACCGATGTCTTGATCATCGAGGACGAGCCGTTCATTGCGCTCGACCTTCAGTCCCTCGTCGAGGAGCAAGGGCACCGCGTCGTCAATGTCGCGCGCACCCATCGCGAGGCTCTCGAGGCCGTTAGGCGCGAACGGCCAGGCCTTATCCTCGCGGACATTCAGCTCGCCGACGGAAGCTCGGGTCTCGAAGCGGTCAATCAGATCCTCGAAACCGTTTCCGTGCCGGTGATTTTCATTACCGCCTATCCAGAGCGTTTCTTGACCGGGACACCGCCAGAGCCCGCCTTTCTCATAACCAAGCCGTTCGGCATCGACAGCCTGAAGGCGGTCATCAGTCAGGCGCTTTTCTTCGATCGCAAGTCGCATCGCAAGGACGAGCCTGAAAAAAGCAGCAGCCTCGCCTGACATGCCGGTTGGGCCAATTTATTTGGGCAAGCTGGTGCGTTGCTTCAGGACCCGGCCAAGAACAAAGCCCGCGACAATCGCCAAGGCGGCTAGGGAAAACGGATGCAATCGTTTTGCGATTTCCATGGCCGCCTCAAGAGCGAGGCGTTCGCGCTCGAGCCCGGCTTCGCGCAAAAAGTCGAGAATAGGCGCGACCGCCTCATCATTATTGTTCGCAAACGCAAGCTTTTGGGTTGAAGAATTTCCTTTAGTTTCGGTCATTGGGTCGCGCTCCGCCGCGGCCGGTGCAGCTTGCTCCGCCTTGTCACGCGACGCGACGACGATGCAAATTCCTGCGACGCCGAGGTAAAGACTGCCGGTTCCGAGGGCCGCGATCGCGGTTCCAACCAACGGTTGGACGAAAATAAAAAGCGCGATTGCAAGAAATATCGAGCAGACGAACAGGCAGCCGATCGCCACTAAAAAGAGCACGGCCTTTTTGAAAAGGCGCGCGCTCATATGTTCGACCGGAGCCGTGGCGTCGCTTATCAGCCGGCCAATCAGCGCATTCATTTGCGGCTTAGCGATCCTCCAAATATGCCTATAAACAAGCCGGCAACCATCGCGATAAATACCGCCGAGAGGGGATTGCGCTCGATCGTCGTTTCGAGATCCTTGCTCGCTCCGGCCACGACATCTTGCGCCTTGCTCGCCGTATCTGAAACCTTTCGCCGTGTATTATCGGCCGCATCGAAGACGGTATTTGACGCCGCGGCGGTCTGTTTGCGAATAAATTCGGACACCGAGGACGTCAATTTTGTGACGTCGTCGCGCAGGGCCGCAAGGTCAGCGGCGAAATCTTCGGGTTTACTGCTGGTCATGTATCCACTCCGGTTTTGAGGGTTACGGTCATTCGCGGACGCGCTTGGCTTGGTGCCGCCGGTGTTCGACTGATCCCCAAGTTCGCCTCCATCACTGCATGTTGTAACGCTGAACTTGGGAATAAGTTGCTCCGCTCATGACGGCTTTCCTCGCCGCCTTTAAGCGCAGATGATCTTGCAGCAGGGTCTCTCGGACTTCGCTTTACGCCGCGCACGCGCACGGGCGTGTGCGCGGGTTTTGGTTCGCCGGGCTCGATAACGTCAGGATCGGTAATAGGCGGAAGTGGCGCATCGCCGGGATTTTCGATCGGCGGCGGCGCCGGATCAGGAACCGGAATTTCGGCTGGGGGAAGCGGCGGCAGATTGCCCGGCGGAACGCCTGGCTCGCGCGCGGGAGGTTTGGGAACCTGCTGCCCAACGGCAAGTTTTTCCAAAGCGAAAGTCCTCTCGTTACGCGGCGTTCGCGGGACGATGAACTCCGTAAACGCATTCTCGCCCAGCGGGTTCCGGAAAAAACGCCCCGCTGCCGGGAACCTGGAAAGCCGAGGCCGCGTTAAGCGGCCGTCTTCGATTCCTCGCGTTGCGTAAAGAGGTCGTCGTGCCGCCACGTGCAAATTGGAAAGGTTACCTCAAGCTGTCGCTTGTCACGTGTCCGGTGGCCTTGTTCCCCGCCGCCAGCGACAAGGACAAAGTCTCCTTCCACCTTCTGAATGGCGAGACGGGGCATCGGCTCAAACAGCAATATGTGGATGGTGAAACAGGGGAGATCGTCGACCGCGAGAACCGGGTCAAAGGCTACGAAATCGGCAAAGGCGAGTACGTCACGGTGAGCGACGAGGAACTGGCCGTGATCGAGATCGAAAGCAGCCACACGATCGATATAGAAAGTTTCGTGCCAAAATCGGACGTGGATCCGGTCTATTTCGGTAACCGCTATTTCATTGCCCCGGACGACAAAATCGGACAGGAGGCTTTCGCGGTCATTCGCGAAGCCATGCGCCAACGCGGCGTCGCCGGTATTGCCCGAGTCACACTCCATGGACGCGAGCGGTTGATTCTGCTCGAACCGAGAGCGAAAGGAATCATGGGCACGACGTTGCATCACAATTATGAAGTGCGCAGCGACAGCGCCGACTTCGCTGACATTCCAGACCTAGATATCAGCAAGGAATTACTGGATCTCGCATCTCACATCATCGAGACGAAGAAAGCAAGCTTCGATCCGGAGAAGTTCAAGGATCATTATCAGGAAGCCGTGGTCGACCTCATTCACTCGAAGCGCGCGGGGAAGCCCGTGCAGTTTACACACGTGCCGCGGCCGGGCAACGTGGTCAACCTTATGGACGCTTTGCGGCGTAGCCTCAGGCCGGAGAAGAGCGCTCAGCTGGACACGAAGAAATCCAGCGCGGCCGCGTTGAAGAAGACGCCTGGCCGCCGCGCCGCCGCCCGGCCCAAATCCGCGCCAAGCAAGGGCCGCGTCAAAAAGGCAAGCTGATGCCGGCCTCAAAAGCGCTCGAAGCCTATAGGCGCAAGCGTGGTTTCTCGAAAACATTGAACCCTCGGGCCGCACCGAGCGCGAAACAGCCAAGCCGGAAATTCTGCGTTTCGTCGTGCAGAAGGATGCTGCCGTAGACTGCATTATGTTTTCGACTCGAACTCGACGGGGTCATGAAGAGTTGGCCGGTCGCCAAAGGCCGAGTCTCGTTCCCGGCGCAAACAAGTTGCGGTTCATGGCGCAGATCGTCCGCTCAAATACGGTGATTCAATATGGCGCCGGATCGGTGATCGTATGGGATCGCGGCCACTGGATTCCGAAAGGCGATCGGCGCAAAGGCTATGCCAATGGTCACCTCAAATTCTCACTTCGCGGTGAGAAACTCGGCGGCAATTGAAAACCTCGTGCGTGCATCCGAAGGCGGGCGCGCGCAGCGACAATTGGCTGCTGATCAAGGCCGCCGACGATTGCCGCGCGGGCCAGGAACGAACGCGATATTTTGGATGAAATGCTGGACTCCGGGGCCAAGCGCGAACGCGCCGGCCGCAACTTTGTGGACTATTTGCGCAACGGCCGGGGCTCGACCGCGGTCGCCGCCTATTCGACCCGGGCGCGGCCGGAGGCGGGGGTAGCGATGCCCCTGGATTGGGGAGAACTCGACGCCATCGGCAGCCGCCGATCATTTCACCCTGGCCAATGCCAGCCGACGGTTCAATGGCTTCGGGGCCGATCCGTGGCAGGCGATAAATACGACTAGGCAACGGTTGCCGGCAAAGAGGAGCCGCGCTCCGCGCCGATCCGTATTGAGGCCCCCAACGAAAGGAACTTCCTCTCGCCCCTTGCGCGGCAACGGCTGGCGATGTGCGTCATCGCCCATTTTGAAGCGGCACCGCCATTCGCAAGCGAAATCCCGCGGGCGCGAAATCGACCGTCACTTGCGCTTGGATCTGCTGCGGCAGCACCCGTTCGAGAAGCATCGAGCCAAACCCGTCGCGGCAGCGCGGCGTCACCGGCGGACCCGCGAATTCGTTCCATTCGCATAACAGCGCGGGTTCGCCGTCCTTCTCTATCAAGCTCCAGCCGACCTCGACCCGGCCTTCCTCCTTCGCAAGGGCGCCATGCCGGACGGCATTGGTCGTGAGTTCGTGGACCGCCATGCCGAGAGGAAGCGCGATCTGCGAGGGCAAGTCGACGGCAGGCCCGGAGAGGCGAATCCGAAGGCCTTGATTGTCGGAATAAGGGCCAAGCTCCTGGGTCAGCAATTGTTGAAAAGAAACCGATTGCTGGGGTTGCTCGGTCATGACCGCATGGGTCCTGGCGAGCGAAGCGATCCGCCCGGAGAAGGCGCCCTGAAACTCCTCGATGTTCGCGGAGGTCTTCGCGGTCGTGGTCATGACTCCTTGCACCATCGCCAGCGTGTTACGGACCCGGTGATGCAACTCGCGGATAAGGAGCGCTTGCCGTTGTTCCGTGCGGACATGATCCGTCACGTCGTTGCCTTCGATGAAGATCCCCGTTACCTCGCCGTTCGCGCCCATGATCGGCTGGGCAACGAAATCGATGTAGTGTTCCTCTATCTCGCAATCTGGAGCGTCTTGCAGGAGAATACGCGTCTTGCGCCCGACGTGAACTTCGCCAGTTTTAAAAATATTCTCCAGAAGGTGCGGATAATCCTGACCTTCAGATTCGGGCAATCCCTCCCGTAAAGTTTTCCCGATGAGATCGCGGCCTCCGGCGAGCATCGAAAAAGCGATATTGACCAATTCGAAAACAAGGTTAGGCCCGCGCAAAACGCACATGAAGCTCGGTGCCTGCATGACCAAACGGCCCAACTGCTGGACCGTTGCCAAAAGCGTCTGGTTGAGGACTTGGACGTTTCCCGCCTGTGGATCGGATTCGCCCGCTGCCGCCGAATCCGATCCCCCCAAGCCTTTCGAACGACGAAGCTCCGAGATATCCTGAGCCGTCTCGAGCAGGAATACAACTTGCCCGTCGTTGTCGTGGACCGGGACATGGGTACAGCTCCAAAGACGCTCTTCGGTCCGTCCACTGACGGCACATGCGCAGGAAAACACCGGCAACACATTGACAACCCCGTTGTCGCGGACGCGTTCGAGGGAGTCCTGCAGGATCCGGCCGCCTTCTCCCGTCGCCGGAAATGCAGTGAAGATATTGATCCCGATGAGCGCGTCAGGCGAACGCTTGGTAGCGTTAACAAATGCCCGATTGAAGGCGACGATATTGAAATCCCGGTCCATCACGAGGAAAGGCGCGGGCAGGCTATTGAAAACGGCCTCGAAATCCAATTGTGTGTTCTGCTTCACGATGCAGCTCCGGCGAATGTTCTATCGATCCCGTCTTGGCTCGGGCTGGCCGCGATGGCATGGCCGGGCCCGGCGTTCTCCGGGAAAGCGAAAGGATGTATCGCCGCGAGGGCTCGCGGCAAGGGGCATGCCAGGCTTGGCTGCTTTTGATGGATTGGAATGAAGGATTGACAATGGCTAAATTTGCACAAACGCGCCGTCTACGCACCGGTTAGGCGCGGCGAAGGCGCCGGTGTCGAGCGGCTAGATCATCTAACGAACAAGGGCTACCATTAGTTGCATCAAAAACTGCTTCAGGGCGCGGTTTTTACCGGTTCCTCGCCGGCGAGAGCATTGGCGTCGGAACTGCTCCGTTCGTTGCTAGCTGAAAAGGCGCCGCGCCGATGTCTTCGATTGACCATATGTCTGCGATAGAACGCCCAGTCCAAGCCGGCGACCATGTTTTCCTGGTTGACGGATCTTCTTTCGTCTTTCGCGCGTATTTCCAGTCGATCAACCAGCTCGCGAAATATAATTACCGCTCCGACCGTCTGCCGACCGGAGCGGTGCGACTCTTCTGCACC
>Ga0185299_10004320_pt1 | contig 17349 bp, 14 predicted proteins | sample PaiPotPPA55metaG_FD_128002 | JGI IMG/M metagenome (GOLD analysis project Ga0185299, IMG submission 128002) | Iron sulfur acid spring bacterial and archeal communities from Banff, Canada, to study Microbial Dark Matter (Phase II) - Paint Pots PPA... ...
GCCGCACTGGTCGTAGCAAGCAACAGCGCGGTCACGCCGCTGTACCGGTTGTACCAGCAGTCCATGCATCTGACGCCGCTGATGATCACTCTGGTGTACGCAGTCTATACCTTCAGCCTGCTGGGCGCGCTGCTGACGGTCGGGGGGCTCTCGGACTATGTGGGGCGCCGGCCGGTCATTCTCAGCGGTCTGCTGTTGAACGCGATCGCGATGGTCCTGTTCTCTTATGCCACCGATGTCGGACAACTGATCCTGGCGCGCGCGGTGCAAGGCCTGTGCGTGGGCACTGCGACGCCGGTGCTGGGCGCTGCAATTCTCGACACCGACCACAGACGCGGACCCGTGCTCAACAGCGTCACGGCATTTCTCGGGCTGACGGCTGGCGCGCTCGGTGCTGCGGTCCTCGTCACCTTCGCGCGCGATCCGCTGCATCTGGTCTATGAGGTGCTGTTCGCGCTCACGGCTCTGATGATGGTCCTGCTGTTCGTGATGCCCGAGACGGTGTCGCGCAAGGCCGGCGCGTTGGCGTCTCTGCGGCCGCGTGTCAGTGTGCCCAGGCAATCGCGCGCGGCGCTGTTGCGTATAATGCCGGCCAGCATTGCGGCCTGGGCGCTTGGCGGCTTTTACCTTTCGCTGATGCCGACGGTGGTGGCGACGACCTTGGGCGTCCGCGCGCCCTGGGTCGGTGGCTTCGTCGTTGCGGCGCCCTGGTTGTCCGCCGCGCTAACTGTGGGAGCGCTCCGACAATTGGCCGCGCGCCGGTTGCTGCTGCTAGGCACTAGCGCATTGTCGCTGGGCGTTGTCGCCTCGCTGCTCGGCATTTGGCAGCACAGCGTCGCCGCCTTGTTCACCGGTGCCGTGATCTCTGGTCTTGGCTTGGGCGCATCGCTCTCCGGCTCGTTGAGCGCGCTGTTGCCGACCGCCGAAGCGCATCAGCGCGCCGGCTTGCTGGCGACGTTCTATGTGCTGTCCTATCTCGCCCTCGGTCTGCCGGCGCTGGTCGCGGGCGCCTCGGTGCCGCTGATCGGGTTGGACACCGTGGCCTATGTGTACGGCGCGGTGGTCATCGTGCTCGCCATCATCTCGCTGATCGCGTCGCTGCGCAGCATTGGCAACGCGGCTGACGAAGGGGATAGTTGAGAAAGAGGGCTTCGGCCTTCTTTGGGGAAGTGGTGGCTGTAAGCGCCTAACCGAGCACCTGCTCCGCTTCGACGGCCGCGCAGAGAACATGATAAAACGAAGACGCGGGGATCGCAGCGACCAGCGAGCTGCCGTCGCGGTCGAATTGATCGTACCAGCCGCCCGCGACCGAGTGGCTAAGGTAATGCAGGTCGAGGCGCATCAATGCAGCGCGCGCCTGATCGGCGGCGCCGGCCTCGCCCGCCTCGGCCTGGGCGATCCATGCCTTCGCCATCTCAGTCTGAGGCCACAGCCGCCTCGTATGCCGTGTGATACAACCCTCGGCGTCGCCCTCGTCGATCAGGCAACCAGTGGCCTCGTCGCGGTAGCGCAGCGCGGTCTCGAGCAGTTCGGCGCGGGGACGCCCCGTCGGGCAGCCTGTAATTCGTTCAAAGCCCTTCAAGAGCCAGACCCATTCCGCCTGGTGTCCGGGTTCGACGCTGACAGGCTCAATCTTCGACCAGTCATCTTCGAAATATTCTCCAAGCACGCGTTTCTGCCTGTCGTAGAGGTTGGCGAGAAACAAGGCGAAAATATCACCGGCGCGGTTTTGGAAGACCGACTCTTGCGTCGCATCGAATAACGCGATCATCGCTTCGAATAAGTGCATGTGCGGATTTTGCCGCCGCGGCATCGACGCCGGCCATCCTTCTAGAAAACCGCCGTGCGCCGAGCGAAGCTGAGTATCCAGAAACGAAAGCAGCTCGTCGATTTCGGACCGGACCTGCGCATCGCGATCGAGCGTATAAGCCGTCGCGAGCGCAAGCAGTATGAAAGCGTGGTCGTAGGTGTCACGCAGCGGATCCAGGACGACGCCATCAGGTGCCAGGATATGGACAAAGCCGGGCCGGCCGTCGGGGGCTTTCGCCTTGGTCAGAAGATGATCAAGTCCTTTTAGCGCGATTTCGCGGCCATCGGGATACCAGCCCATTTGCGCGGCCTTGGCGAAGCAATAGATCTGCCGAGCTTGCACGCGAATCCGCCGGGGCGCGAGACGATCGGCACGGCCTTCCTGATCGAGCCGTTCGACGAAGCCGCCCGTGGTCCAATCCCAACCTTCCTTCGACCACAACGGAAAGGCGTGGTTGATCATGCGAAGCTTCAGTTTCGCGACGATATCATCGGAATCGAACCGGTCTGCCGCCGCGGTGGTCTGTTCTTTAGCCATTGCGTTCTCCGGAGCATCGTCAACACCGATCGCCGCCGTCTGATTATGACGTAAGCACGGCGCGCAATCGGCCCAAACATGCAGGACCACCCCCGACAGACCACTATGCCGCCGTCAATAAGCGACATTGCGGGCTCGCCGAAGAGGCCGCGGACTGAGATGTCGAATGCGCGCGGTTGCATCACTAAAGAGAAAGTTGAGTAACCGCCGGAGCGGCGGCTTTACGCAGTGCGGGCAGTAAACCGAGGCTCACCCATAAAACGTGGCGGCTTCTGCCGGCCGTCTTATGAGTTTAAACAGCAGTGAAGCTCACCGCATTGCTTTCCTGAATTGAAGAGCAATCTCATCAACCGCCCGCTGCGCCCATTCCTCGGCCTTTGCTAGCCAGAATTCTTTACGATCCGTGTCAAGCAAAGCACGTTCGCGGTACATCATTTCCTGATTACGAATTTCAGCAATTCGGCTCATTTACTTCTACTTCGCTTCCCCAAGCAAAATCCAATTAAATATCTACGCAACATGACAGAGCTGCAACAGACGATCGCGATGATTGGCATGGAGCAATGGCTCGTAGGGGTTGCCGCATTTAGAAAATTAAATATTAAACAAATTAATATTAATCGCCCTTTATATTTTCTGTCAACCGATATTTAAAAAACGTCAGTTGTATTTAAGGCACAGACTATCTGTATCAAATCGCCTATCATTCAGGTGGAATTTCAAATCAAGCGCGGCTCTACAACAACATTATGGGCGGTCGCGAGCGCATCTATCGCTTCAGATAGATCAAGAAGCGACGGAGATGGAGAAATGCGATGAAGAAATTTTTGGTGATTACGGTTGGTTTAATCGCACTAGGCATAGCCGCTCCCGCGTCGGCCGCTGATCTTGCCCCTTACACCAAGGCGCCCGCCCCCCCGGTGGTTCCTGTCTACGATTGGAGTGGCTTCTACATCGGCGCCGACGGCGGCGGCGCCTTGAGCCGCGAATGCTGGGGTGTCACAAGCTTCCTTGGACCTGTCGTCCCCTTCAGTGAAGGTTGTCACGATGCGAACGGCGCAGTGGCTGGCGGTCAGGTTGGATACCGTTGGCAGAGCGCCAGTTGGGTGTTCGGTCTGGAAGGGCAGGGCGACTGGGCTGATTTGAAGGGATCTAATGTCAGCTTTTTTATTCCCAATTGGACTAACAATTCCAAGATCGAAGCGTTGGGCTTGTTCACCGGCCAAGTCGGCTATGCTTGGAACAACGTCCTTTGGTATGTGAAGGGCGGCGCGGCCGTGACCGACGAAAAATTCTTTGGTACGGTGACCGCCACAGGCGCGCTGTTCGATTCGGCGAGGGAAACACGCTTGGGCGGTGTCGTCGGAACCGGCCTCGAATACGGATTCGCACCGAATTGGTCGGTTGCGGTCGAGTACGATCACCTTTTCATGGATAGCCGCAGCATCACCACCATATCGACAGGCGCCATACCTGTTATCCCGGCCGGCGGCGTATTCCGCACCGACTTGAACCGTCAGGCCGTCGATATGGTCACGGCGCGCATCAATTACCACTTCAACTGGGGTGGCCTCGCCATCGGCAGGTACTGATCTAATTTTCCTGTCTCCAGCAAACTTCAAGCCCCGGCATCGTCTCGCGCTAATATCTAACCCCGCGTGTTCATGACCTTCCGTCCCGACCCTCACAACGATCCCAACGAAGCCTACGAAGTCGTCTCGACGCCGGCCTGGCTACGCGGCCCGCCAACGGACTGGTGGACGGTGCTGGCCAACGGCCTCCCGGTCAGGCATTACCCGCCGCATCGGAAGGATCTTGCTATCCAGTACGCCACCGACCCGGCGTACCGCGCGCTCCTTGTTACAACGAAGCTCTGGCAGCGCGGCGTCGGCCGTGGGTAGCGAACGCTTCGCGCTGATGAGGTCTTGACCGGCCGGTTGCAACGCCGGCAGCAAGGCCGCCCCGCCCGAATAGCTCCAAGGATAGGTGTAGATGCGTTCTCTGGGATTTTTCCGTTACTGCTTTTCACCAATTGCGCAGCCACCCCATCAGCCTTTGAGCCACCAGTGATCGACATGCGAGACTATTGAATGGCTGAAACGTCGTGAGCAGGCGTCATTCAATTGTTTCGGGGAGAGCCCAAAAATAACGGCAGCTCTTCGTCGTGGTCCAGCCCGCTACGTGGTTCAATCTCGGACTCTGAAATAAGTGGTTCAATATCAGGCTGTGGAATTTTGTAGGACCTGCATTCCAAACGTGCCCATTTCAGTGCCTGGGGATAGCTCGGACAGCGGAGAACCATTTCCTGGCCCCGGACCAAAACTACGACGTCGCAAGTCTGGGACGCTGTATAGCGTCGGATGACAACCTGCGGCGGAGCGAACTTCTCAGTCATTTGCCGGACGCCAAGCGCTACGACCGTGCCGGTGCCACGGACCATGTGACCCGGTCGCATTTAAGCGGGAGCCGGGCGGATGGTTCCATGCAAGCGCACTGCTCGTCCGTCTAATATGTCGTTCCAGTTATTTGCTTTCGGGTCCCTGACGGCGCGTCATCAGGGCCGGCGCATAAATGTCCTCAGTCCCGCAACGAGGGCATTGGAGCTTTATCGTCCGAAACTGCGGCTCCCGTGAATCAAAACCGTCAGCGCCGCGCGGTTTGCTCTCACCAGTAAAAAGGCCGCCGGGAATATGTTCCAGCGGCCCGCCGGGCTCAAAATTGATTGGAATTAAAACGCTCGTCAGCCCCGGTGGTTTGAGCCTATTCGCGGTTAGCTAGTGGCGTGGAGCAAAAACTGTTCCGTGTGCGGAACAATAAATCTGTTGCGATGGTGATATAATAGGGACAGCGAGCCTGTCGTTTAATTGTGTAATGTTTACTCCCGAGGAGCAACAACATGACCCCACACATCCCCGAGGGTTTTTTACCAGGTTGATCGACTGGAATCGCTTGGTGATCATGAGCAACACGATGCCGCCGCGAGATCCTGATGAAGACGAAGAGGACGAGGAGGAAGAGGACAGCGCCGACGGTCAGAGCCTTTCTTTGCGGTGCGCCATCCTGAAGTTCCGACCTTTCGAGCTGCTTTTCGGCATTGCGCGCGCTTAAGCATTAGGCTGCATTCTACCGCACCCGATAAAGTATCCACCCACTAAAGTTGCGCAGCCGCTCGACCAGGGCACTACCGTCTAGGCCCTGTACGAGGCTGGGGTCCCTCACAAGAATGAGCCTGATATCGTGTTTCGCTAGGGCCTCGATGGAACCGCCACGATCGAGGTCGAATTGGTCTGCGAAGTATTTGTGGATAATAGCCTCATCGGCCTCGCCGTAATATTTTCTCCGGAGCGGCATAAAATTGGCGACCTCCACCGGGTCAGCTGTGGAGGTCAAGACGAAACGTTCAGGCACCGTTGAGCCCGTCATCACATCGAGATAGTCGTAATTGTCCAAACTGTCGATCAGCACCCTACCGTCGCCCAAGCGGACGAACTCATCTTTGATAAAGAGCCCCGCCCCGCGCTCGCCGCGCCAAACCTGCGTCATGTCTTCCAGCATGCCGCTCCGGACGATCCGCGCCGAGTGGATCGCTGGAGGGGTCAGCGCAACCACGAGGAACCCCGCCAGCGGCCATGCTCCGGCGCGGCCGTGCCACAGCCGTTCACTGACGCGGACCAAAGCCAGCGCGGTGAACGGCAAGAGGAGGAGGACCCAAGCGCCCGAAGTGCGCCATGGTGCTGCGCCCGGGATGCTCATAGTCGCAATCATCATCGCGGTGATCAGCGCAAACGGCGCGAAGAATATCGCCGCCCAAACACGCACCACCCGATCCTTGAGGGTCAGCCAGCAACAGGCCGCGACACCGAGCAGCAGCACCGGGTTCCATACCAAATTCCTGATGAACGACCCCGCTGGGGTGCGAGCGAGAGCCGTGAGATAATTACGCCCGGAGGAACCGAGGAATTGCCAGCTCGTCACTGAGAGATTGTCGAGCGACCCATACCACCAATAGCAATCTACGATCCAAAATGCCGGAAAACTCAGGAGGATCACCGAGACCGCCGCCAGCAGGCCATGACCGATATCGCGTCCCCGCATCCAGCGGCCCATCAGGTAGAGCAGGAGCGCGACGGCGAAAAAGCAACCCTCGTAACGGACCGTCGAGGCGAGCATCAGGCAGGTGGAGCCGATGATCAAATGCCACCGCCCGCCCGCTTGAAGCCAGAGCAGGATGAAGATGCTGGCCCCGACCAGCAACAGATAGAAGAAGATGTCGGACATCGGCGTGACGCTGAAGATCAGGCGCTCGGGGATCGCGATCGCTAGCAAGGTCGTGATCAGGCTGACCTTGCGGTCGGCGAACAGAGCACCGGCGAGCCGCAGCATAGCCAATAGCAGGACAAGGCCCGCTATGCCGACGAGGACGCGCGGGACTATAAAAACGTCATTGTGCAGCTTGAGGAACAGACCGACGAAGATTTTGTAGAAGGGCGGCCAGATCCACGGATCGAGCGCGTTGTGCCATGAGAGGCGCAATGCCATCAGCGACCTTGCGCTCTCGTCGGCTGTGACGCGGTAGAAACCTAGCTTGTATAGCCCAAGCTGGACCACTAGGGCCAACCCTAGCATTAATGCCACTGCCAACACGTAGCCGCGCGCCCGCTGGCGAGCTACGCTTGCCGTCCGCGATGACGCTCCTAAGACATTCGGCGCCGGCATGTTACCACCAGATGGGCATCTGTTTGAACTCCAAGCCGACATGCCAAACGATTTGGCCTTAGTCGAGGCTTCGTGGTTGTGGCCTTGTCCCTCGGCGCTCCGGTATCCGGAGCACGATGTTGCACATTTAGACTGTCCTGAACCGCCGATCGGCGGTGCCGCAGTCCAAGGTAGCCGCGGCGTCATCCTCAATCTGGCGGAACAATATGCTGCCGACAGGCTCCAGGTCACGGAGAAAGTGGAAGCGGCATTAGAGGAGCTGCGGCCGGATCTTGAGGCGGACGGCATCAGGATCCACGCCGATCCCTTCCGTCCGGCCAATTTCATCAACACCGCAACCAGAAATGTCCGGGATTCGCTGGTCCCTGGGTGGCATTCTTGTGACGTGGTCTTGTTCCTGTTCCTGTTCGACCTGCGAACAGCCGCGATTTCCTCCACCGCCATTCCGCTTTCGCTCCTCGCCGCGACCTTGGCCCTTGAGCGCACGGGCGCTTCACTCAACACCATGACGCTCGGCGGCCTCGCCATTGCGATCGGCGTGGTCGTCGATGGCGCAGTGATCGATGTCGAGAACATCGTCCGCCGCCTGCGGGAGAACAGGAGATCGTCCGAGCTGCGGCCGTTGGCGCGGGTCGTGCTCGATGCGACGCTCGAGGTTCGCAGTGCCGTCGTCTATGCAACCTTCGCCGTTATTCTGGTCGTGCTGCCGGTGATGACATTGTCCGGAACCGTCGGACGCCTGATTGCGCCATTAGGGCTCGCCTACACCATGGGGTCTTGGCATCGCTTGTTGTCGCGCTGACGGTGACACCGGCCGTCTCGATGGCGCTCCTTCCGGGCGGGGTCCCAGCGCGGGATCCACCCATGATCCGATGGATGCGCGCCGGCTATCAGGCTCTGTTGCGTCGGCTCGCGGATCGGCCTCGCACGCTCTCTCCCGAATGATTCGACAATCATAACAAGCTTCACGTAGCCGGCGAATTGGACTATCGTTCCCTCCGAGTTATACAAAGGACGCCCGGACCAAAAGTGCCGCAAGGCGATAGAGCCCGAGATTTAGCCGATACAGCTTTGATCTCTCCCACTTTCCGCTACGAATGACCAACTCAATCGCACCCTCGTCGCAAAAATTGGGAACTCGCGCGACGCTTGGCGCCGGACTTCTCATAGTATCTAGGTTAGTCACGCGCGGCATTGATTTGGTGACACTGGTCGCACTGGGACGGCTTTTATCTCCCGCCGATTTCGGGCTCGTCGCTATCGCGATGTCGGTCATGCTGATTGCCGAAGCGGTCATGGAATTGCCCGTGGGCTTGGCTCTCACATCGATGCCAAGGCGACTTAATGAGCACTACGACACCGCGTTCACGCTTCAGCTAATAAGATCGGGGATACTCGTCGCGGTCCTCGTTGTCTTGTCCATTCCTCTCTCCATGATCTACAACGATCAACGGGTGGGTTGGCTTCTCTGCGCCCTTTCAGTCGCGGCGGCAGCGCGCGGAATGGCCAGCCCACTCATCGTGGAATATGCATTGAAACTCGATTACCGTCCGCACCTTTTCCTGGAGATATCGAGCAAACTTGTCGCCTTGCTGGTATCGGTGGTTTCCGCCTGGTGGAGCGGAAGCTATTGGGCAATTGCTGCCGGGATGATTGCAAATCCGGTCACCGGGGTGGCGATGACATACTTTGTTGCCCCTTATTTGCCGACCCTCACTGTCAGCAAATGGCGAGACTTCTCCAACTATCTTCGTTGGTCGACGGCGACGCAGGCTATCACGTCTTTCAACTGGCAGATGGATCAACTGCTGTTGGGAAAGCTTATCAGCCGAGTGGAACTCGGGCAGTTTTCGATGGCATCGAATCTATCGTTTATGCCGTCGCAGATCATTGTAACCCAGGTTACGGGACCTCTGGTCGTAGCTTTCGCGTTGGTGCGCGATGACGCGGAGCGAATGAGAGCAGCCTACCGGAAGAGCGCGATCACGATCGTCTCAGTTGCCTTGCCGATCTCGATCGGGATGAGCATGCTCTCGGCTCCGATGGTCAAGGTCGTTTTAGGTCAGCGGTGGCTGGACGCAGCTCCAATATTGGAGTGGTTATCCGTCGCGATGGTCCCGTCATTGTTTGTCGGGCCACTGCCAGCTTTGGTCATTTCGCTCCATAAAATCAAACCATTCGCCAGACTTGCGCTAATTGAGGTTTGCTTCAAATTGCCCCTGATGGTGCTAGGGGCATACTACTATCGCATCGACGGAGTCATATCGGTGCGATTGGCGACCGGCCTGTTTATGTCGTTCTGCTCCATGATGGCTGTGCAAGAACTGATAGGGACGCCTGTATCGAAACAACTGCTGGCGCCGTGGCGACCTGTTGCGTGTGCATCTATCATGGCATTGGTAATTCGATCGTCCGACAAGTGGCTAATGAATCTCTACACGCTTTCGGACATGGCGCTTGGACTCGCGTCTGTCGTCATGGCCGGAGCGGTGACCTACATCGGGTCGATGTTTTTGCTGTGGGCAATTTCGGGATATCCCGAGGGAATTGAGTCGAAGGTTGCCGCTCTCACCACCGAAACTTGGAATAAGCTGACGCGACCCCGATCTACCTTTGAAAGTTGAAGCTCTTTCTGAGGAGGCCTTCCGTTGATTGCCGGGTTTCAAGTCTAGTCCACCACGAAGCTCTGAAGCGCTCGGATTCGCCTCTGGCGACCACGCTTTGGACGCTTGTTGGACGCTCGCTCAACCTGATTGGAACGCGTCACCCCCGAGGGTCTCTGCGATCCGTTCCACCGGTATCATCTGGCGGCTGCGACCGCCGTGAATTTTATCAACTTTAGATAGGGAACCTTTTATCGGGACATTGCCTTATTTTGGGCCCGACTTGTTAACACAATTTGCGCTTGCGACGGCCAATGCCGGTTGTGCGGTTTGGTCAGCGCGGCAAGGCACAGAGGGAGCTGGGAGTCGTCGGAGGAACGTATGAAGGTCGGAATACTGGCAGGCGGATTCGGAACCCGCCTTGCTGAAGAGACTGAAATTCGGCCTAAACCGATGGTTGAAATCGGCGGGATGCCGATCTTGTGGCATATCATGATGCATTATCATACCTACGGTCACCGGGAATTTGCGGTCGCGCTCGGCTACAAGGGTGACCACATCAAGCGCTGGTTTGCGGAATACAACAGCCTCAATGGCAGCATGACCGTCAACATGGCGACGGGAGAAATCAAGCGGCATGGGACCTCCATCCACGACTGGACGGTCGACCTCGTCGATACCGGGATCAGGACGGGGACCGGCGGTCGCATCAAGCGATTAATGAAATGGATGGGCAACAATACTTGTATGCTGACGTGGGGTGACGGTGTCTCCGACGTCAACCTGAACAGGCTTCTTGCCTTTCACCGTTCACACGGCAAGCTCGCCACGATGACTGCGGTCCGCCCTCCCGCGCGTTATGGACATATTGAGTTCGACGGTCATCGCGTTGTCGAGTTCAACGAGAAATCGCAGGCTGCGGAAGGCTGGATTAACGGTGCCTTCTTTGTGCTGGAGCCGGGTGTGATAGACTACATCGACGGCGATGAGGTCATGTTCGAATTCGCGCCCATGCAGCGGCTCGCAGCCGACGGGCAATTAATGGCATTCCGCCATGAATCGTTCTGGCAATGCATGGACACGCTTCGTGAAAAATCGGTTCTGCAGCGGTTGTGGGACAGCGGCAACCCGCCCTGGAAACTCTGGAAGGACCAAGATCAATGAAGGTTTTGCTGACAGGAAATCGCGGCTACATCGGAGCGGTCCTGGCCCTCATGCTGCTGGAACGCAATCACTCGGTGGTGGGAATGGATAGTGACCTCTACCGGTCGTGCAACTTTGCGGGCGAGCTTGCCGCGGTGCCGACCATCGAGAAGGACATTCGTGACGCGGAGGTCGACGACGTCGCAGGCTTCGATGCCATCATCCATCTGGCCGGATTATCCAACGATCCGCTTGGAGATTATCGCCCCAGTCTCACGGAGGACGTGAATTTCAAGGCGTCGGTGAAGCTCGCCCAACTGGCCAAAAGGGCCGGCGTATCCCGATTTCTTTTTGCCTCCTCGTGTAGCAGTTACGGAGCGTCCGGCTCCGACTTTCTCGATGAGAGTGCAGCGTTCAATCCGGTGACGCCCTACGGAAAGTCGAAGGCCGAAGTGGAGCAGATCGTCGCTCCAATGGCCGACGACTCGTTTAGCCCGACATTTCTGCGGGCATCCACGGCTTATGGGTTGTCGCCGCGAATTCGATTTGACCTGGTCGTCAACAATTTGACGGCTTGGGCTTTTACGACAGGCCAGGTTTATCTCAAGAGCGACGGCTCGCCCTGGCGTCCCATCGTTCACGTGGAGGATATCGCCTCTGCCTATATTGCCGTCCTCGAAGCGGATCGCGGTCGCATTCACAATCAGGCATTCAACGTCGGCCTGACGACCGAAAATTATCAGATTCGCGAGATCGCGGAGCTGGTGAAACAGATTGTTCCGAACAGCAAGATCGAATTTGCGCCCGACGCCGGCCCCGATTTGCGATGCTACCGTGTCGATTGCAATTACATTGCCCGGCGCCTCCACGCGTTCAAACCGCAGTGGACTGCGCGACGCGGCGTCGAGCAGCTCTACGATGCGTATTGCAGGACAGGTGTTACGCTGGACGATTTTGAAGGCGAGCGCTTCAGGCGTATCGACCATATCAAGAAATTGATACGCGACGGAGAGATCGATGACGAGCTTCGCCGTGTTCCAGCTCTCGCCCGTTCCGTTTTGATTTGAATAGTTGCGAGCAAGATGGCGAATTCAGTAAGAGAGGTGGCTTGCCGGTCTTGCGGCAGCGCGCGGCTGGAGACGTTCCTTGATCTCGGCGAGACACCGCTCGCCGATCGCCTTCTGACAGAGGCCGATCTCGGCAAGAGAGAGCTCACGTTTCCTCTCCAGGTTGCCTTCTGCCACGAGTGCAGTCTGGTGCAGATCACTGAGACGGCGAACCCGGAGATTCTCTTCGCCGACGCCTATCCCTATTTCTCGTCCTTCTCTCCCGCGCTGCTCAAGCATTCGCGCGAGAACGTGCTCGAACTCATTGCGCGGCGCGAGCTTGGACCCGGCAGCTTCATCATCGAACTAGCAAGTAATGACGGTTATTTGCTGAAAAACTATGTCGAGGGTGGAATTCCGGTGCTTGGCATAGATCCGGCGGAAGGTCCGGCCCAAGCGGCCGAGAAGCTTGGCGTGCCGACGCGCTGCGCTTTCTTCTCCCGCGAACTCGCCGAGACCTTGGGGTCGGAAGGCATACGCGCGGATGTTATCCATGCCAACAATGTGCTCGCCCACGTCGCAGACACCAACGGCTTTGTCGCTGCGATCCGCCGCATTCTAAAGGACGATGGCGTGGCTGTGATCGAAGCACCCTACATCGAGCCGCTGATCGAGCATTGCGAATTTGATACGATTTACCACGAGCATCTCTGCTATTTCTCGGTCACTGCGCTCGATAAGCTGTTTCGCCGTCATGGTCTCTATCTCAACGAGATCAAGCATCTTGCGATTCACGGCGGCTCGCTTCGCCTGTACGTCGAGCTAGAGGAGCGCGTTGATGCAAGCGTGAAGACGCAGCTTGCGCATGAGAAGGCACGGGGGCTCGATAGGATCGGATACTTCCGCGATTTTTCCGCACGAGTCGACACCCTGAAGCGGGAACTTTCCGGGCTGCTGCGCGGTTTGAAATCGCAAGGAGCATCTATCGCAGCGTATGCGGCGGCGGCCAAAGGGGCGACCTTGCTTAACACCGTCGGGATTGACCGGAATCTCGTTGATTTTGTGGTCGATCGCAACGTCCACAAGCAAGGCAAGTATATGCCCGGACAACAGCTTCCGATCCGCCCGACCGAGGCGCTTCTAGAGGTCCAGCCTGATTATGTCCTGCTGCTTGCCTGGAACTTCGCGGACGAAATTCTCGATCAGCAACGGGAGTACCGCGCGCGCGGCGGAAAGTTCATCATTCCTATTCCCTGGCCAACGGTCATATGAGAACAGCCTTGCGATTCGCTGCACCGGCGCCACGCTTACGGTCAACTGAAGATTGCCGTTACGTGCTCCACGATGGCACGAGGCGAAACACGGCTGACCGCGAGTAATCTGCATGAAGTGTCCGGTGTGTAATAGCGGAAATTTATTGAGCTCTGTCCTGATCGACAGGTTGCCGGTGCTGTGTAATGAACTCCACGCGGATGCGGCATCTGCGAGGAGATCGGACACCGGTCGCTTCGATGGTTGCTTGTGTCGTGACTGCGGACACTTTTTCAATGCGGCCTTCGATGAGCGCAAGGTTCGCTATACGCAGAGCTACGATTCCTCCCTGGATTTCTCACCGAGGTTCGTCTCGTTCGAGGATGAGCTGGCGCGACGGCTGAACGCAAGCTACGATCTCGCCGGAAAGCTGATCATTGATGTGGGCTGTGGTAAAGGCGGCTTCCTCAGGAATGTGTGCTCTTTGAGCGGCGCCAGAGGCGTCGGCTTTGACAAGAGCTTCGAGCAGCGATCACATAATATTACCGGGGTCCGCTTCGTCAAAAACTGGTTCGACGAAACCTATGCGGGTGAAGCTCCGGACCTTGTGGCATGCCGACACGTGCTCGAGCACATGGCCGAGCCGATTTCCTTTCTACGGGCTTTGAATACACATCACAGTGTTCGTCCAGACACGGTTTTCTACTTTGAAGTGCCAAACGCTCTTTACACCCTGCGCGAGCTGGGAATCTGGGATCTGATTTACGAGCATGTTTCTTATTTCACGCCACCCTCGTTCCGTACGGCGCTCAATATTGCGGGATTCGAGGTCGTGAATGCGGGGACAACGTTCGGTGAACAATTTCTTTATATTGAGGCAAGGACGGGCAAACCGCAAACTCGGGCATTCTCGTCGGATGTGCTGCCGCTTGAGAAACTGGCAGGAGATTTTGACAAGATCTATCATTCTAAAATTAGTTACTGGCGGGATTACATCGCTGACCGCGGACCCTTGTCGACGGCGGTATGGGGTGCGGGGTCCAAGGGCGTCAACTTCTTGAACGTGGTCCCCGGCGCAAGCGCGATGAATGCGGTGATCGATCTCAATCCGCACAAACAAGGTCGTTTTGCGCCAGGGACAGGCACCCCGATTGTTCCACCGGCGAATTTGATCGGACGCCGCATCGGCTCGATTATCGTGATGAATCCTGTCTATTACCAGGAGATCGTGGAGATGGCGTCAGCGCTGGACCGGAATTTGGAAATTTCCCAGGCTTGAACGACACGCGAAGAGGCCTCCTGTTCAGGGCCTACTTGAGATGGTGGCAGGATGGAACTGCGCGATGGCACGTGGGGAATTTGACCCTATTTCCACGCAAGCCGGGATATGATATGTTTTGCGTTTGGGGATACCGCCAACTCTGGACGAGTATCATGACAACGGTTTATTTCGACTCGAAAATGACTGATGCGGAGCGACGGGGCAAGATATTCGCGGGGGATATTTTCGTGTTTTCGCCGCGGCAGTCGACCCTCGCGTTTGTCGATTTTGCTCGCGAGCTCATTGAAGCAGCCTTTGCCCCGCTTACCCCGCGGACCGCGCAATTCGAGTTGTCCGTTGAAAGGTTCGTCGAGATTTTTGGGCCTCTCAAACCACATTTCATTCACCATCCAAAGACTGCCGCGCTCATACGCGACGTTGTTGCAGAGCTCGGCGGCGATCTGAATACGGTACACGTGGACGTGCCCCGGCTGCGTGGCGCGACCAGCGACAAATACCTGACTGCGGGAGTTGGCTACGCCTTTCCGCCGCACCGGGATACGTGGTGGTCTGCCCCGATGGCCCAGCTGAACTGGTGGTTGCCGATTTACGAGTTTTCGTCGGAGTCGGGCATGGCGTTTCATCCCAATTACTGGACGAAGCCGGTCAGCAACGGATCGGAGCAATTCAACTATTATCAATACAACGCGGTCGGCCGAAAGGAAGCTGTGAAGCACATCAAGGCTGACACCCGGAAGCAACCCGGTCCACGAGAACCAATTGACATCGAGGATCAGATCCGGATTGTTTGTCCGGCGGGAGGCTTAATCCTGTTTTCTGGCGCGCAGATGCATTCGACTGTGCCAAATACGTCAGGGTTGACGCGATTTAGCATTGACTTCCGTACGGTCGATCTCACTGATCTGGAGAATGGTCGAAGCGCGCCTAACGTGGACACCCGCGCAACGGGAACCAGCCTGCGCGACTTTCGTCGCGGTTCTGATGATGCCGCGATGCCTGACCAGTTGGTGGCGCGGTACGACAGTGGCGAGATCCCGGAAGGTGCCGTTCTCGTGTTTAAGCCCGACAGCCATGCGAGCGAAACCGGCCTTAAAGCTTCCATCACTGGATCATAGTTGGTAACTTCAGGCAGTCCTTCGGGCGCGCTCACTCGCAGCGCTTGCCCCTCATGTTCTGCTGCAGTTGCGCGGATACTATACCGCGTACCGTCGATTCCGATTCATAGCTGCATTCTCCTGGATACAGCCGAGGCGGCGCGTGCTTTGTCTCGGAGAGACTTGGAGCTTGCCTGCTGCGACTCCTGCGGCTTCCTGTTCAACCACATCTTCGATGAAGCTGTGATGGGGTACTCGACCAACTTCGAGGAATCCCAACACTTCTCGGGCATTTTCAATGCGTTTGCCAGACGGCTGGCCCGCGAAGCCGCCGAGAAGTGCGCGATAGCCGGCAAGCATGTCATTGAGATCGGTTGCGGCAAAGGCGAATTCCTCCGGGAGCTTTGTGATGTGGGCGGTGCTACGGGGCTCGGCATCGATCCCGGCTATAGGGCCGACGAGGGACGCTCGACGCCGAGCGACAAGGTTCGCTTCATCATCGACCTTTTTTCGGAAAAGTACGAGCACCTCGAGGCCGACGTCATCGTTTGTCGTCACACGCTCGAGCACATCGCACCAGTTCGAAGCTTTGTTGGTTCGATCCGCAGGATGATCGGTGAGCGCGACGACACCGCCGTGTTCTTTGAGACCCCCGACGCCAAACGCGTGCTTGCTGAAGGCGCTTTCTGGGACATCTACTACGAGCACTGCTCGTATTTCAGCCCGGGAGCGCATGCCAGGCTGTTTCGCCAGGAGGGCTTTGACGTAACCGAGCTTCGCCTCGCCTACGATGATCAGTACATCATTCAATATGCCAACCCGGTGTCCCGACATTCCCCGCCTCGCCTTGCGCTGGAGCAGGACCTCGCAGAGCTGCAATGCCTCGCAGCGAACTTTCCGGAGCGAGTGCGGCAGGTTCAGGACGGTTGGCGAAAACGCGTTCGCTCGGCGTGGAAATACGGACAGCGGATTGTGTTGTGGGGCGGGGGATCGAAGGGCGTGTCCTTTCTGACCACGCTCGGACTGACCGAAGAGATAGCGGCTGTGGTGGATGTCAATCCCTTTAAGCAAGGGAAGTTCATGCCGGGGACGGGGCATCCCGTGATCGCCCCGAAAGCGCTCATTAATCAGCCGGCGGATTTGGTGATCGTGATGAATCCAATCTATGTCCCCGAAATCGAGTTGAGCCTGAAGGAGATGGGTCTCAGGCCGGAGATCGTCGCGCTCAGCCCAATGGGGTTCACCTGATGTGAATTTCAGGAGGTCGAAAATCTGGTTCTTTCGTTGGACGTTGGAAGCCTCTTTCGGCCCAATAGCAGCGAACAGAGGCTAAAAATAGCTGTCTAGAGTCCCCTGACGTCGAATTTCGGCACCGCATTTTGAAGAAAGTGCCTGAGTTTGCGTTCGATAAGTTTGCGCTTGATGGCAATATTCGCCGTTGATTTCTCCGCCGGCGACTCAAGAAGTGCCAGTACATCCTCGAGCAAAGCGTTGCCGTCAATGGTGTAGTTATTGAACTCCGGGTTCCTTGCAACCTTTCGGTCCGCTGCTACGGCGCCAGTCCCTATTTCGCGTCGATCATTGGTACTCTTATAGATGGTTTCTCCTGTTAGACCTGATGGAATGTCGACGACACTTGATGCCCTGACATAATTGGGAGTCTTTGCGTCCTCGATCAAGGTCCAAATGAAGTCGGTGCCGAGCAGGTTCAAATTGCTATGAATAATGCCCCGCTTGTTAGCAAACCACCCAACCTTGTGCTGTATGGTACCAAACGGACTGATATAGACGTCAATGGCGTGGGCCCATTCGATCGCGTCGAAGATCGTGCGGCCAATAATGTTGAAGATGACGATCTGAATATTGC
>Ga0185299_10004321_pt1 | contig 17343 bp, 18 predicted proteins | sample PaiPotPPA55metaG_FD_128002 | JGI IMG/M metagenome (GOLD analysis project Ga0185299, IMG submission 128002) | Iron sulfur acid spring bacterial and archeal communities from Banff, Canada, to study Microbial Dark Matter (Phase II) - Paint Pots PPA... ...
GATGTACCCTCGCGACCCAGTCATATGAGGTCAACTCTCCTTGCTTGAAATCGAACAGGGCATTCAAGCGGGTGGAGACCTGAAGCTGACCGGACCCAATGTCCCAGTCGTAGAGTCCTTCGCTGACAGCCTGGGTGACGAGCTCGTAGCGGGTTTGGTCGTGGCGCAGCGCAATCTCGGCGCGGCGCACTTCCGTGACGTCTTCATAGGTCGTCGCCAGGCCACCGTCGGCTAACGGCCTATAACGCGCGGCGAGGATACGGCCGTCTCCCAACACCTGATCTACCGTGACGTCTCCGCCGCGCTGGATTTGAGCCACTCGTTCGGTGACATGCACTTCGACATCGCCATCACCATAGTCACCGCGCGCGGCGTTGTACCGGAACAGTTCGGTCAGCTCGATGCCAGGTTTGCAAAGTGCGGCAGGATAGCCGCGGATCAGCGGATAACGAGCATTGCAAAAGACGAGTTTCAGGTTTTCGTCGAAAACCGCAAATCCTGCACTGATCTCGTCCAGACCAGCAGCAAGCCTCGTATCAATGACTACCATCGTTCCGACTCTGTTCCCCGCGGGCCTCGAGAAATGGCGGCACCGTTTCGGGGCTAGATGCCTGTGCTGCAGCTGCCGCTAAACCGTCTTCTTGGCAAGGAGCAGGAACCTGCTCGAACGAAGTACAGCAAACCGGGGCGGTTATCTACCAGAGGGTTTTGAAGAAGGAACCTCCGCCGGAGGTCGACAACGCAAGTCATTAGTCCGTTCCTTGCTTGGCATTTTGCCGGTGCCCACGTCCGTTAATGGGTCAATCGCTACGGGGCGGGGCGCCAGTAAGTCCGGCCATGTCCGGCATGCCGCCGAAAGCGGAAGTAAATTCAGGGCATTGGCGGCGCCGCTACGGACATGATTCAGCTCCGAAACCGGAGCCTCAAACCAGGTGCTACGAACTCAGCGACAATGAATGGACCGCGATCAAACCGATGCTGCCGAACAAGGCGCGCGGCGTCGCTGCCAATGCCTCGCCTTCGTCAAGCTCGCATCAATCCGAATTTGGCTGCGTGCCAATGAGTCCACGCCCTAATTTTTGAACAGCGAATCCGCATCGACATCGACCTGGCCCGGCGCGCGCACGTGCCGCACCTCAAAACCGTCGGGCTGGAAGCGGTACTCCACGATTCCGACTTCCTTGATGCCGATCACCTCCTGCCGCGCATCCGAGAGGATAAACCCGGCCGACGGCGCCCAGACGTGCCGGACATGCGCATGGGTAAAATCGCGGCGCTGATGGACATGGCCTGAGGCGACCAGCCGCAGCTCGACCGCGCCCAGCATCTCGATCAGGCGGCTGCGCGCCGGCATCGGCACGTAGCGGATCGATGTCGCCGCGAGTTCGGGATCATCGGGTGCGTTGAGAAACAGCGGCTTGTGCACGAACAGCGCCACCGGCTTGCCGCCGCTATCTGCTAGTTGCGATGCAAGCCAGTCGAACTGCTCGGCCTCGCTCGCAAGCCCCGTGTTCATGATCAACGTGTTGAGGCCGACAAAGCACCAGCCGGCGGCCTCGAACCGCCAGCGGTCCTCACCGAAAGCGGCGACATAGGCCTGCCTCGTCTGTTCCGTAACCGGTTGAGACGGCGCCGCGCCGACCGCGGTCGGGTTGTCGCCGATGTCATGATTGCCGGGTAGCGTCCGGCAGGCGACCGGGAGTGCCGCATGCAGGCTTTTGGCGAATTCGAGATCGTCGCGGCTGGTCGGGCCGTCGAAGGCGAGATCGCCGCTGTTGACCACGAGATCGGGCCGTTTCGCGTCGATATATTCGCTGACGCGGTGAAAATTGTCGGTCAGCGATTGGTAGCGGCGGGCAAGATGGGTGTCGGAAATCTGGATCAGCCGAAATTCGGGCATGCACACTTCCTTCCGGCCCCTTAGGGGGGCGACGAGGACGAAAATCCGCCGCCCTCCGGCGGCGCCTGGGCGTGGCCCAAAGGCCACAATCGTTTCCAAATAGAATAGACCGACGCCCGGGCTTCTTGACCAGGGCCCCAAGAGCTTGAAACAATAAGATAATTTATAGGCGTGACAGATGTTTGAATTGATTATTTTTTGCGTGATCGCGCTGGCGATCGGTTATTGGGCGACGCTCTTTGTGATGGGCCGTCGCGAAGACGTTTTGCACGGCGATTTCGTCGAGGGCAAGGAGCAGCCTGAGCCCGCTCTGACGCAACCGTCGACGGCGCAACTGTCGACGATGCTAGCGCCGACGATGCCAGCGCCGAAAATGCGTCCGGCCAGCGCCGAGTCGCTGCAATCGCTGCTCACCGCGATCAAGCAAGATTTGAAGGATGCCGCTCAGATCTAGCGGCCGACCGCTCGTCGCTCAGAGCACCCGATAGCGGATCGCGAACGCGTCGTTCTGCTCGCGGCGCGATTCCTCGCCCTTGCCGGGGGCGGCGACGCGGTCGGCGAGGTGCCACGGCCCGAACTGATCGGAGCGGCTCGGGCTTGCCGCAAGCCGCAGCTTGAATTCGCACTGGGCCTTACCCGGCAAGTTCAGCACCACGACGCGGTCGGTGGTGCGATAGTCGAGCGCGACCGAACCCTTGAGCACGCTGCGGCCGTTGCCATCAGGCGCGACCGCGCCTTGCAGCGCCGCCAGCGTCTGGTTGCGGTCGGTATGCAGTTCGATCTGGGTGTCGGCGATGTCGGACAAGGCTGCCTTCGGCAGGCGGATTTCGAATTCGACCGCGGGGCTTGACGCGTTGATGCCGAGATAGGCGAGCGCGGCATGCCGCATGTCGTAGGCCACAAACGCGAGCAGGCCGAGGACGGCGGCGGTCGCAAGGCCATGCTTGAGAACGTCGCGCAGGCTGCGATCGCCGCTGCGGAAATAGACCGAGAGCACGATCGCGACCGCCAGCGCCGCGGCGACGCCGGCGAGCCCTGACATCACGATGCCGAGCGAGCCGTCCGGGCTGTCGTCGGCAAACAGCCCGAGGCTGTCGCCGACCAGCTTGAGGAACGAGGCCACGGAGTCGCCGGGAAGCGCGGCGGCGCTCGCCAGGATTGGGGTGGAAGGGTTCATCGCGGCCTCTCGCGGGTGGCGTCGGAGTCCAGTCGGACTGAAATCATGGGAACTGACTGACATCTGTCTCCAGAGAGTTAATTACGGTTCAATCCGGCTGCGTTCACGATCGGTTGTCAGGGGCAGGCGTGGCCGCTATAGCGGGGACGCCTGGGTCCGCTTGGGGAGGGATTCCGATGTCAATTCAAATGGTTTTGCTGCCGGTCTTCGTATTGATCGGCCTGACGTTTGCGCTCCTGCTGTGGATGGTCGGTGCCCGCCGGCAGGCGCTGGTCGGCGGCGAAACCAAGATCAGGGATATCGCGTTAGGTCAGCCGAACTGGCCCAGCCGCGCCACCCAGATCGGCAACTGCTACAAGAACCAGTTCGAATTGCCGCTGTTGTTCTACGTCCTGATCGCGCTGGCGATGCCGCTGCGCCACGCCGATCTGTTCATCGTTTTGATGTCGTGGGTGTTCGTGGTCATGCGCTTTGCGCATGCCGGCGTTTTCGTCACCTCCAACGATCTCGGCCGGCGCTCGACCGTGTGGCTCGCCGGCGTGCTGGTGCTGCTCGCGATGTGGGTCTATTTCGCGCTGAAGATTTTGCTGCTGATCTGACGCGCGTTGTCCTCGTACTGAAAGTTTTTAAATGACCCCCGCAGCCCGGCTCTCCGCGGCCATCGAACTGATCGAAACCATCGATACCGATCGCATCCCGGCGGCGAAGGCGCTGAAGGAGTGGGGCACCGCGCATCGCTATGCCGGCTCCGGCGATCGCGCTGCGATCTCCGGCCTGCTCTGGGACGTGCTGCGCTGTCGCGCCTCGAGCGCCTGGATTATGGAGGACGATAGCCCAAGGGCGCGCACCCTCGGCATGTTGAAACTCGAGCGCAGCATGGATGTCGATGCTATCGCTGCGCTCTGCGACGGCGGCCGCTTTGCACCCGAGCCGCTCAGTGAGCGCGAGCGCGCCGCGCTCGCCACGCGCTCGCTTGCCGACGCGCCTGCGCCCATCGCGGGCGATTATCCCGAGTGGCTCGATCCGTATCTGGCACAGGCCTTTGGCGATGACCGCGTTGCGGAGGCGACCGCGATGGCGAGCCGGGCGCCGCTCGATCTCCGCGTCAACAGCCTGAAGGCAAAGCGCGAGAAGATTCTCTCATCCCTGAAACACCTCGGCGCGCAGCCGACGCCGTGGTCGCCGCTCGGGCTTCGCATCGCGCTCGGCGCCGATGCGCGCAATCCCGGCATTCACGCCGAGGAGGATTTCATCAAGGGCGCCATCGAAGTGCAGGACGAGGGCTCGCAGCTCGCGGCGTTGTTGTCGGCGGCAAAACCCGGCGAGCAGGTGATCGACCTCTGCGCCGGCGCCGGCGGCAAGACGCTGGCGCTGGCCGCGATGATGCAGGGCAAGGGGCGCCTGATCGCGACCGACCACAACAAGCGGCAGCTTGCGCCCATCCACGAGCGGCTGTCCCGCGCCGGCGTCCACAACGCCGATGTCCGCACGCCGAAAGGCGAGGGCGACACGCTCGCCGATATCCGTGCCTCCGCGGATCTGGTCCTGATCGACGCGCCCTGCACGGGAACCGGCACCTGGCGGCGCAATCCCGACGCCAAATGGCGGATGCGCCCGGGGGCGCTGGAGGTGCGGCTGAAGGACCAGGTCGAGGTGCTCGACCGCGCCGCTTCCTTGATCAAACCGGGCGGGCGGATCGCCTACATCACCTGCTCGGTACTCCCTGCGGAAAACGGCGCGCAGATCCGTCAGTTTGTCACGCGCCATCCGGAGTTTGCCGTGGTGCCGCCGGCCCAGGTCGCGACCGCGCTCTGGGACAAGGCGGACGAATTTACCGCCGCCACGCTGCAATGCCCGGAAGGGCTGCTGATGACGCCGCGCCGCACTGGGACGGACGGGTTTTTCGTGTCGGTGCTGACGCGCCAAAAGGACTGAAATCAGCTCCGTCATGCCCGGGCATCGCCGTCCGAAGGACGGCGTCGCTTCCGCTCGCCTGTGGTCCCGGGCATCCACGCCTTGCTTTCCTTGCCCATTGAAAGACGTGGATGGCCGGGACGAGCCCGGCCATGACGACGGTTGGAGGGTTGCGGTTGCGCCCCCCGTCGTTTACTTCCCTAGCCATGACAGCCCCACAGCCCGCCCGCGAGTCGACGCCCACCCCGGGCTCGGCGCATGACAAGATTCTGATCGTCGATTTCGGCAGCCAGGTCACGCAACTGATTGCGCGAAGGGTGCGGGAAGAGGGCGTCTACTCCGAAATCGTGCCGTTCCAGAAGGCGGAAGCCGCCTTCAAGGAGATGAAACCGAAGGCGGTGATCCTCTCCGGCGGCCCGGAATCGGTGCACGAAAAAGGCTCGCCGCGCGCGCCGCAATTGATCTTCGATTCCGGCGTTCCCGTGCTCGGCATCTGCTATGGCCAGATGACCATGGCCGCCCAGCTCGGCGGCGAGGTCGAAGGCGGGCACGCCAGGGAATTCGGCCGCGCCGATGTCGAGGTCAAGGCCGATAGCCGGTTGTTCGATTCCTGCTGGTCGACCGGCGAGCGGCATCCGGTGTGGATGAGCCACGGCGACCGCATCACCAAAATGCCGCCGGGTTTTGCCGTCGCGGGCGTGAGCGCGAATGCGCCGTTCGCGGTGATCCAGGACGAGACGCGCGGATATTACGGATTGATGTTCCATCCCGAAGTCGTGCACACGCCCGACGGCGCCAAGCTGATCCGCAATTTCGTCCGCAAGGTTGCTGGTCTCACCGGCGACTGGACCATGCGCGCGTTCCGCGAGGAAGCGATCGAGAAAATCCGCAACCAGGTAGGCAACGGCAGGGTGATCTGCGGTCTCTCGGGCGGCGTCGATTCCGCGGTCGCGGCCGTCCTGATCCATGAGGCGATCGGCGACCAGCTCACCTGCGTGTTCGTCGATCACGGCCTGCTGCGGCTCAACGAAGCCGAGACCGTGGTCGACTTGTTCCGGCATCACTACAACATCCCGCTGGTTCATGTTGATGCGTCAAAGCTTTTCCTCGGCGAACTGGCCGGGGTGAGCGACCCCGAACTCAAGCGCAAGACCATCGGCCGTCTCTTCATCGACGTGTTCGACGCCGAAGCCAAGAAAATCGGTGGCGCTGATTTCCTGGCGCAGGGCACGCTCTACCCCGATGTCATCGAAAGCGTGTCGTTCACCGGCGGCCCCTCGGTGACCATAAAATCGCACCACAATGTCGGCGGCCTCCCTGCGCGCATGAACATGAAGCTGGTCGAACCCTTGCGCGAATTGTTCAAGGACGAGGTGCGCGTGTTGGGGCGCGAACTCGGCCTGCCCGAAATTTTCGTCGGCCGCCATCCGTTCCCGGGCCCGGGGCTCGCGATCCGCTGTCCCGGCGAGATCACAAGCGAAAAACTCGATATCCTGCGCAATGCCGACGCCGTCTATATCGATCAGATCCGCAAGGCGGATCTCTACGACAAGATCTGGCAGGCCTTTGCCGTGCTGCTGCCGGTCAAGACAGTGGGCGTGATGGGCGACGGCCGCACCTATGAATACGTCGTGGGCTTGCGCGCGGTCACCTCGACCGACGGCATGACCGCCGACTTTTATCAATTCGACATGAAATTCCTCGGCGAGACCGCGACCCGCATCATCAACGAGGTCAAGGGCGTCAACCGCGTGGTGTATGACGTGACGTCAAAACCGCCGGGGACAATTGAGTGGGAATGAGGGGGATGGGATACCCTGGAGGGCTCTGGAAGGAAATAGCGTAGGAAAAATAGAGGGTTATGGGATGGTTCGTCGACTATCCAAACTGCATTGTCGATCTAGCAGCCCCTCCGCTAAGCATTTGATTTTTCGGAGTACTGTTTTCGCGCGCCGGAGACGGCCAGGAGCGCGAAACCTTTTTGACGGTGTTTCTGACGGTAGTGTTTGAATCGGGATCGGACGGCTTGGCGACTACCGTCAATTTGCTTCCATTGTTCTGACGGTAGTTTTCTGAGACCTATTTTCCTTGTGTTCGATGTAGAGATAGACAGGGTCCACGCCCGGTCGGATGTCGTGACAAATGGCCTTCACGGCATCGGTCACGACCAAGGGTGTGTGCGTGCGAACATCAAGTTTTCCTCGCCTTCATATCGATGTCGGCTACACCATGGAGTCAATGACTGACGACACGCCGCAGCGCTTGACCATAGATCAGGTTGACCAATCGCTCCCGCTCGACCAGTGGAAGCCACGCCTCGCCGACTATGGCCGCCGACGTCACCTGAGCTACACCCTAGACTTCGATACCCGCGTCCACACACTCGGAGATCCTGGCGAGGGTTGGGACGAAGCGGCGAAGGCGATGCACCTGAAGAACCGAGAGCTGACCCGCCAGCGCCTCGGCGCCGAGTTCGGCACGGACGCGCTTGAAGCAAAGGTTCAGAACTTCATCGACATCGGCTCCAAGCCGTTTTCGGTCCTGGCCTACCACAATCGCCTGTTCGACGAGGTTCGGCGCGCCTTCGTAATCGGCGCCTATTACCCAGCTCTGGTGGGCGCGTGCGCGCTCGGCGAGCGGATTCTCAACCACCTCATCCTCGACCTACGCGCCCAATACGGCCACACCCTCGAATATAAGAAGGTCTACCGCAAAGACTCGTTCGACGATTGGGGAGTGGTGATTGATGTCCTTGAGGCCTGGGAGGTGCTCCTGCCCAAGGCCGTAAGCGAGTTTCGTGCTCTGATGACTCTGCGGCACCGGTCGATTCATTTCAATGTTAGCACCTATTCGACGCTGCGCGAGGACGCCCTCGCGGCCATCCTCCACATGCGCGAGATCATCGACCAGCAGTTCACCGCCTTCGGGCTGCGGCCCTGGTTCATCCTCGGGACCAAGGGTCACATCTTCATCAAGCGTGAGTGGGAGAAGAACCCCTTCGTAAAGGCCTACTACCTGCCGACCTGTCCCTTCGTCGGACCATACTTCGCGATCTCGTTCACCCATGGCTTGCGGTTTCACGATCACAACGACTATGGCAATGGCGTCTGGACCGATGAGGAGTTCGCCCAGGTCTTCAATGACCGTACCTTTGAGCGAATGCCGCCGACGGACTGACCGGCATGCACCATGTTGGTTTGTGGCAACCCTGATCATAGATCTCGAGCCGAGAATGGATCAACTGGATCAAGCTTGAAGCGGAAGGCAGGCTTAGCAAGGACGCGGACAAAAACTCCTATCGCGAATCGAGCGTCGTCCTCGCAAATCTCAGCAGCGGCTCGCCGCTCACGAATCGATCGGCGGTCGAGATGGCTTGGATCCGCAACAGTCCTAAAATGGGAGAGTGCATTGCGGAGGTCCCCGAGCCTCATGAGGTCCCGCGCGTCCTCGTCATTCAACAGTCCCGAAACCTTACAAGCGACTACCGTTTCTCTAAAGCCAGGTCGATCCCTCTGCGGCGTGGGTGCGCCACCGTGGATTTCCAGTGAAACGGCATCGAGGCCTAGCTGGGACGCAAGGACATTCTCAAGCAAACACTGGCTAATCAGAATCACGGACAAGAAGTTGCCCATAACGAACGCGTGCCGTGTTTCGATGTAGGCGGCGTGGGCAGGAGTGCCGCCGGGTAGCAAGAGACCTTGCCCATTCCCGAAATCGAACTCCAACGCCATGAGCAGGCGTAGTCTCGCGACACGGCCCTCAAGGCCGTCGTGGAGATCAGCGAGAAGAGTTCTTAAGGCCACCGTCTCCGGCGGCAACGACTCGAACATTCTCAATTCCTACCAGATCCCCGGACTATTGGAACGGCTGCGCGCGCCAGTGTCGGCTGCTATCAGCGCTCAAGCGAGACGATTCAACGCTGTCGCGGGGCAACCGGGAACTGAAGCTCGCTTTGCCCTACTTGACCGCTTCGACAGATATCTTGAGATGCTGACGGTAGTTTTTCCACCATGTCGGCAGATGCCATTCCGGCGATGGATTCAAGAAGCCGCCCGACCGATGCCGACAGTCCCTGAAAGCGAGAATTTTCCCGAGCGGCAAAATTCCTCTTTAAAATCAAAAGCCATACGCACCTGACGGCTCGACCGACGGAAGTTTTCAGGGCGAAGAAAATTTTTTCCAAAGAAAATCAACTTGTTAGATTTGATGAAAACAATCGAGCTCGTAGGGTGGATTAGCCGCAAGCGTAATCCACCATATCCTCTCATCGAGTCGTGCTTGCAATGGCGGGTTACGCATTCGCTAAACGCCCTACGGACTCCGCGACATCCTCTCAAATCGCTTGATCAGCCGTTCGCGCTTGAGGCGGGACAATCGCTGGATCCAGAACAGGCCGTTCAGCTGATCGATCTCATGCTGGTGGCACACCGCGCGCAGGCCCGCCGATTCCTCGGTCTGCAGGGTGCCGTCGACGTCGTGGTAGCTGATCCGGACCCGCGCATGACGCCTGATGCCGTCGTTGACGCCGGGCATCGAGACGCTGCCTTCCTGATGTGTGATCATCTCGGGCGACGCCCAGATGATCTCCGGATTGACATAGGTCCGCGCACCATCGTTTGCGTCGAGGTCGAGCACCACGACCGGGAGCGGGATGCCGATATGCGGCGCGGTGATCCCGATGCCGGGCGCGGAATGCATCGTCTCGAGGAGGTCTCTCGCCAGCTCGCGCAGCGCGCCGTCAAACACGGTCACGGGTTGCGCCGGGCGCGCAAGCCGAGGGTCGGGATAACGGACAATCGGGCGGATGGTCATGATCTCCGTCGTGTCTTCCGCCAAATCGGGTATCGCCGGCGCACTTCGCCATTGCGTTCTACGAGCTACGCACCTCGAAACGGATCAACGATCCGCAACCTTTCCTCCAGCGCCATGCCGTGCTGCATGTCCTCCGACCACAGCGTATCACAGCCGGCGTCAAGGGCGGATGCGGCGATCATCGCGTCATAGGTGGACAGGCCGTACCGCTCCGCGAGCCGGAGGCCTGTTTCGTGGGTCTCGACGGTGAGGGGATGAACCGTCAGCAGGCCGCGCACCATGTTCAGGAATGCATGCGTGTCGTCCCAGGACATCTGCATCTTGCGGCGCGCGACGTTGGCAAGTTCGTTTAGAACCTGAACGCTGATCGCGCCACCCTTGGCAAGAATAGCCTCCGCCCGATCGGCCTTCGCCGCATCACCTGATGTGAGGTAGACGAGGACGTCGGTATCGAAAAAGCTAACGGGCATTCGCCTCGTCCCGGTCGAACTTGAAGTCGGCGGGGAGGCGGCCGCGGAAGCTGCGAAGGCGTTTCAACAGCTCGTCGCGGCCGGGCTTGCGCGCCACACCAAACTGACGCCCATCAGCGACATGGATTTCGATCTCGTCGCCTTCCCTGAGTCCGAGGGCTTCGACCACGACGGCGGGAAGGCGAACCGCGAGGCTGTTTCCCCATTTGGCGACCTGCATGCCAAGTTCTCCGATGGATATACATAAAAATAATGTATATCCATGAATGGTTGAGGTCAAGCGTCTGAACAGCTCGACCTCCCGGACGCCGGCCTCGCGCAGGATTTGCGCGTCCCTCTTCCGCCAATCGCTATCGCTTCGAATAAAGCCGCTCATCCCACCACACCGGTTCAGGCATCGTGGTGGTTATGCCGTTGGAATCGGGGTGCCTGGGATTGATCAGGATGTTGCGCTCCAGTCTTGCGGGAATGGACGGGACCATCAGCAGTGCGGCGCGCCGCCGGTCATACCAAGCCTGTGCGAACGCCTTGCAGATGGTTTCGTTTCGAAAATCCCAGCCGGGGTGCGCCGCGGTCTGAAAGATCTCATACGAGACGCCGTTCGGGATGGTGATTTCGATGAAGTGCTGATTGGCGGGCATTACCAGATTGGCGTGCACCAGTTTTTCCAGCAGCGCGGTGGAGTAGTGCTCCGAGGTATAGATGACCGGGCTCGTATGCGTGTTCCAGCGTCCGGGATACAGGCGGGCGCCCTCGGAATCATAGATCGGGAAGGCTCCGTCCGGGTCCCCGATGCGATAGCATTTCAGGACCCGGTCGCTCCTCTGAACGCTCATACGCCGCCGCTATACGCCGCACGGCCCATCAGGTTGATCACCGCATCGGCGCCGGGGCCGGTCGCCAAGGCCAATTCGAGCGGAGCCTTGTCGTCCAGCATCGGGTGCGGCCGCTCCAGAAAAGCCCGTACCTTGGCTTCGTCACGGAAGACATCGATGCCGAAGGCGAACACCTTGGCGACGCGCGCAAGGCGGTCGCTTTCCTCGATGGTCAAAAGCTGCTTCTGCTTGCGCCGGCGTTCGAGCGTCGGCTTGGGCACGACCCGATAGGTGAAGCGGCGGACATCGTTCGGGCTGACACGGCCCGCGAATTTGTCCAGCGCCGAAACCGGCAGGCCCTTCTCGACGGAGTAGGCCAGCGTGAGCGTCGTCTCGGCGTTCTTCGGTTTGACGCCGAGAAGTTCGGCGGCAGTCGCAGCCTGGTAGCTCATGAAGTCCTCCGCATCAGTCGAGGCAAAGATATGCCTCAGATGAGGCGGAGTCAAGGTTTCCCCCCCCGTCGTGCTGGCCCAGGACGCTGCATCAACGAAAGCCGCTCGACGAGTTACCGGCCTGTCGGTTCCGGCCGATCCCGTTCGTCTTCTATACAAGGAAAGACGCATTGGAGGCTAGGAATGAAAATTCCCGTTATCGTTGGGTAATCGTCGCGGCCGGGGGCTTGCTCGGCTGCGTCGCGATCGGCGGCATGTTCTCGTTGCCGGTGTTTTTGCAGCCGATCGCGCGGGATACCGGCTGGTCGGTCACCGGCGTGTCCAGCGCCATGACCATCGGCTTTCTCGCGATGGCCTTCACCAGCATGATCTGGGGCACCTTGTCCGACCGGCTGGGGCCGCTGCCGGTGGTGCTGTCAGGCTCGGTCGTGCTGGCGGCAAGTCTCGGGCTGGCGAGCCTCGCCACATCGCTGGTCGCGTTTCAGTTCATCTTCGGGCTGATGGTCGGCGCCGCCTGCGCCGCGATCTTTGCGCCGATGATGGCATGCGTCACCGGCTGGTTCGACACCCATCGGAGTCTTGCGGTGTCGCTGGTTTCCGCGGGCATGGGCATGGCGCCGATGACGATGTCGCCGCTCGCCGCCTGGCTGGTCTCGCACCATGACTGGCGCACCTCGATGCAGATCGTGGCCCTCGTCGTCGCCGCGATCATGATCCCGGTCTCGCTCCTGGTGCGCCGCGCGCCGGCGCTTGCAAGCCGGCCGTCCGCGCCATCGGGCGATCCGGCAAGTGCGGAGATGTCGCTTTCGCAGGCGCTGCGCTCGCCGCAATTCATCATCCTGCTGCTGACGAACTTCTTCTGCTGCGCCACGCATTCGGGGCCGATCATCCACACCGTGAGCTACGCCGTCAGTTGCGGCATACCGTTGATCGCGGCTGTCACCATCTACAGCGTGGAAGGCTTTGCCGGGATGGGCGGCCGCATCGCTTTCGGCCTTTTGGGTGACCGCTTTGGCGCCAAGCGGGTGCTCGTCCTCGGCTTGCTGGCGCAGGCGTTCGGTGCGCTCGGTTACGTGTTCGTCCGCGAACTCGCCGCGTTCTACACCGTGGCGGCGCTGTTCGGCTTCATCTATGCCGGGACCATGCCGCTCTATTCCGTGCTGGCGCGCGAAAACTTTCCGCTGCGGATGATGGGCACCGTGATCGGCGGAACCGCGATGGCCGGCAGCCTGGGCATGGCGACGGGACCGCTGGCCGGCGGTTTGATCTACGACGCTTTCGCCAGCTACGCCTGGCTCTATATCGGCTCATCGATCATGGGCCTCGGCGCTTTCTTCATTGCGCTGACGTTCAAGCCGGTGCCGAAGCTGCGGCCCCTGCCGGTGCCGGCGTAGAGCGTCGCGTTGTTGCGCACCGCCGATGCAGCCGTCATTGCCTGCGACAAACGCGAAGCGTTTGCGCAAGGGAGCGATAGCGACGACTTGTCCGCCGTAGCATTGGCGAAGGCGGAAGCAATCCATATCTCCAAAAGCGGCGCCATGGATTGCTTGGCAACCAGTGTTGTTGCTCTTCAATCCGGCCGATATCCATCTTCCAACATGCTCGTTGCATCACCGCAATACATGCACAGGTGCCAGTGAGCTTTTATCAAGCCTTCCAGTTCGATGGCTGTTGCGGTGAAAGTCCTTCCAGATTTGCTTTCAGGGTAACGGAAATGCTCGCCATCAGGATCGGTCTCGTTGATGTGGTTTAGCAGCTTGCCGCAATACACCGTCCACTCATCGTCGGTCGGATACCCGACCCCGCGCATATAGCGCAACAGTTGATTTCCACAGTGACATCAGCCTGTGCCCTTCAATTTCAGGAGGGCGAGGATGCTGCTCTGAGTAGAAAAGGATTGCTTCCTTGAGATGCAGCTCAATGGATCGCCGGGCCAGATAGAACAACGGCATCGCCAGAAAGTCGCGACCTGGCCATCTTTCGTTGACTTCTCTAGCCAGTATTTCGAAGGCTTGCTCATATCCATAAGCGAATGCGCCCAATTTCCTTCGAAGCGAACGGCGTCGGTTGGTTTCAGAAATTTTCGAAGTTGTTTCGGGACGCGTTCAATCTCGCTCGACTCATCGAGCAGATCCGCATAACTGCCGGTCATCGCATTCCCCGCGGACGATTAAGTTATTGTTAATCAATAAGGCATACAACATGAGCAGACACTGGAATTTGAAGCGCTTCGCCGCCGAAATCATCTCCAATGTCCAGAAATTGGACGTTACTCGATTTACTGAATTACGCCAGAAGCACTGAGGCAAACATGCGCGGCTCTGAACTGAAAGTCTGGCGCGAAAAGCGTGGCTGGACGCAGGCGGACTTAATGAAGGAGCTGGAGGTTGGCTCACGACAGACCGTGACCACATGGGAAGCAAGCGATCGGATACCGCGAACAATAGAGTTGGCAATTGTCGCGCTCGACCAGGTGGAGGCCTGTAACCGCCGCAATGGCTACAAACAGCAGTTTACGCCCACGACGATTGCCAATAGCTGGTTCAAGCCGGTGAAGGAGCATGTCGCAGCTACCGGCGTCGAGTGAGGATCAGATTTGTCGCGAATCGGGGTTGCTATTTTTCGGCCGATTCGGTCGATTCGGACAAATAGGGCGGTTCCGGAGCGCTGGTTATGCCCGGTTTTACACAGGCGGACTGTCCCAGGTCGCCCGGGCGAGTTTTGCGTGAAACAGGCTAAAATGAAAGAAACTACCTATTTTATTGAGCTTTTGGAAAAGAACAAAGTCGCAATCTTTGTGAGGATATTTGCGTTATCTTTTTTCTTATCGCGACCCTTGTAAAGGAACTCGATTCACGCGTAGTTTGCGCTCGCCTAGTCCTTCTACCGGAAACCAGATGCCTAGTGAGTTAGACCCAGCAATCGCCACCTTCGAGCGCCGCCGTGAGCAAGCGCTAGCGGTCGTCGCTGACTGCGAGCGCACCGTCAACACGCTATGCAAGGAAGCAGGCTACCCGCCTCGCTACACCGAGACCGCGATCAACAACGCCACCAAGGTCACGCAGATTTCCGACGATACCTTCTACGGACAGAAGCAGACGCCCGCGATGCGCATGTATCTGGATATGCGCAAAGCCCAGGGGCTCGGGCCGGCGACGGCGCGCGAGATCTACGAGGCCATCAAGTCCGGCGGCTATGTCTTTGAGGCCAAGGACGCCGAGACCGCCCTCGTCGGTATGCGCGCGTTGCTGCGCACCCAACCCAACGTTTTTCATCGCCTTCCGCAAGGCACCTGGGGTCTGACTGCCTGGTATCCGGACGCCAAGAAACCCAAGGAAGATCCGAAGCCCAAAAAGAAAAAGGCGACAGCCAAAAAGGCCGCCGCCAAATCGAGATTGCCACTCCTCCCGGCGCCCAGAAAGCGAGAGAGGTTGGTAGTCGAGCCGAGCGAGAGCCCGGTCGAAGACGAGTAGGTCTGGACACCTGCCCGTCCTGCCCCCTTCCAGAAGGGGTAAGAGTGCGGCGCGCTCCGGTTCACCCCGGACGCGCCGTAACGCTTTCTATATAGCCGTTTTGGGTCAGATTCTGCAATGGGCCGTGCTGCTTATCGTTACCGGGTGCTGATATGCTGTCGTTACCCAACCAGTTGACCGACCTGATCCAGTTCGACGCCGGCAGCGGCGCGGTGTCGAGCCGCGAGAGCAAACGCCTGGAACTGAAGGAAGACTTCAACCCCGCCGACCTGTCAGAATACACCAAGGTCTTGGCCTCTTTCGCCAACGCCAGCGGCGGGGTGATCGTGTTCGGCGTCAGCAACCACCCCCGCATGATCGTCGGCGCCACGCGCATGGCCGATGAAGCCGACTGGGTGAACCGCCTGCGCGACGACTTCGAGCCGGAGATCCCGATCGCCATCCGCGAATACCAACTGGGGGCCCTGACGCTGTACGCGGTCGGCGTTGAGCCCTCGCCCAATAAGCCCGTGATCTGCAAGAAGAGCCGATCCAAGCAGATCACCGATAAGAAGGGCGTCAAGAAGGACGTGCCGGTCATCCATGAAGGTGCCATCTACCACCGCTACACCGGCCAGACCCGCACCATCAGCTTCACCGACCTTCAGACCATGCTTGCCGATCGTGATGCCCAGTACCTGAGAAAGATGATGGAAACCCTGCAGGTGATCCAGAAGGTCGGGCTGGAAAATGCTGGGATTGTCGACATGTCGGCGCAGAAGTCCCGCATCTATATGTCGAAGGAAACGGCCAAGGGCCTTACATTGATCGACAAAGGCCAGCTAGTGCAGGAGCAGGGTTCGCCAGCCTATGTAGTCATGGGCAATGTCGACCTTGAGCAGGTCGTTCACGCGCCGCTGGACGAAGCCGACAAGAATCTGCCTTCCGAGGTAGCCAAGATGCTTCTGCCGCTGGTGAAGAGAACCTACAGTGGCCTGACCGGCATTTCTCCGTCGCAGGTAACCCAGCTTCTGAAACACCAGGGCATCGACGGCGACAACTACCACTGCGTCCTTGAACGGAAGTTCCGCAGGAAGTTCGTCACCCGCGCCGGCATCGACGCCATAACCAACTTTATCCAGAAAGAGCCGACTGAGGCGCTGAGGGCCTTCGGCTCCCGGCTTGCAAATGCGAAATTCGCGCTACAGAACGCCGTCGTCCCGCCGATTGAAATGCCCATGGTAGTCCCGCCTGATCCTACCCACGCCATGGAGATACTAGAGGCCGCTTCACCAGAGGTCGTGAAGCACTAGATCCCGGGCGCGCATTGGCGCGATCCGTTGCCCGCGCAATGAAGGATACGCTTCTTCTCCTGCGACAAATCAACCCGACGGGCAAATCACCAAAAGTCTGTCCAGCCCCTCGCGCAAAAATAATTCGCTTAACCCGTCGGGCAAATCACTGCTCTAAATCCGCCCGTCTCACCCGAGAGAGGGGCGGGTCGCGATCGTCACGAACGTTGCGGTGAGATGCGGTGGACGCTGATGTCACGAAGACGAACGTGGCTTGAGGCGGACGGCGAAGTCGTGTGGTCCTGACGCCCCGATGCTGGCGTCAAGCGTCGCGGAAGTATCCGCGAGGTGACGGTGGCAAGAAAGCCCGGCTCACCGGGGAGAGCACGATATAAGCCGTAAAACCATTGCGCAGGGAAGGCCGGATTGCCTCCGCTGAACCTGTATGCTCGTGTGCACTTTTCTATGTGCATTTTGCACGCGAGACCGCGGGTGCAGCGCGCACCCGGCTTTCCCTGCGCCCTCTGCTTGTTACGAGGGCGAGTTACGCAAGACTCGGGCGCCTCGCGCCGCGAGAACGCGGACTCATATCGCTCACGCCGTTGCCGCCGGGGTGTTGGAGTGCGGAAGGAGCGTCTCGCCGAGTTCCCCGACGAAATCGCGCCACACTTGTCACTCCCGCCGCTCGACGTCTGACGTCAAGATCGGCTCATGACCAACAGCGAGCGATCGGCCGTGAACGGGATCCGCGTTCCGGCTCGACGAAACGATCGCTCTAATTCGGAGATTGCGATGACCACGACATCAGCCAACAAGCAGCACGCCATGAACACGCCACCGATTGTGTCGCCGCAGGAGTGGGAGGCTGCGCGCGAGCAGCTTCTCGTCAAGGAGAAGGCCCTGACCCGCGCCCGTGACCAGCTTGCCGCCGAGCGCCGGCGGATGCCGTGGGTTGCCGTGGAAAAGGCATATATGTTCGACGGGCCCGGGGGCAAAGCGAGCCTTCTCGAGCTGTTCGCGGGCCACCGTCAGCTGATCGTCTACCGCGCCTTCTTCGAG
>Ga0185299_10004324_pt1 | contig 17337 bp, 14 predicted proteins | sample PaiPotPPA55metaG_FD_128002 | JGI IMG/M metagenome (GOLD analysis project Ga0185299, IMG submission 128002) | Iron sulfur acid spring bacterial and archeal communities from Banff, Canada, to study Microbial Dark Matter (Phase II) - Paint Pots PPA... ...
ACGCCATGAAACGTCATGGCCTACAACGTTGAGTTATCTGCCGAGGTTGACCGGGAGCTCGGCAAACTCGACACGCAACATGCCAAGCGCATCCTAAAATTCCTTCATGAGCGAGTAGCGAAGCTGGACGATCCACGCAGCATTGGACAGGCACTGCACGGCTCGCGGCTTGGCGAGTTCTGGAAATATCGCGTGGGTGATTACCAGCTCGTCTGCAAGATCGAGGATGATCAACTGGTGGTTCTAGTCCTCCGCGTTGGGCATCGCAAGGAGATCTATCGCTAGCAAAGCGGGGCGACAGAGTCACGCTTGGACGACCTAGGGTGCCGCATCCTTCACGGTTTTGGTGAAGGGTGCGGGGCACGCACTTTACACCGGGCTAAAGAATGTGCGGGCAACTGAAAAATCGGCCCTGAGCGGCTGAAGCCGGAATGAAACGGAAACACTTACGGCATGGCTGAAGCCCTGCCCTGACGAAAGCCGAAAGTTGGCGCACTGACTCTAAAGTTCCGAGCTCTTAAAGAGAAGAACTTTTCCGCAGGCTGTGAAGCCGTGGCCTGACAAAACCGGAGTTCTCGCACGGACTCGCAAGCTCCGTGGGGCGTGCTAAACTTTGTGCAGCATGCGTCGGGATTCCAGACACTTTCCAGTTGGCTTTCACAAGGGCCCGCCGCGGGCATGAGCACCTCCGTTGGCCAGCGCTTCTGGCCTTCTCTTGCCGCAATTTTTCTGCTTTGGCTGGCGATTTACGCGCCGGGCCTGCCGCAACCTTCCCTTTTTGACGATGCCGATGGCGCTCACGCCGAGGCCGGGCGCGAAATGCTCACCCTTCACGACTGGGTGACGCTCCACGAAAACGGCATTCGCTATCTGGAAAAAGCGCCGCTGCCGTACTGGGCCATGGCGATCAGCTTCCGTCTTTTTGGCGTCAGCGAAGCGTCGGCGCGGCTCGCGCAGGCACTGGGAGTTCTGCTGCTGGCGTTTCTGCTGGTACAAATGGGCCGTCGGTTTCTTTCACCCGAGGCCGGATTGTGGGCTGGAGTGGTGTGCGTCACGTCATTCGGACCGTACCTTTTCACGCGCATTTTGATCCCGGATCTGCTGGTGGGACTGTGGATTGGCCTTGGGCTCTATTTTTTTCTGGAAGGATGGCAGCAGCAGCGGCCGTCTGTATGGTCATGCTGGGGGCTGGCCGCAACGGTCGGGCTGAACGTGCTGACCAAGGGGTTGATCGGTCTGGTTTTTCCAGCCGCGATCATTCTGGTGTTTTTGTTGCTGGTGGGCGACCTGCGTCACCTGCTGAAGATGCGCCTCATCTCCAGCACCTTGGTCTTTCTTATGGTGGCCGCGCCCTGGCATGTTTTGGCGGCGCTTCGCAATCCGCCGGCGGGCGAAGCCAAGGGCTTTCTCTGGTTTTATTTCGTCAACGAACAGTTCTTGCGCTATATCGGCAAGCGCTACCCGGTGGACTACGGCACGTTTCCGCTGGTTTTGTTTTGGGGAATGATTTTGGTGTGGCTGATGCCCTGGAGTGCGTTTCTGCCGCAGGCCGTCCGGCAGGTCCGATTGCGTCTGCTGCGAACGGCGGAAACCCGGAAATCCGCGGAAGCCGCTTTGCTGCTGTTCTTCGTTTGGGCGATGGTCATTCTCCTTTTTTTCAGCTTTTCCACGCGGCAGGAGTACTACCTCGCGCCCGCACTGCCAGCCATCGCTTTGACTTTAGGAAACTGGCTTGCGCGGGAGTCGGAGTCGCCATACGGCAGCGATCTAGCGCGATCTGGCAGGACTTCAGCGACCGTCTTCTTGGTGGTTGGGCTGTTGATCGCCGCCGTGACGTTAACACTTGCGTTGATCTCGCACGCGCCGCAGCCTGGCATGGAACTTGCGGACTTGCTGAGCAAGAATGCGGATGCTTACGTCCTGTCGCTCGGGCACTTCCTCGATCTGACTGGGACGGCGATGAGCCTGTTTCGCGGGCCGTTGTTGGGCACGGCCATCGCGTTTCTATTGGGGAGCGGTTTGAACTGGCTGCTGCGCCGGCGCGGCTCTCCGCGCGCGGCAAACTGGGCGCTGGCGCTGACGATGGTCGTGTTCATCGAATGCGCGCACGTGGCGCTGGGCGTTTTTGCTCCGGTGCTGGGGTCAAAGCCACTGGCTGTGGCCATTAAGCGCGAGCTTCAGCCTGCCGACCAGATCGTCTGCGACGGCGAATATGCCAACGCCTCGTCCGTCAACTTCTACACCGGACGGCAGATGCTGATCTTCAACGGCCGGATCAATGGCTTGTGGTATGGCTCGCTGTTTCCCGATGCTCCGCCTATCTTCATCGACGACGCGCAGCTCGCACGAGCGTGGCAGGGACCGACCAGGATTTACTTCGTAACCGGCGGCGATAACCGGCGGGGCTATCTCGAAAAGCTGGGGCCGACATACGAGTTGGCGAAATCAGGCGGCAAGTTTGTGTTCAGCAACCGAGCCAGTGTGGGATCCCTTGCGAGCCAGCCGGCGAGCCAGCGCTAGTTCGAATGGCTGAGTAGCACCTTGCACGTCAATCTTTTCATACCCTTCCCGCAGTGCGGCGCTAGCTTAGAGCGACCAAGGCGACCCCGGCACAGACCAGCGCTACGCCGGCCCAGCGGCCGGGGCTGATCTGTTCTCCGAGAAAATACTTTGCGGCCAATGTGCCGAAGACATAGGGGTTTAGCGCGGAAGCTGGAATCACCAGGGTGATTGGCTCCCAAGACAGCAGCAGAAGAAGAAGGTAGAACGAGGCTGCCAGCAGGGGTATGCCGGTCCAGAACCAGGCGTTGCGGAGGGCGCGGCCAAGGAAGATCAGGACTTCGCGGGGGCGCAACCTGGCTGGCTCGCCTACCATTTTCATGGCGTGGGTGATGATAATTTCGCCTGCGGTGCTGGACAGGATGAACAAGATAAACAGGAGCACACTGCGCATCACGCCGCCACCCGTTGGGGCACGACGTCGGTCGTGCGCGGCTTGGTCAGGCCGACGACCAGCACGCCAACACAGATAAGAATGACCCCAATCCATCGCCGGGGAGAAACGCTCTCGTGGAGAAACACGACCGCCAGGAGCGTGAGTAACGCGTAGCCGAACGCGCCCGCGGGCATCACGTAACTGTAGTCGGCCCAGCTCATCAGCATCATGTAGCTGGCGGTAAAGCCGATGAGGAAGAGGATGGCGACCCAGATGGTGGCGCTGGTGACGGTGAGCAGAAAGGCGTGCTCGAGGCCCGCGACGGAGAGTGGAACCGCGCCGATTTGGTTCATGCCGCGCTTGAGCATCAGGTCGCCGGCGTTGGCGCAGGCTACCATGATCAGGATCATTGCGAAGGTTTTGATCCGGAGGCGAAAGTCGCGTTTCATTTCACCAGTTTAATTGGGATGGGGCCGTTCTTGTGGCCGCGAAAGAAACAGTCCTCAGCGGCCGAAGCCGACCACGAGTAAGTGCGTCACGGCTCAACGAATGAGCAGCCGACAAGGCCAAGAGTGTTTCCTCAGGGGCTGAAGCCCTTGAAAGCGGACGCTTGATGTCGGAGCTGAAGCTCCGACCCGTGAAATGGTGCACGTTTCTCGCGTAGCCGGCCGTTGCGGCACGACTGAAGTCGCGCCTTCCCATCGTCGCAGAGACCTTCAAGGACGCGGTTAGTCGTTTCCGGAGGCTGAAGAGGTGCCAGGGACAACGATCATGGGCTTGTCGATGTCGCCGCCCTGGCGCACCCACTTCCAACGCTCGGAGCGCAGCTTCAGGAACGAGGTCGCTTCGTGATAGAGACGCTTGCGTTCGTGGGAATCCCACAAGGCTTCACGGACGATGCGCCACACCACCCTGGGACGGAAATAGTATTCGTCGTAGAAGCGGTTGACGCCGCCCATCATCTTGGCCTTCGAGAGATGCGGATACTCGATGTGCGGCAGTTGGTGTCCGCCGGAGTCCGCCAACGCTTCGACCTTGAGGAAGCCTTGCTGCGCCATGGTGTCGTGAAGTTCGGTGCCGGGCATGGCGTGGGCGAGAGAAACCTGGATGGTTTCGCAGTCGAGTTCCTTGGCGAAGTCGATGGTCTTCTGAATGGTTTCGCTGGTTTCGCCGGGCAGGCCGATAATGAAATCGCCATGGACTTTGATGCCGACTTTTTTGCAGTTCTTCATGAACTCGCGAGCCATTTCAACGGTCGCGCCCTTCTTGATGTTCTTTAGAATCTGCGGGTCGCCGGACTCGAAGCCCACGATGAAAAGGCGAGCACCGCCGTCGGCCATAGCCTTCAATTCTTCGTACTTGCTGTGGCAGCGAGCTGTGCAAGACCACTGAAACTTCAGCGGTTTGAACTTCTGGCTGAGCTCAATGGCGCGGTCCTTGCGAATATTGAAGGTATCGTCGTCGAAGAAGATTTCTTTAAGTTGCGGAAAATATTCGAGAGTGTTCTTAACTTCTTGTACTACGTTGTCGACCGAACGCGTGCGCCACGCGTGTCCGGAGATGGTCTGCGGCCACATGCAGAAGGTGCACATCGCTGGGCAGCCGCGCGTGGTGTAGAAGGAAACGAACGGGTGGAGCAGGAACGGCACGTTGTAATTTTCGATTTTGAGGTCGCGCTTGTAGATGTCGGTGGCATTCGGGAGCGCGTCGAGCTCCGCGGTGTGGAGCTGCGGCTGCGACGCGGTGTGCACGATCTTGCCGTCCTGGCGGTAGCTGACGCCGAGGATTTCGCTGAGCGGCTTGCCTTGCGCGTATTGGACGACGGAGTGATCGAACTCGCCGCGGGTCACGAAATCGATGTCTTCGCTGGCCATTAGCGTTTCGTCGGGCTTAATGTGGCCGTGCGGGCCGACGAAGGCGATCTTCATGCTGGGGTTGACTTCTTTGATCTTGCGGATGAGTTTTACGTCGCTGGCGAAGCCTACGGTGGAGGTGAACAGGATCAGGAACTCGTAGTCTTTGCAGATTTCAATGGTTCGCTGCCAGTTGATCTTGTGCGGGGAGGCGTCCAGCAAGCGGCTGCCGGGAATCATACCGGCGGGATAGGTGAGCCAAACCGGGTACCAATAGGACTCAATCTCGCGAGTTGCGGGCCACCGTGAGCTCGCTCCGCCGTCGAAATTCTCGAAACTCGGCGGGTTTAACAGCAATGTCTTCATGAAATCCGGCATTCTTCACCCTCAGTGTTCGTCGCTGCAGAAAAAGATGTGCAAAACTATTCCGGTTTTGCGCTGCGCTCCGCAGCGGTTCGCCTGCGTTCCGAGCGTGCCCCGAGCCCTGTTGTCTAGAGTATAGTTTACCGGAGTTGGTTGCATCCCTCCACGGCTTTCTGCGAACGGCGCGTATCGAGCATCGAATGGTTAAATACTGCATTGAGTGGGAGTTGGGGGGCAGGCGCCGTCTACAGATTGGCTGTGCTGGCCTTCTGGATTAGGGTCCAGATGCGGTCGATCCATCCCAAGTGCTCGGGTTTCATGAGCACGGAGCGCAGGGCGGTCAGGGTGTCGCGATCCCTCTTTACGGCAGGATCCAAATTTTCAAAAAAGGCGACCGGTAGCTCGGCTAGGGCTAAGTGCAGGCCTTGGTCGGCGGCCGAGGCGAATATTTTGCGGGATCGGAGGGAGATCTCTGCGATGCTCGAGGCGCGCGGAGCGAATACCACGATGTCTAGTTCCGGTTGGAAGGCCGGAACGAAGGCGTTACTGGCTTGAATTTTCTCGTATAGCGCTAATGCTGCTTGCCTGCTGCGTTCCAGACCATTGGCGAATTCTCCTCCCGGTTGCAGCGGGAGAAGTTTTTGCGCGGCCCACAGCGCGGCCGCGGCAGCGCCTGGGCGGGAGCACTCCAGGCTGATTTCGCCCAGGTGGAGTTCCGGGGAGCTGAAATAGGTGTAAGGCGAATCGTGTTTGTAGAGGCGGCCGACGCTAGGATCGCGAAAGAGAACACAGCCGCAACCGTATGGTTGCAGACCGTGCTTGTGCGGATCGATGACGATGGAATCGACTTCGGTGATTCGGGCGAAGGCTAACCTGGCTTGCGCGGCGAGATTTTGTGCGAGGGTAAAGTAGCCGCCGTACGCGGCGTCGGCGTGGACGCGGAAGCCGTGGCGCGCGCTTAGTGTGAGAATTTCCTGGAGGGGGTCGACCGAGCCGGTAGCCGTCGTACCCATCGTGGCGACGACGGTGCCCACGTCACCTTTGGCGACGCGATCGATGAGCGCGTCGATATCCATGCGCGCACGGGAATCGACGGGCACGGATTCGAATTCGAGTTGCAGGACCGTGCTGATGCGATGGTGGGTATAGTGAGCTTGCTCGCTGGCTAGAATTTTCTTGTTTGGTTGCAGCTGGCCGGCGACCCACAGGGCTTCGAGATTGGCCATGGTGCCGCCGCCGCACAGGTGGCCTAGACAATCGCTCCAGCCAAACATCGCGGCGATTTCGCTTACGGCTTCCTTTTCCATGGCGGACGTTGCCCGGCCGCCGTCCAGAGCGTGATTGTTGGGATTGATCCACATGGCCAGGGCATAGGCCAGGCGCGCTACTGGGTGCGGTGGCTTTAACATTTGGCCGGCGTAGAGGGGGTGAAAGTATGGGTAGTTATCGTGGAGGCGCTCGGCGGTGGCGTTCAGCACTTCGGCGAGACGTTCGGCGCCTGGGACGTTCGGTTCATAGGCGGGAAGATTCGTGAATCCCGCGTTTAGTTTGGTCGCCGCTGCCAGAAACGCGTCGAGGTATTTTGGATCGATCTGCATTGTTGGCGTCTCGTCAGAGCGGGAGATTTTCGGGAATTGTTCGCGTGCCTTGCGGCCAGCTACATGCGGCCGAGGCTATCGGCCTTGGCGTTCACATCGCCTGGGTTTAAACGGGACGCGCTGAAGCGCGCCCCTACATTTGATTCACCTACCGTTACCAATTGTTAGTGACAAAATAGCCCGTGCATTTCATTGCCAAACTTTGTCTAGCTGACCGGCGGTCTGCAGCAGGTCTAGCTGGGCTTGCTGGCGTTGGAAATTTGCGTCGAGATAGAGCATCCATTTTTCGTTTTCTGCCAGGCGGGAGCGCTCGACTTCGCGCAAGTTGATTTTGCCTTCGTCCAGCTGCGATTGCAGGACGGCCACATCCTGCTGGGCCAGCTGCAATTCCAGGCGGGCCACTTCTTTGGCGGCGTCGCGCTCGCGCAAGCGGCGGGTTTTCTGGCGGACCGCGGCGCTTACTTCGGTTTTCTTGTTGGCCAAGTTTGTTTGCGCGATCCGGAGGTTAATTTCGGCCAGCGCGATGTTCGCTTTTGTCTGCGCGCTGAAGATCGGCACCTGCACCTGCACGCCGACATTGACATTGTTGCGCTGAAATGTTTTGAAGAACTGATCGTAGTTGTTGAACCTGCCAAGCAGACTGTAAACGCCGACGAACTCAAGCGTCGGATAGTAGCCGCGCTTCTCGCCGATCAGGCGAAACTCTTTGGCGCGCACGTCGGCTTCATCCGCGCGCAGCGAAGTGTTGGTTTGCATGGCCATGGCGACCAAGTTCGCGCCTTCCTGCTCGGCTTCGCCCGGCAAATCTTCGGGCGCAACCTCGATCGCCGTATCCTGCGCCAGCCCGGTTTGGCTGCGCAGAAATACTTCGAGTTCGTCCTGGCGGCCTTCGAGTTGCAAGATGCGCTGAACCACGCGGGCTTTCGTGAGCTGCGACCGTGTGACCTCTACTGGCAACTCAAAATTCTCTTTCTCGCGTTGTTGCGTTACTTCCAGGATCTTGTCCGCGCTGGCTTGCTCTTTGCGCAAGAGATCTAGCGAATGCCGGATCATGACCAGCTCCAGATAGGCTGCGGCGGTGCGGGCGATCACGCTGTTCCTGGTGTCCTCCAAAAGAATTCGCTGCGACCTCGCCAGTTCCTGGCGTTCCTTGGCTTCGCCGCGCAACGGCTCGTTGAAAACTTCCTCCTGGTAAGTCACGCTGAAAAGGCCGCGCAACGGCTCGTTGAAAACTTCCTCCTGGTAAGTCACGCTGAAAAGGGCAGGCGCGCGGCCGCCGGGCGTTTCGGGAATTCCATAGGTGAAACCCGCGCCGGATCCGGCGTAGAGATTCGGCAAGAACTGGGCCTTGGTGATCATCGCCGACCGATCCGCGAAGGTCGCCTGGAGCCTGGCGACCTGGATATCCTTGCTGTTCTGAAGTGCCAATTCGATAGCGCGCTTGAGTGTCAACGCGACGGGCGCCGCAACAGTGGCGCTCACGCTTGACTGTGGCGCTGCGGCGTCCTGTGCACGGACGTGGGTGCTCAGCGCTGTCAACAGCACGGTGAGTATCAGGCCGCAGAGAAGCACTCTGATTTTATAGAGATGGGAACGCGCTTTTTTCATGCTTACCTCGCGACCGCGTTGCGGTTTGCAAGTCTACTCGTACCGCAGGGATTCGACCGGCTGCATTCTCGCCGCCTGATTCGCAGGCAGGTACCCGAAGAACAGTCCGGTCGAGCACGACACAAGAAAGGAGATCAGCACACTCAGTCCGGAAACCGGTACGCGCAGATTTCCAGGGAGCAGAGGCTGCACCGCGGCAGGGATCGCCAGCCCAATTAAGATTCCCAGCACCGCGCCACCTCCGCTGATCAAAAACGCCTCGATCAAAAATTGATACAAGATCTCCTGGTACGCGGCTCCAATGGCCTTGCGAATGCCGATTTCACGAGTGCGCTCTTTCACGGTAATGAGCATGATGTTCATGATGCCGATTCCGCTGATCAACAGCGAAATGAACGCAAATATCAGCAGAACGATGGTGAGCGCCAGGGAGATATTTTTTGCGGCGCTGAGAATGGCCGCGAGTGTTTGCGGGAGATATTTTTTGCGGCGCTGAGAATGGCCGCGAGTGTTTGCACGTCGTACTCCGCTGCCGCGGGATGGCGGCTGTGCAAGAGGCGCGCCAATTGGCGCTCGACGGAGGGGACGTTTTCTGGGTGGTCCACTTGGGCATACAAAACGCGCAGCACGTCGACGCCGGTATAGTATTTCATCAGCGTCAACGGAATAATCACCGACTCGTCTTTGATTTCGGAAAGGCCGAAGGTCGACACGCGCTCTCGAAAAACGCCGATCACCGTGAAGCTGAGCTCCCCCATGCGAATCGTTCCGCCAAGAGGATTGTCGAAACCGAACACGCGCTCCGCGACCTGTTTGGTGATCAGGCAAACTTTGCTGCGATCTTCCATGTCGGATGCATCGAAGTATCGGCCGCGCAGGATGATGAGTCGACGAATGGCCTGATAGCCCTCGGTAACCCCAATCAGATTGACGGGCCGCTCGCGTCCGCTTACAACGACCGACATCGGCAACTCGCGCGTGCCGGCAACTTCGGTTACGCTGGGCATGGTGGCCTTCACGGCATTCATGTCGTCGATAGTGAGCTCGTAATTCAGCGGCTGGCCTTGGCTGCCCGCATTGATCAGTTCCACCCAAACGAGATTGGAGCCGATGCCTTCAATTTGGCCGATCACGAACTTCTGGCTGGTGAGCGCCACGGTGACCACCAGCACGATCGCGGCACTTCCGATGATCACACCGAGCGATGTCAGAATCGCGCGAAGTTTGTTGGCGCGCAGGGCGTCGATGGCCACCGAGAAAGTTTCGCGAACGGCCATCATGGCGACACTCGGCTCCTCCGCAATCCTAGCGAGATACGTTCGGGCTTCATCGCAGCTTCTCGTGTTGTGAATTCGCGCGGCATTGATCTTTCTCAGCCCTTCTTTAGCCTCTTCAACGCTTCGCCAGCGCTTTTGCTTTTCGGGTCAAGCTGGAGGGCCGTTTCATATTCAGCGATGGCCGCTTGGGTCTTGCCCTCATTCTCGAACAGCCGGCCGAGCCACTCATGGGCCTCAAACGGGCGCGGATACCCGTTGCGCAGCGGAGCGCGCTTCAAATATTCGCGCAACCAGGATTCAGCATCGCCGCCCGAGTTTTTCGTCAACACCAGCGCTACCGCGCGATAGAACTTTCCTCGCGGGTCTGTCGGAGCGACCTTTTCGCCTTCGTTCGCTACACTCACAAGCTGCTCGGGCCGACCATGTTTCATGGCGTAGTCGCCAATATCGTAAATCAGGTTCGCGGATTTCGGATGGCTTTCCAGCGCTTGGGTGAATTCCGCATCGGCCGTGGCAAAATCTTTCTTTTGACGGCGGCAATTGCCAGCCGCGTAGTGTCCTTCGGCCGCATCCATCTGCGCGAGTTTTTCGATTTGCGGCCGGGCCTTGTCTTCACCGCCGCCGGCGATCCCCGGAGCGCTGCAGTCATACTCGATCAGAGCTTGCCGCGCTGAAAAATTTCTGTCGTCTAGGCGCACCGCAGTCTCAAACTCCCTGCGCGTTTTCTTTGCCAGCGAAAGACCCGAAAAAATTCCTGCGTGCTCGGCTTTGTCCCCGTACGCCCGGCCGAGCCATTCGTGGTATACCGAATTTTGGGGATCGAGCGCGACGGCCCTTTCCGCGCTGGCAATCGCGGCGTCGTGCTGCTGCATCTCGCTGTAAGTTTTCGCCAGCCACAAATAGATTTCGGCGTTCTGCGGATTTTGGCCAGCGGCTTCTTGCAGGACCTGCGCAGCTTTGCCATAGTCGCTGGCCTCGTACGCTTGCCTGCCCGCCTCAATATTTTCGTCTTGCTTACTGCTGGCGGCGCCCGATACGCCCATGCTTGCGGTCGCGAAAAAAATCAAAGGCAGTGCCAGCCAATGCATTCTCATTGGTCTAATTGGCTTCCTGCCGACCGCGCACGGAGCTCGCGTCCGTGTTCATGATTTTGACGGCCATGCCGTCTTTAAGATCGATGTCGCCCGGTAGCGCAACCATTTCCCCTTGCTGCAAGCCGCCGGTGACTTCGTAGTTCGTTGAGTCCGCAATCCCCACATGAATCTCGCGCTTTTCGAGCTTCGTCTTTCCGAAGTCGCCCGGCTTCACGACATAAACAAATCGCCGATTGGCGTCGGCTTCCACCGCGCCCCGCGGCACCGCCAATACGTTGTCGCGCTCCTTGGTATTGATGCGCACATTGACGTTGATGTTCGGCAGGAGCTCCAGTTTGTCGTTGTCCACGGTGCACAGCAACTCGCCGACGCTGCGGGCGGCGCGGGCCACCACTTGCTTGGGAATCGTTTCCGTCTTCCCCATCCAAGCGCGATTCGGCAAGGCATCCCAGGTGATTTTCACGGGCTCATTAGGCTCCAAAGCGCCAAGCTCCGGCTCGTCGATGAAGGCGCGCACGCGAACCTTGCGCAGATCAGCCATTTCCGCCAGCAAATCACCGACTTTCACATAGTCACCGGGTTTCACGGGTAAGGCGTATAACGTGCCGCTCGATGGCGCGAAGATGTGACCATTGCGCACCTTTTCTTGAAGCGCGGCCACTTCGCTTTGCGCCTGCTGCACCAGCAGCGGGGCCTGATTAGCATCCAGATTTACGCCGCGGTCGAACTCCTGCTTCGCGGCGGTGAGGCGCGTGACCTCGGATTGAGCTTTCGTCAATTCGAGATCGTTTGCGGCCAGTTCATCGCGTGTGGCGGCGTGTTGCTCGATCAGCCGGAGCAACGCGTCGTGGCTGCGTTGCAGCCGGTCCCGTTGCGCGGTGGCGGTGGCCAGGGCGCCGGAGACCTGCGCGGCGGTATCCGATCTTCCTCCGCCTTTGGCCACCCGCAGATCGCTTTGCGCCCGCAGCAATTTCGAGCGCGCCTGGGCGAGTTGCGCTTCAGCGTCTTTCACGTTTAGTTCCAGGAGTGGCTGTCCCTTTTTGACCGCTTGCCCTTCCACGACGTAAATCTTTTCGACGAACGTATCCAACTCCGCGCGCATGACGAAAGGCGAGATGGGCTCAACCTTTCCGTTACTGGAGATGGAAGCGACGATGTTTTCGCGAATGGGCGTGACCGCGGAAATTTTCACTACCAACTGGCGGCCAGTCGCCTTGATCAAAACCACCGCAGTAACGGCCGCGAGCAGCAGGAAGAGCAGTATGCGATTTCGAAGTCGGCGATCCATTTTCCGTTCGTTGCTTCTCTCTCTTGCAGCGGTGCGCGAGCACACTCGCGCCGCGTGATGTTGCGTCCTAGATGCGTGGCTTGCTGGCCCGCCGTCCGGTGAGCCTCAAAGAGGTTGATTGTAGCAATACGACTGCGGCTTTCCCTAACGACGTTCTGCGCGATTGGCTACCCTAAGATGGATGCAGTTTCTGCCGCGCCGGGATGCCGAATGGAGGCTAAGTGGCGGGCACATGGGCGTTAAGCACTTTTGCTGGGCCCGAGTTTGGCGCCGTAGCCGTGATTTCGCTCAGGCGCTCATCGAGGCTCACGGTAACATGCCCCTCCCTTACAGAGGCTTTCACAGACAAAGAGTTTTCGCGGCATGGAACCTGGTTTTCGGTTGGTTTCACACGGCGCCGGTGTTTTCCAGTAACATTTTGTCTTGCAGCCGCGCTCCAGACCGGGAAAGCGCGGCGCCTCTCTTGCGAAAAGCCCTGGAAGGCCCCTGAATGATCGAAGTTCGCAATTTGTCCAAACATTTTCGGGACAAAAAACGTGGCGAGATTCGCGCCGTGGACGATGTCAGTTTTCGCTGCGAACCCGGACAAATCTACGGCCTACTGGGCGCAAACGGCGCCGGCAAAACCACGACCTTGCGTATGCTGGCCACCATCTTGGAGCCGACCAGCGGCACCGCCATCGTGTGCGGCCACGACATCGTCGAGCATCCCGAAAAAGTACGCGCCGATGTTGGCTTCCTCTCCACCGCGACCGCGCTCTATCCCCGCCTCAGCGCCAGAGAGCTGGTTCAATATTTCGGACGCCTCAACGGCTTGGATGATGCCATCCTGAAAACGCGCGTCGACAAAATTTTCGACCGCCTGGACATGAACGGCTTTCGCGACCGCCGCTGCGACAAGCTCTCCACCGGGATGAAACAAAAGACCTCGATTGCGCGCACGCTGGTGCACAACCCAGCGGTGATGATCTTCGACGAGCCCACGCTGGGCCTCGACATTATGACCGCGCGCACCATTACTGCGTTCATCCGCGAATGCCGCGACCTCGGCAAGACCGTAATCTTCTCAACCCACATCATGAGTGAAGTCGAAAAGCTGTGCGACGTGATCGGCATCATTCAGAACGGAAAGCTTCTGGCAGAAGGCACGCTGCAGCAGCTACGCGAAAAATACGGCGAGCAGGACCTGGAGGAGATCTTCGTCAAGGTGGTCGCGCCTCACTATGTTTCCTCGGAGGACCACTAAGTGTCGCTGCGGAACATCGGCATCGTTTATCGCAAGGAGCTGACCGAGGCGGTGCGCGACCGGCGAACTATGATCTCCTCGATCCTGATTCCGCTGTTCCTCTTTCCCATTCTTACCTTCGGCATCGGCTACGCCTTTGTCGAGGTTGCCGGCGAAGCCGCTCGCGAGCCGTCCAAGATCATGATCCTGGGTGGCGAGGACTCGCCGGATGTCGTGAAAGAGCTGAAAAACGCCCGGAACCTCCGTGTCGTACCGCGTTCGGCCGACTACGTGGATCAGATCTCCGATAAAAAGATTCGAGCAGCGGTCGAGATTCCTCCGGGCTTTCAGGCCGCGGTCGCGCGCGGCGAGCACCCGGATGTGAAGATTTATATCTTCAAGGACGATTTGAAATCCATGCACGGAGCCATTCGCATCGAGAAACTGTTCATTGAATATCGCGACACAATCGTGCGCGGCCGCCTGGCATCCGACCACTTGCCCGAAAGCCTCATGAAACCGTTCGACATCGAACAGCAAAATGTGGTTTCGGATGAGAAAGTTGCCGGCGAGTCCTACGGCGGATTAATTACCTACCTGGTGATCTTGATGTCCATGACGGGCGCGATGTATCCCGCGATGGACTTGACCGCCGGCGAAAAAGAGCGTGGCACCATGGAGACGATTCTATCCAGCCCGATCGACCGGACACACCTGGTCTTCGGAAAATTTTTCGTGGTGTTGACCGCGTCGCTGGCTACCGCCATGCTCTCGGCGCTCTCCATGGGGGGGTCGTTCTCGATTCTCTCCCGGCTCGCCAAAGATCAAAGCATCGGCGAAGGATTTCCCATGTTGACTATGCACCCGAAAACCGTGATTGCCGTGCTCATGATGACGCTCCCTGTAGCTGTGCTGTTCTCCGCCGTGCTGATGACCATTTCCCTTTTCGCGAAAACATTCAAGGAAGCGCAGAGCTACCTCACGCCCATGACCTTTGTCGTGATTGTGCCGGCCATCGCCGCGGTGTTGCCCGGGATCGAATTGACCTCGAAGCTCGCGCTGGTCCCCATTCTCAATGTGAGCCTATTGTGCAAAGAGCTGGTCACCGGCACGTATCACTGGAACTACATCGCGCTGATCTTTTTCTGCACCTGCGTCTATGCGGGAATCGCGCTGTTCCTCGCGGTTAAGATGTTTCAGCGCGAGTCAGTTTTATTCTCTTCGTAGCAAGGTCAAGTTGTCGGCTCGAGGGAAACAGGCGCGGCAAGCATTCGTGTAGCGAGCTAGATCAAGTCACCTTCAAGACCATCAGGACGCGATCGTCCTCGTGAATACCTCCTCGCGAGTGCTGATCGACCTCATCCAGGATGCAACGCAGAATTTCGTCCGGCTTCTGGGTGCGGCATTTCGTCACCGATTCTGCGAGCCTGTCATGCCCGTATTCATTGCCACCCGCGTCCATCGCTTCGGTTATGCCGTCGGTGCACGCGATCAACAGATCGTCTTTCCCCAAGGTCACCGAGCCGCACTCGTAACAGGCGTCCGGTATGAGGCCCACGACGGTACCCCCGGTCTCCAGCCATTCCTGCCTTCCGTCCGCGCGAATCACCACCGGCGGCACGTGTCCGGCATTGACGTAGCTCAGCGCACGCCCCTCGTTCTCGACGAACGCCATGAACATTGTTAGATACTTCGTGTTGCGGCCCGCGGCTTGCGACGCGCGTGCGCCCTGCAGAATTTTCTGATTGATGGTTGCCGGCAACTGGGACAGAGGCTCCGCGTGGTCCGCCAGCGCGTGTAGCGTAGCTTGCACGTTGGCCATCACCAGAGCCGACGCCGCGCCTTTGCCTTCCACGTCCGCGACCACCACCAGCAGCGCTTCCTTGCCACCGACTTGCACCGGAAGAAAATCGTAATAGTCACCGCCCACCATCTGCGACGCGCGGTGCGACACGCAAATCTCGATGCCCTTCCAGACCGGCGGCGCCTCCGGCAAAAATCCCGCCTGAATTTCGCGTGCCAGCGCCAGGTCGCGTTCCATCTTTTCTTTCTCAATGCGCTCGCGGTGAAGTTGCGCCTTTTCCAGCGCCAGTGCCACGTGCGCGGACAGCGCGTCGAGAAACGCTTCGTCTTCCGCGGTGAAGGCTTCGGCTTTATTTAAAAGTTCGAGGACGCCGATAGTGGCGCCCGCGTCGTTGCGGATCGGCAGCCCCATCACCCGCCGCGTGGTAAAGGCCAGCCTCCGATCAAATTCCGGCTCGAACCGCGCGTCCTCGTAGGCATTCTCCAGGCGCACGGCCTTTCCTTCGCGCGCCACCCATCCGGCGATGCCGCGGTCGGCGGCAAAACGAATCACGTGCTGGTTCAGACCCAGCCCGACCAGCGACCACATCTCCCCGCGCTCGCGATCCATCAGAAACACGGTGCCGCGCTCTGCACCGGTTTGGCGCGTCGCGATTTGCAGAATGATGTGAATCAGCTCGCCGAGATCGAGCGTGGAGTTCAGCCGCTTGGTGGCCTCCACGATGCAAGAAAGCTCTTCCATGGCGCTGCGCCGCTCCGCCAGCGCCAGAACGACGGCGGCGAAGCGCGCCAGAAAATCCAACTGAGCGCGCGCTGCATCGGTCATCGGCGCTGTTCCGCGAACTTCCAACACCCGCACGCGGAAGTCATCGCTCCCCAGCGCACCGGTCCACAAAGTGGTGTCCGCTCCACCATCGCGCAGCGAACTCGCCGCGAGCCCCGCAGCGACTGGCGCCGGCAAGCTCCCTGCTTGTGCCCAAACTTCCGCGACGCCTTTATCGATGCGCCACAAACGCGCACCGACAACACCCGGCTGCGCCATCGCAGCGTTCACGATGCGCGCGGCAATTTCGTTGGTGGGAAAGCGCCCTTCCAGTTGACGCAGGCCATCGAAAAGTTCCGGGAAGAACTCAGGTGTGGCGCGGCGAGCAGAAATTTCGCTCATTAGGGAAGCAGCGCACGCAAGGGGTCACGGCGCTTGTGGGGTAGCCTAACAGGAGTAGCGCCCAATTGGAAAGGACGGTTGAAAGGGCCGATTGCGCTGGTTGTTCGAGGAAGTGGTAAGGGAGCTTAGTGGGCGGTCCGCGGCTGCGCGGAACTTTGCGGCATGCGATTCCGCGATTCCCAATCTTGACTCAGGCGGTGCACCGTTTCACGCAATCGCACCGCCAACGCCGCGATGGTCTCCAGCCTTTGCTGCCCGCCATTCGGGAGCTGCCCGTCATTTTTCCGCCGCACCTCCGCGAGCAGCAGTTCGGCATTGCCGAGGATTCCCGTCAGCGGATTGTTCAGCTCGTGCCGCAACACCTCGCCAAAGGCGTCAGCCGTGCTCTCCTCGAGCAACGCGGTTGGCAGCTCGGTTCTCAACAGTTTCGGCGCCTGCCGCAGTCGCTGCTCCACCAAACCCAGCGCCACCGGCAAGCACCCGGCGGAGCGCACCACAAAGTCCGCCAAGCCCGCCGTAACCAGCGGTGCGAGATCGCCCTGGTGACTCGCTTGTCCTATGACCACCACCGGCGCATAGGCCACCAGCGTGGATACCGCCGATTCCAGCCGCGCGCCTTGTTCCGGGTGCTCCAGCGGCTCCGCCACTTCCGAGGTTTCGTCCAGAAGGATGACCGCCGGCGCCGCATCGCCGATGATCCCGTGCGCCGCTTCCACCGTACTGACCGCCGCGACGCGCACCCCTTCTACCCTGGCTTCCAACTCCTGGCGTGCCGTTGCGCAAAGCGCCGCATCGTCGCTGACCAACAAAATGGTGTGGTTTTGCATCATTCTGTTTCCTCCAAATCTACGTACTCGCTGCATTGGTTCTCGTCGCCTGCTCGCCGCAAGGCTCGTTCGGCCGGACTTCCGCAAGCACGCGGCGCACTTTTTCGGTAAGTTCTTCGACCCGGAAAGGTTTCGCGACGTGCGGCAGCTGATAGCGCTCCAGAAATTCGTGGGTGTGCGACGAAAGCACATCTCCGGTGACAAACAGAAAGCGTTTCGACAGTGGACTTCCCATGCACGCCAGCGTCTCGTAAAAATGCTGGCCATCCAACCCGGGCATCTTCATGTCGCAGATCACCAG
>Ga0185299_10004326_pt1 | contig 17327 bp, 15 predicted proteins | sample PaiPotPPA55metaG_FD_128002 | JGI IMG/M metagenome (GOLD analysis project Ga0185299, IMG submission 128002) | Iron sulfur acid spring bacterial and archeal communities from Banff, Canada, to study Microbial Dark Matter (Phase II) - Paint Pots PPA... ...
GACTCTCCGCCGGGCCCGCGGCACAACTGCCCTAGTGCTTCCAGCATCGGGTAGTAGGCTTCCTTGCCGCCGTAGCCCTCGACGCATTGGCCCAGGGCGATGCGAAGGCCCGGTACGGCGGCCGCCGCCTCGCGCTGAAACTCGTCTGCTAGAGCAGTTTTCCCGATGCCCGGCTCCCCTGTGACAAATACGATTTGCCGCTCGCCCCTCGACGCATTTTGAAGGCAATCGCGCAACTCACCCAGCGGGTGCTCTCTCCCGACGATTCTGCCTCGCGCCGGTGCCGCTGAAACGGCGAAAGGCACCCCGGTGCCTTCGCTCACGGCAGCGATAAACCGGTACCCGCGCCGGTGCAGAGTCTCGATAAAGAGAGGCTTCTTCGTGCGGTCCCCGAGCGCGATTCGGAGATCTAGAATGGACTTTTTTATGGCCTGCGGCTGGATGTAAGTGCCAGGCCACACCGCCTCGAGCAGCTCGTCATGCGTCACCAACCGTCCGGCGTGCTCCACCAAATAGCGCAAGACCGCAAACGACTTAGGCGTCAGCAGGACTCGCTCATCGTCGCGCTTGTCTCTGCGGCGCCACAGACACTGGTTAATGGCGTCAAGCCGGAATGGCGGGAAATCTTTCATGGATTGCGCTGAAGTTGTCTACTTTCGAACTTTCTTCGACCCTGCAGAACCGAATAGGGACCTTTTTACACCAAATGGGGACTTCAAGATAACGACTCTAAACCTGGATTACCTTAACTTCGCTACCATGCAGCAAATGGAAGCGGCGCAAGCGAAGGCTTGGGCACAGGAGCACTCAGTGTACGAGCGAATCGAGCGCGAGACTACTCGCGTGAGTCAGGCGGTTAACGTGCGAAGCGGCTCGGTAATGCCATCGGTTATAAGAGCATTGCCGCAACCGACCAAATCCGCCCATTTTGATAGCGCCGTGCTTACGCATCTGAATGCCGCCTACAATCTCGCGCGATGGCTGGTGCGCGACGAACATGATGCCGAGGACATAGTGCAGGAGGCGTATCTTCGTGCCTTCCGTTTCTTTGCCGGGTTTTGCGGCGACGATCCGCGTGCGTGGCTTCTCAAGATCGTGCGCAACACGGCTTTCACCTGGCTCAAGCGAAATCGGCCCGCCGCCCCGCCGGCTGAATTCGACGAGAACATTCATCTCGCGCCGGAGGACGCGCCCACGCTCGAGGCGAGTATGTTGCGCAAGGCGGACAGCGCGATGATTCGCGCGGCACTCGATGAACTGCCGGCGGAGTTCCGCGAAGTCGTGGTGCTGCGTGATTTCGAGGAGCTCTCGTACAAGGAAATCGGCGACATCGCGGAAATCCCTGTGGGCACCGTGATGTCGCGGCTGGCGCGAGCGCGCGCAAAGCTCACGCGCTCGATCACCGTGCGACTCAAGGAGGCCTGACGTGGATCACGATCAGGCGCGGACACTGCTCCCCGAGCGGTCCACGCGCGAGCTCGATCCGGCGCACGACCTCGAAGTGGGAGAGCATCTGAAGTGATACGCGAAGCGGACGCTCGAGAGCAACGGTGAGCCAAGCTCGAACAGGATAGTTCGACGAATAGTCTGATCCGACGCAAACGCAGATCAAAGGAGACTTCACGATGACACGCGGATTTGACCGGCCACTGTATGTTTTGCCGTTCGATCATCGGCGTTCGTTCGAGACCGGCATGTTCGGCTGGAAGGGCGCACTGACCTCTGACCAGACGGCGCAAATCGCTGAGGCAAAACAGGTGATCTACGAGGGGTTTAAGGCGGCCGTCGCCGCCGGGGTGCCGAAGCAGAATGCAGCTATTCTGGTGGACGAACAATTCGGGGCAGCCATACTGCGCGATGCCAAGGCGGACGGTTTTGCGATTGCTTGTCCTGTCGAGAAGAGCGGACAGGATGAGTTCGATTTCGAGTACGGCGAAGACTTCCGGAGCCACCTCGAGGCCTTCAGGCCGACATTCTGTAAAGTGCAGGTGCGATACAACCCGGAGGGCAACCAAACTCTCAACCGGAGACAAACAGACCGTCTCAAGCGGTTGTCCCATTACCTGCATAGCGAGGGTCGAACTCTTTTCATGTTTGAGCTGCTGGTTCCTGCGGAGAAGCCGCAACTCGAGAAAGTCAAGGGAGACAAAAAGACTTATGACTTGGAGACTCGCCCTCGGCTTATGGTCCAGACCATAGAGGAGTTGCAGGACGCGCATGTCGAACCCGATGTCTGGAAGGTCGAAGGTCTGGATCGCCGGGAGGATTGCGAGCGCATCGTGGCGGCCGCAAGGTACGGAGGTCGGCACAGAGTCGGTTGCATCGTTCCGGGCCCCGGGGAGGATGACAAGAAGGTGCGCAAATGGCTGAAAATTGCGGCAACCGTGCCAGGCTTCATCGGCTGCGCCGTCGGGCGCGCCGACTTCTGGAAACCCCTCGTCGGATGGCAGACGAAAACCGCCACACGCGAAGACGCCGTCAATGCGATTGCTAGGCGATATCGTGAGTTCGTCGACATCTTTGAAAAACGCACGCCGAATAAATGAGACAAAGAGGATCATTGACTGGCCGTTTGCTAGCGACCGCCGCTGCGCGCAGCAAGCTCGCGAACTTGCTAGCTCCTGCTTATTCAAATCCGACACCACCCAGCAATGCATACCTGCGACCGTCAGGTGCTCGACGTTGCATCCATGTTCCGTCTCGATGCTCTCAGCGCTCATTGCGGCGCCGAAGGTCGGCCGCATGAAAACATTGATCATGTGCTTTACATGTGCCGATACACAAGCGCCGCGCCTCGAAGCCGAGAGATGATGTGTTCTGCACCACTGGCCTCCTGTAGAGAGGTTTGCTGGTGCGGTCAGTTCTATCCACTGACCATAGGAGATCTGTCACGCCTGCGCCATTGGCGCACAAAAATTAAATCGGCCTTTAGATTCGACGACTGTTCCGAATGAGAGTGTGCCGAGGAGATTGTACGAACTTCCTGGTCCAGTCTAAATATCGAAATGCTTTCCGGATGGACGAGTTCAAGCAGCTGATGCAGAGCCGTCTGAACGTCGTCATCGAACATAACGAACTCAACGCGCAGGCGGGGGAAAGGTCGCCCTTGAACTCGAGGCCCCGGTATATTCGTTTGCCTCCCTCAATGGATTCGCAACCTGAGCAATACACTTTGACAAGATCGAACTCCGAAATCCCGAGTTGAGATACTGCCTCTTGAATGTATCTAATGCCCGGGGGGGATGAACGTCCCGACCGCTGATGAGATCGAGCTACTAGATCGCGAGAAACGGCTGGTGCTCACCAATGGAAACTGACGGCCGCTGATGACAATTTTCCGATGGCGCTGGACGAGACCAATCAACGGCTGTTCGTAGGGTGCCGAAAGCCCGCCCGGCTCCTTGCACTGAACGCAGCATCCGGCGAAGTCGTCGCGAGCCTGAGAGCCTGTGGCGACACAGACGATCTTTTCTACGACTCCGCCAACCGAAAGATATATCTGTCAGGTGGCGCCCGCTGCGTCAGCGTCTTCGACCAGGTAGACTCCACAGCTACAAGGGACTTCGTACCATCACCACACCCTCGGGAGCGAACGTCGCTGTTCGTGACGACCAGTCGCACTTTGTATGTTGCCGTCCCGCATCGCGGATCACAAAGAGCAGAGATATTGATCTTTAACGCAGTGCCCATGGGGGTGACTGCATAAATCGGATCGGGATACGAAGCGAGTGGCGTTTTCACCGACGCCCTCGGCCCGGCTGAGGACCGGAGGTGACGCAAACGCGTGGTTCTTAGGCCAGATGCTCGCCCATAAATAGCGCGGCAAGGATGACCAGCATAGTGCCGGCTGCCCGGTCTGCTCTGCGCTCATATCGTTCGCCCAGCCGGGCTCCAAAAGCCAGACCGATGAAGGTAAAGATCGGTGTTGTGATCGATATGATGATCAGCAGTGGCAACAGCGGTATCCCAACGGCCGGAAGCGCCACCCCCACGCCGAGGGAATCAAGACTGATCGAAAGCGAAGTCACAAGCAGACCCAACCCGTGCGTGGCCTTGAACTCCGCTTCGAGCGTATTTCGGAGCGAGTTACGGATCATGAGCGCTCCGACAAGGGCGAGCAGCGCAAATCCAGCGTAGGCACTGAGCTCGCCAGGCACTCTGCCAGCACCGGCGCCGATCTCGTAGCCGAGTACTTGCATCGTGATTTCGGAGCTGGCGAAGGCGAGTCCCAATTTAAAACTCGCGTCCCGCGCCAGGCGAGCGACGGCTACCCCAACCGAGACGGCGAGAACATCCAGTCCGACGGCTAAAGCAACCGCTAAGGCCTTGGCCAATACGATCAGATCATGGTGAATTTCCAACCGGACCTCCGAATAAGCCGTCGAGACGGAAGGAATAACCGATGCCGAAATAGTGATCGACCGAGCTGCGGTTGAGACCGACTCCGAGGTGAAAATCGAGCTGCTGTGTGTTTGTGAACCGCCAGGCGCCGCCGCCGTCGAGAAGCTGAGCAGGTCGTTGATGGTCGTAGTCGCCCACGTACTCCACGAACATATCGGCTGAAGATCCAAATTCCCTTTCGAGCGACAGGGTTGGTTCAAGGGTCGGACTTCTTAACGACTCGCTCGGAAACCAAACCAGGGTGAACATGCCCTCCACCCCCCAGCCCTCTGCGATGCTGCGAGACCAGGGGAACTGTATGTACGGTTGATAGCCGTGCCCTGAGATCTTGCTGGAACCCGAGGGAAAGCCCGCACCGGCCGTTGCCGATAGGTCGAACCCAAAAGGGACCGGAAGCTGACGCTTGAAGGAGACGACCACGTTGGAGAAGCCCGAGGGCTGGGGTCCATTCAAAGTAGCGAAGTAATTTGGAACGTCGATTAGGAACTCGGTGCAGTGGGCAACGCCAATACGAAGACGGGTGTTCGTCCCATCGGCGGCATTCGACCCGTGTCGAACAGTCCAATCCACGCCGTTCTCCGCTTGCAGGCTTCCCAAGGGAACCACCAGGCTTGAGTTGGTGACATCGGGCCGGTCCGTGGCGATCTCATCGCCAGCGGTGGGGCAGCCATCCGCGCCGTGAGCGGTGCGCATGCCGCCGGCCAGCGCCGACAGAAGCAGCGTGCAGCAAAGCAGGGATCGAAGCGGTGAGTCTGACCTATCCGACATTCCCGGCCTTTTCTGACCGGGAACCTCAGCGAAACGAACCTCGGCCAGATTTATCTGGTCCGAAGGTCTCGGTCGCCTCGCTATTGAGGTGGGGCACCGAGCCCGAAGGCTGGTATGTCGATGTCCCCTACGCCATTTGACGGCGGCGTGAACTACTCCCCTTTGGAGCTACAAACAGCATACAATAAAGGAACGATCTGTCTCAAGCTCGTCGAGCGTCGTTTACGACGCGAGAGGCGCAAGGGCCAATAGAATTGCAGGCACGCAATTTGAGCAGTTGTGCAAGACTGACGAACTGCTAATAACCGCCGAAGCCGCCCTTGTTCATCTTCTCCAGGCGGTCGCTGAAATCGTGCAAGGGTTGTCCGTTACGACCAAACCTCATTTTTGTTAGGTTTGGGAACCAGCATCTGCTGCCAATGACATCGGCTAATCCGGTTGCAGCTCCTGTTCCAACGTCGAAGTGCCGCATGCGTTTAAGTGCCAACAGGACAACAAACAAGCCGAGACTAAATCCTCTCATGGCTTCCTCTCTTCGTGTTCTTTATGCCTCGGCCGCGCGGCGCCAGGGAGAAGGGGGGCGCTACGCAGACTACCGATGAACCTCAATCCGTTCAAAAGATCAGTAAGCATTCACTGTCGGAAGCTTGAATCTCATGTCGGGCAAAATGCCGCATGCTTCAATGAGCCGAGACATTTCTGTTTCGCTTCGCAACTTTTTAGGCACTGGTGCAGCCCCGCCCGGCGAAGAGCTAGCGGGCTGTTAGCTATGAAAAGATCTGTGCGACAAGCGCCATATAGTCAGCGTCGCCTCGGCATCGTCGACGTACGAGAACTGAATGATCCCCTTTGTAAACAAATCATTGAGGGCAAACGCGGACCCAGCAGCGGAATCAATCGAGAAGGTCCTCACGAAATGTCCATCTTTGGTGAACTCGACGATCTCGCTCGGCCCAGCGGTCGTGTCTGTCACAGTCGAAGGATCTGCATTTGCAGTAATGAGGTGACCATTAGTTGCTAAAATCAGGCCCAGTGGGCCTCGCAGATGTGAAGGGTCGGAAAAAACCACATCGCCAGTGCCAAGATTGCTCGTTGTTTTGCCCGCACCCTCCAACGCGAAAATCTCGTTGTCCAGTTCCGAGGCGACATAAAGAACATCGTTGTAGCTGTCGTATGCAAGTCCGGCGGGGCCAACTACCACTGCCGAAGGATCTGGGCCGAACCGGTAGCCGCTTGCGATCGTCAGCGGAGAACCGATTACAGTGAAGCCGTGATCGAACGATACATCGAGCCTCGTCACCGTCCCGTCGAGCACGTTGGATACGAACAGTTGTGCTTCATTTCCGAGATCGTTAATCGCCATGCCCCAGGGCCCGTCGATCTTGTCGGAATGCGCAAGGCGCGTTACGAGATGGCCTCCGTTGTCAAGCACGAGTAGCGCACCAGGCTTGGCAATGGTGCCCGCAGAATTAGTGGGGACCGAGCCGGCGAAGACAAATCCTGCCCGTGCGATAGTCAGCGCATTCGAGAATCCAAGCGGAGTGCCCGCGGTCCCTTGGAAGAACAGCGAAGTCTTGCCGCTCGCCGGGTCTACGGCAATGATGGTGGTTCCTTGACCCTGAACATTCGCGGAGTTGTTGAAGTTCGAAACGAGTAACTGGCCCGTTCCGATCGAACCTGTTGGGAATCCAAACGGTACGTTGATGAGCCCATATGGATTCAGATCGCCGTTTGAAGGGGAGGTCGATACCTGTAAAGGGACGACAGGTGCCGCAGTGGCCGTGCGGCGGCCGAACGGTATTAGCAGCGTTGCGCCGAGCAACCAAACAAGTAGCGCAGGAACGCGTTTGACGTAAGGGTTTATCGTTCGATAGTTGCGGAAGTTTGCCTCGGCCGTCAAGACGCTTCGCGTCAAATCCTCATACACCTTCATGTTTCTCCTCCCAGGAAGACTTTACCGAGGTAATGCGGATCCTCCACTTTCTACCAGAAACGTTTCATTGGCGATCCGCACACTCGTTCAGTTTATATTTGCTCCGGAGATCGGCGAAGGTTACAAGCGGCAGAAAAATTAACGAGGATAATACTGAGTCGAGTCTTTCGATTGGGTCGGGCGCCCAACTTGCAGCCGATCGCGCTCAGGCAGCGATCTGGCTGGTAGGGCTATTGAGGTGTGAGCGATCCGAAAAGACCGTCCGTTCGTGATTAGCGTCGGCCGTGACATATAAGGTGCCAGGACTGGGTCCAAACCTCCTCCAAACACCAATCATCAGGCATCGAGGGGACTGGAAAAGGGAACCTGCCCGCGCAAAACGCGCCCCGGACTCAGAGCCGGCAGGGTGCGCCCAGTGCGCTGGAGCGCGGTACGTCTGGCAGCTGCTAAGGGTGTAGGAAGATGCGGTTCATCGCGCTCCTGCACGCCGTTGCGTGCCCTCCGGACGCCCCTACCGGCGCAGTCGAAACATCCTGGACCAAGACCGGGCTAACACCCTTGCCGCGGGAGGCCGTTTCGTCTACAACGGCGACTTGTCGGAGAGACAAACGGGAATCCCAGATTAACTGGTATCGATAGGTGCATCTATGATCTCAAGCGCCCGCAGAATCGCAAGCGTTCTTCTGGCCGTGATTGAACTCATAGTATTTGCCGCGACAGCGAGCGCTGCGGATGTGTCTCCGAGCAATTTGGCAGTGATTCAGGGCCAGATCAACAAAATCGAAAGCGACGAGGCTGCCCAGCGCAAGCGCATTAACAGCGACGAGCAGGTAATTCATCAATTGGAGCAGCAATTACACGCAATCACAGCTCGCAATGCCAACCTCGTCAATAAGGATCAGCAGCTGGAGCTTAGCAATACCCAATTGAAAGCCCAGACGGAACAGCAGATACAAGACCTTAAAGCACAGTTTGCCCAAGGCGTACCCTCTTCCGCGTTCGGGTCCGCGATGAGCCGTTATCTCGGCTCCCATCAATTCACCTGGAATGGGTCAGTCAGCGGCAGCTTCATTTACGACCGCGGCAATAACACCAATACCTTCGCACTAGCCTTTCAGCCGCTCGTGATCTATCGGCTCAACGACTGGATATCGTTCGAAGGTGAAATGGATGGCCTGCTGCCACAGGGCTCCAGTGCTCAATTCGCGCTTCCGGTGGCGATGTTCCAGCTCTTCCTGAACGATTATCTCCAAGTCAATGCCGGCCTGTTCGACCAGCCGTTCGGCGACTGGTATGAGGTTCAAAGCGCCTCCTGGGTAAATCGCTTCATCACCGCGCCGCTTCTATACGGGGCAGAGGCAATCATTCCGCCGACCGAGTTGGGGTTGCAGCTTCGCGGCGGCCTGCAATGGGGCGCGCTGGGACAAGACCTGGATTATACGACCTGGGTCGCGAATGGACCGGGCTTCGATTCGGCTTTGCCGCAGCCTGTGGTCGGGCAGACACTCAACCCGGTTAACAACATCCAGATAAATACGAATGGGAAGGCTTTCGGCACCAGAGTCCGCTTCTATCCATTCCCGCTCGATTCGAATCTCGGCCGCTTGGAGATGGGGGCATCGACCTACAACGGCAAATGGCTGAATGGCAATTGGTTCAACTCCTGGGGAGTGGACTACGCCTACCTCAATGGCAACCTGCAAACGCGCGGCGAGTACGTCCAGAATTATCGACAAATGCCAGGCGGGGCGGCACAGGATAAGCGCCAGGGCTAGTATATTCAGTTTGGCTACTTCCTCCAAGGTCTTCCGCTTCCGCAGCTTCCCTTTGGCATCGATGAGCAGATCCACAAGCTGGAACCTCTGATCCGTTACTCTGGAGTTAATCAAAGACAGATCGTCGCTGAAGAGATTTCCACGGTCCCTGGAATCGGCTTCAGCGGGTCCCCGTCGATATTCAGTCCGCATTCGCGCCAGGTTGCGCTGGGAATCGACTACTGGATCGAGCCTTCGATCGTCTGGCAGACCGAATTCGATATTGAATTGCCGCGAGCCGGAGGCACCTTGCTGTCCTTTAATCAAAACAACCAGGCGGTTGTGCAGGGTATCGGAGCAACGCCGAACGACCGCGCCATTCTAACTCAGTTGGCGATTGGGTTCTAGCAATGGGCATTAGAACTTTAGTCATGATCACGATGCTGGTCTTAATCAATTGGCCGATAACTTCAGGGTTGCGCGCGCTCGCAGAGGGGCAGACACCTGAAGAAAAGCAGGAGTTCGTCGAAGGTGCGAAGCTGTGGCCCGTGTATTGTGCTCAATGTCACAACGCTCGGCCTGGTTCGCAATTCTCACCTGCTCAATGGGATGCCATCACCATGCACATGCGAACCCTCTCGAATATGCCCGCAAAGGACATGCGCGCGATCAAGGTTTTCTTGAAAGAAGCACGTTAGATCATGTGTTTGGTGTGAGGCTCCGAAAACGTAATAGCCAGTCAACGAGTTATGAATGTGGCTTGCGAATAATGCTGGTTCGACGGAAAGCATGTCAGTCAGGTGGTTCGCCGTCAGAGAACTCAGATGGTCGTCAACCACTTCGGGCGCGGTCAAATCGCCCGTATGTGGCGAGAACGGCGGACTTCTCGCGACAACCGTAACCAGAATAACCGCCGGGACAGCTGCTACCGCCCAACCGTAAGCGTGCACGCGCCTACCCGCGCCCGCCTTCGGCCGCGGCGCGCATCGCGCAAGGCCGCACGCACCCACGGTTCGAGCCGCTGCGGGGCCGGATGGTACAAGGCGTTGTCGCGAATCGCGGTGCGCAACACTCGAAGGTTCGCCTGCTCGCGCGCATGCTGTGCAACTATCGAGTGCACCTCGAGCTCCAGGCTCCTACCAGGTCAAGTTCGCCGTCGGCGTAAGCGTGCACCAGGATGCACGCCTCTTCGCAGGTCAGCTCACCACTCTCTTTGCAGCGGGGCGCTGAGCACCTGCTACGGGCGCCTACGTCCACGCGCCAGCCGCGACATCATCGTGCCGACTGGAACTTCCGCGACTGAAGTTGACCCCGCTTTCGTAGACGGTGTCGGGGAGAAAGGAAGAAGGAGGCCCCCAATGCCGAGAACCCATCCACCATACGCGCCGGAGTATGGTGCCGCATCATCGAATAGGCACGCGCCAGGCGCAGTGTTAACGAGTTGGCGCGCGAGTTCGAGCCTTCGGCCAACGCGATCCGCAATGGGTCGAGCAGGCGGCGCCCGATGAGGGTCTGCACAGCGATGGCTTGATCACGAGCGCGAGGAACTCACTCGGCTGCGCCCGGAGAACTGGGTGCTGCGTGAGGAGCGGGAGATATTGGCAATGCCGCGGCCTGGTGCGCGACAGAGACCGGCTTGGTGCCGTCACGGCGTTCCAATTCGTGAGCGAATCAAGCCATATATGAGGTTGCCACGATGTCCGGGTACAGGCCCTCTGGGCCAGCGGCTACTATGCGTGGCGCCTCGCCTTCGGCCAGCGCTGCCGCGAAGCCGGCGTGCGGCCCTCCATGGGCTAGGTCGGCGATTGCTTCGATAACGCCATGTGCGAGAGTTTCTTTGCCACGCTCGAATGTGAACTGCTCGGCCGTCGCCGCTCCAAAACCCGAAACAAGGAACGTATATGGCAGTCTTCGAGCTCATCGAAGGATGCTATAAGCTGCATCGCCGCCACTCGGCCCTCGACTACCATTCTCCGATCAATTACGAAAGGATTCATCAAACTCACACTTTCACCGCAAGCCGAACACCGTCCACCCAATTTGGGGTAACTTCAGAGGAGGCGATCCGCCCCTGGAAGCGATATCGCTGGCCGCAGACTAAAAAACCGCTTCTGTGAGCGGCGCACGATCGTCTTCATCGACGAAAAGAGGACTGAGCGAACGACCGCATCGAGTGCGGACTTGGGCGCTGCGCGGTCAGACCCCGGTGTTGCAGTATTACTTCAATTGGAAAGTGGTGTCTGCGGCGACCGGGATCACTTGGTGGAGCTTTTACTTCCGTCTCTATCCCACGACCATCCGCGGTCCTCCGGTGGTCGACTTCCTCGGTCATCGGTTGTCCCCCTGCCGGGCAAGCTGTTGGTGGTCTGGGACGGGCTGTCACAGCACCGGGCGCGGCTGGTCACGGAGTATATCCGCGCGCACGGGCCGCCTCGCCATCGAGCGGTCGCCGGGTTACGCCCCGGAACTCAATCCGGCGGAACACATCTGGGTTACTGGAAGCATCACGAGCTACCCAACTTCTGCCCGCGCGATTTCACCCAGCCCAGCCATTCGGCCTGCCGCGCCCTGCGCCGCATGCGCCGGCACCGCACCTCTTATCCGATCGTTATCGCGCAGAGATCGATTGGGTAAATTATTATTCCCCTGTTTGTAACTTCGCATACCTACGGCCGCAAGATCCATTTAGAAGAGCGACTACTGACGTCGCTCCAAGTGAAAAGACCGAGTGGTCAGAAGTTGGGGATGACGAATTAACGAGGTGTTAGCATGGAACGTATAACCACGAAGCCAAATGGACCGCTCTCCGCGACTTCGGACCTAGCGGCGTTGAGGCGACAACTACTCCGCTATTACGGTGTATTCTTCCTGGTGGCGCTGGTAGCATTTCTGATTGCCGGGCTGCAGCTAGCTCATGCGTCGCAACCCGCGGTCATCATAAAGATGCTGGATATGCCATTAAGCTTCGAACCCAAGCTGGTGACCATCAAGACGGGGGAGACCGTCGAGTGGCACAACGTAGGCAATGAGGTCCATCATGCCACTAGCGACGCGTCTATTGCGATCAAAGCTGGCGATATTGTGACGCCTAAGGGGGCGGAAGCGTTTGATTCTGGCTTTCTACGTCCGGGAGAGAGCTTCACCTATACTTTCACGGCACCTGGAGTTTACAAGTATGCTTGTATCGTCCATGAGGTGAAAGGGATGGTTGGCGAGATTGTGGTGAAATAATATTTCCAAAGTGGCTGATTTCGCCGATTGTGCCCCTTCCGAGGGGCACAATCAATTTAAATTGAAGTTTATGAACGATGTCAAATCTCGGTCACTGTTTATAGGCCACTTAGAGGGCGCCATGCAGGTCTAGTGGGCGAAAGTGTGACGAACGTTACAGACGAAGTGGATGTAGCAGCTAACTGGGATTTCCTCCGGCGCCTAACATTCCAGGAGGTAACAATCTCGGATTCCTCGCTGCTTAGACCAGATCCTTGCTTGGACTTAGGATCGTGTAGTTGTTCCATTCCAGATTGGTGGTTGGTGTTCGCGTTGAACAGCAGATTGTCCTCATTGTGTCGCCACCGTTCTGCGTAAGCCGCCATTATTGTCGCGTCCGCCGAAGGCTGGCGCTTTCCAGCGTGGCAGCACAAGACGGTGAGCACGGCTCTTATCCTCGAACACGTGCTGGAAACGAACCTTGCGCTCATAGAGGAATACAACGTATTTGAGTGACCATTACTGACTTGCTCGAGCAGGGTGTCCCTCTCGAAGACGCTCAGCGCCTGGCCGGTCACGCTGATTCAGGCACCACTCGCCTCTACGATCGGCGCGATCAGAAGATCACTCGCAATATCGTCGCTAAATGAAAGGAGTTGGTGTTATGCCCCAAGATGCGGGAGGGGTTGGCGCCGATTGGCAGTCCTGCCTCCTGATCGTAGGTACGCGGGACGTTCGAAAAGACAAATAGCTTAATGTTGCGGGCGCGCCCTCACGAGATCAGCTTTTGCCACGAATTAAGTTGAAATTGTACTGAAACTGCATCAGCAGGATGCTTTTGCCTTTGAATACGCCGCCCGCATATGAACTGTACTTGTCGTTGCCGAGGATGCCGATGTATTGGAGCATAAGCGAATACTTATTCGTCCACGGCGGGGTTAATACGACATTGGGAAACAGCTCCCAAGTATCACCGTCCGGATTGTAGATCGAAGTGAACGTTGGAGATACCGCTCCCCACCACCAACTGGTGTTCGCGTTGAACAGCAGATTTTCCTCATTGTGCCGCCAGCGTTCCGCGTAACCGCCATAGACCAGATGCTTGTTTGGACTTAGGATCGTGTAGTTGTTCCATTCCAGATTGGTGGTAAGACCACCGGTCGAACTGAGCCAGGGCGTCTCCAGGTCGTCGAGATCACACGCCACCAATGTGTTGAGCGTACTCGAATAGACTACGGCGGAAGAGCGTGCCGGATTGATCGTATTGAACGGCGTGTGGTCCTGCCATACGCCCTCGGTTCGCAGTACCAGCGGGACCGAGGACAACGTTTCTCCACCGAGATAAATCGGCCGATTGAGCGTGATGCCGAGGTCGTTTAATTCAGGATACTCGAACTGCAGATTTTGTCCCGCAGGCGCCTGGCCAATGACAAAATTTGTTGGATTTAACTGGTGAGCGTGCCAATAGAGTGCGGTGATTTCCGCGTTTTCTACCAGAGTATGAGCGCGCACTCCTTCGGTCGAATTGGCCCACGTGTCAGAGGGCAGCAAGTAGGTCTGAAACGGGCTGACGAAATTCCGGATCTGCGGGAAGGCCGCCTGTTGACCGGCAGGCGTCTGAGCAGGTATCGAAAACGGATAGGGATAGGGATCGAAGCGGCCTCCGCTTGGCGCAAGTAGGTTGACGGAGCCGGCCACGCTGTCGAGCCCCTGGTATCTCTCGTCAGCGTAGCTGACCCCATCGTAGATGGGCTGCCATGCCGGAGCCCAGATGCCTTCGGCAAAGTTGGCCCCGAAAGGTCCCAGGCTTGGAATGCTCAGTATCGGATGAAGCATCCAGAGCGGCAGACGCGATTGTTCGAGGTTGGCGAAGCCGAAATTCCAGCTCAAGTCCTGCGGATTGACTACGTCGCCGACACGAAATGCGATTGATTCCCCCCAGGTGACTATCTGGCGGCCCGCGAACCATGTCAGGGGGCCGTCGGTAGATTTCCAGTAGGCGTCGCGAACGTCATAGCGATTATATATTTCCGACTGGCTTTTGTCGTAGACGAGGTTCGGTCCTGCTATATTTCCCGCTTCCCACAGATATGGCGGCTCGTAGACCAGCCAGAAGCGCGCGAAAAACTGATTGTCGGCGTCAACCAGGTAATTGGCGTCGAGCTGCATCAGTTCGCGCTCGACGGCAAGGGAATTAGCGCCGTGATGCTCCCCAGCCTGGCGGCCGAAATTCGTCAATGCTGACGAGTTCGCCCACATCCCTGAAGTGTTCTGCAGGAACCCACTTAACGAAAAGCCGCTGAACCATTCGTCGGAGCCCCTTACATCAGCGAATGGTTCGTTACTGCCGACGAAAATATTGCGGGCGAGGCGGCCGTAATCGGAGCTCGTGCCGTCAGCCGTCTGCCCGTAAGTCCTGGAAGTGTTGCCGGCCAGAATCGCGGCAATCATCAAGGCTGGCAGCCATTTCATCAATCGCAGCAAATCCAAGGCTCGCAGCGCCATCCGTCGCTGCGATTGGCTCCTTCGCGTCGCTTATTTGGTGCGGCGCGCACCCTTGTCCTTCCAAGTGACAGAGTTTATTGAACGATTTTCATCAGTGCCTCTGGGCTCGCATATCGCCGAATATCGAGGTATCCGTCCTTGGTGCAATCCGTATTGATGCACGGCTTCAAGCCGGGAGATACGGTAACGTGCTTGTTGGAGAAATTGACTAGAAATCCGACATTCGGCCCTGACGGAAGTTCGACCACATCGCCGCCGGTCTCAGGAATTTTGGCTGGATATAGAAGGACAATCTGCGTTTTGAACAGATCGCCGGCCGGATTATACAAGTCGAGTTCACCTGCGCCGAAGTAGTTTTCCTTATCCACGTACATTACTCGCCGCGAGTAGCAGTAACCCTTCGCGGCACTCGGCAACCGGCGGAGAGAAATTACGTAACTGTCTCGCAATTCCCATTTACCCATAGCCGGCTTGGGAAACGGTACAAAGCCGAGCGTGCCCGGATAATAGTACTCGCTGTCGAGTTGGGCCGCTCCTCCTGGAGAGTCAAAAGCGGCGGGATTGGCATGTTCCAGCGCCAGAATCTTTTTCTCGCCGAGATAGCCGATCTTGTACAATTGCGGCAGACCAGGCGGTCCATCGCTTTCATCATCGATCAGATAGTCGCTACCGAACACCGGTGCGCAGCGCGCCGCCTGCGACAGCCGCAATGACTTTCGCAGCGTGGGGATATACTCGTAAAGTTCGTCGAGCCGGGTCGGATCGGCTGGCGTCAGGTCGAGAATTGTAGAGTATTTTCCCTGCTCGGGGGTGATTTGTTCGCTATACTTGACGAAGTAGTAACCACCGGAATCTGCTACCGTTTGCGGATAGCCTACATCGCTCAGAAACGCCAGTTGCGAGAGAACGCTTTTGACCTCGGAGGTTTGGGTCATGTTGCCGAAACTGTCGAGGGTGTAGGTGAACGTCGGGGCCCATTGCACTCGCGGTTGATAGCGGTAGTAGGAGTCCCAAAAGATCCGCTGGCCGATGAGGGCAGGGTCTCCCTCGAACGGCCGCGGGAAGGGCAGTCCCGCGACGTAACCAGATGGAACGTAGCCGCCGCCCGGAGTTGCGATGAGCTCGACTTTGCTCGAATAGTGGGCCGTATCGTTGAGGTATTTTCTTGGCAGCGGAATCGATATGGTTCGGCCTACTTCGAGCTGGAGCCCGGCTGGCATGTGCCAGAAATGGCTTCCCTCGAACAGCGCGATCAGGCCTTCGGACATAAACGCTCGATATTGCTCCCAGTTCTGCTCCGTGATGACTGTACCAGGCGAGATATTGGCCGCTGGGGATGCCTGACTCGCTTGGGCCATCGCCGTGAACATGAAGAAGGTTGCGGTTATCAAGAGCGCGGCCCTCGGCACGATTACGCTTCGGAGGGTCGCCTTTTGCGATAGCATGGGATTAGTCATGGCCGGTTGGACATTATACCGAACGGTGCGAATTTCCCGAAAAGCAGAGAGAAAGTGGTCAAAGACATTCGATTGCGGCCCAACCTGTCTTTGGTCTTTTGGCTCGGCGACCGCCCGATCTCCTCGCCGGTCAAACCGTGGTGTTCAAACTTCTGTAACTATCACCGGCATTACACTCAATTAACCAAGTGGTGGTGCGAGGCGAAGAGGAGCAGAGCGCGGGCCGGACACGGCTCATGGAGTGCGCTCAGGCCGGAGACAAAGAGGCTTTCAATGTTCTTTTTGACGATATCGGTCCGTTCATAACCCGATTTGTAAGGCGGCGGTTGCTGGATCAGGCGGAAGTCGATGACATATGCCAGCAAGTCCTGCTCGCAATCTTTAAGTCCAGACACACCTATCAGCCGGCGCGCCCGTTTGAACCGTGGCTGTTTGCGATCGTCCGCAATGTCCTCGCCGCGTATCTTCTACACAATCGGCAGCGCACCAGGTGGCACGAGCCTATGAGTGAGATTCCGGAAATCCGCGCCGACGACGAGTCGAGTTTGGCCGTGGAACTAAGCGATGGCTTGAACCAACTTTCCCCGAACCAATTGGAAGCACTGAGATTGACGAATTTATCCGGCTTTTCCATTGCCGAAGCGGCCATGCACGTGGGCACCAGCGTCGGTTCGATGAAGGTGCGCGTACATCGGGCCTACGAATCTTTGAAGAGGTCGCTCTTGCGTTAAAGAAATGGTGGAGCTGAGCGAAATCGATTACCGAGTCCTGATCGATCGTTTGATCCAGGATTTTCGACCGGTCAAGCGGCTATGGCCGATACGTATCCGATTGTCGCTATGGATTCTGCTCGAAGCGGCGATCGTGGCTATAGCCATGCTGCTTAACGGCCAGTCGGATGCCACATCCGTGGTTTATTTCCACAATTACGGCTTCGACGCCGCCGGATTTTTTCTGGTAAGCATTGCTGCGGCATGGATGGCGCTAAGAAATTCAATCCCCGGACGCGAGACCAGTGCGACCGAGTTGATCCTGTTGGCAGTCGGGATTATTGCGGCGGCGTTGATAGTTCAATTCGAGCCGCTGACCCAGACTCTGCTGTCATCGGACGATTTCCGCTCGGCCCTGGGCCGTCAGTTGACCTTTGCGGCGTTGCCGTGGATCACCTTGTTTTGGGCCGCGCGCCGTGCAATGCCACTGCGGCCACGGCTGACCGGGGGCATGATCGGTATCGCCGCATCGTGTTTTGCCGTTGCCGCCGAGCTTTTCAGCGGTCCAGCCTATCCGATCACTTGGGAA
>Ga0185299_10004330_pt1 | contig 17323 bp, 14 predicted proteins | sample PaiPotPPA55metaG_FD_128002 | JGI IMG/M metagenome (GOLD analysis project Ga0185299, IMG submission 128002) | Iron sulfur acid spring bacterial and archeal communities from Banff, Canada, to study Microbial Dark Matter (Phase II) - Paint Pots PPA... ...
CCAGCATCTTGTTACGTGTGGCAGGGCAAGTAGTCGCTGTTCAGAGCGACGTGCTGATACTGGGTTTCGCCGGTCGCCCGCTGCTTTTGCGGTTAGCCGCAATCGGCGCGTATGGGGCAGGCTTTGCGTTTTATGCGCTGGCGTTGAAACGCGTCGAACTCAGTGTCGCTTATCCGTTGATGGTGGCGGTAACAATTCTGGAAATCCTGTTGTTCGGTTTCGTTTCCGGTGAGGCGATATCGGTGCGCACCATCGCGGGCGCGGCGCTTCTGCTCGCCAGTGTCCTGTTGCTGTATCTCCCTGCAGCGGCTTCGCCCGTTCGCCTCTGACACAATTGCGGGCGACGGGTAGTGGATGCCGGGCGCACCCGCCTGTTTCGCCAGCCGGAACCCTCAAAGTTCGATCTTGGTATCGAACCGGCCACCGTTGTGCGTCAACCAGCTTGATTGAATCTTGTTGAGCGTTGCGCGCGCACGCGGGCCGTGTTCGCAGTAAGACCAAACTGTTCAAGCGAAGGAATTATGATAAGGGATACTTAAGAAAATAACATTCAGCGGTTTGTATTACCGCAAGGATGTGCACATCTTCAAGTGTGTGGCATGAACCAAGCTCGTCCGTCTTGTTTCGTATCTTATGACGGATCCGAGATCGTTCAACGTTCCACCAGTGTCCGATAAATTCCGGACTCTTGAGTGAAACCTCAGATAGCAAAACAGAAGCATGCGCTTAAAGCGCCGCAATGGGTCTTGCAAAGCGCAGGATAACGCTCACTGAGACCACATAACCTTTTGATCAAAGGCATTACTGGTTCAAACGTCCTCCTTCAGGAGGATTGCGAATTTGGGCGGGGTGGGTGCAGCCCCGTCCAAATTCTCTTGACGCAGGGAGCCGTTCAGGCGGATTAGCGGATCACTTCTGCACCGGAGTCCGCGGTGTCGGCCGGCGCCACTGTCGCGGTTGCCGATTCGACGCGCGCGGGCCGCTGCGAAACCTCCATCTCCGACCGGAAGCGTGCGAGCCGCAGTTCGACGAACGCACTCAGCGTCGCCTTGAAGACCTCCGCAGAGAAACGCTCGGCATTCTCTCGACAGAACTTCGGATCAAAGCTGCGCGAATGATACTCGAAACGGTCGACGGCTTCGAGCAAGGACTCGGGCGTCTGCGCCCTGAAGAAGACGCCTGTTGGCCGCTCCCTGGGCAAGCCTATGACCGATTCGAGCGCGCCGCCCTTGCCGAATGCGATGACCGGTGTGCCGCACGCCTGCGCCTCAACGATCGAGATGCCGAAATCCTCCTCGCCCGCAAACACGAATGCGCGAGCGCGCTGCAGATGATCGCGCAACACCTCGAACGGTTGATAGCCCATAATTTCGACGTTAGGCCCCGCGACGGCCTTGATCTTGCGCATGTCAGGACCGTCGCCGATCACGATGAGCCGTCGGTGGGGCGTGCTTGAAAACGCCTTCACTATCAGATCAATGCGCTTGTACGGCACCATACGCGCTGCCGTCAGATAGAAGTCGCCCTTTTGCGAGCCGACCGACAAACCGCTAACATCGACCGGTGGATAGATCACCGTCGAATCGCGCTGGTAAGTTTTCGTGATCCGCCGCGCAATGTAATGCGAGTTGGCAATAATGTGATCGACGCCATTCGCCGAACGCGAGTCCCACCCGCGGATATAGTGCAGCAGGATGCGTGCGAGGATCGATTTGAATCCCGACGCGAGCCCGGACTCTTTCAGGTACTGGTGCTGCAAGTCCCAGGCATAGCGGATCGGCGAATGCACGTAGCTGACATGCAATTGATCTGGACCGACCAGCACGCCCTTGGCGACCGCGTACGAACTCGACAGGATCAGATCGTAGGCCGACAGATCAAATTGTTCTATTGCAAGCGGCATCAACGGCAGGTAGCTCCGGTACCGCTTTCGCGCAAACGGAAGCTTCTGGATGAACGACGTATGCACCGGCCGGTTCTTGATGCAGGTGCGATCCTCCAGAAAGTCGACAATGGTAAAAATGTCGGCGCGCGGAAAACACTCAATCATGCGCTGCAAGACCTTTTCCGCGCCTCCGCCGACCACCAGCCAATCGTGGACAATTGCGACTTTCACGTGTTCTCTCACTTGTAGACGTTAGGTTTAGCAAGACCCTAGGCATGCGGATCACGAGTCTTATAGTCGTCGGCAAAATTTTTTGGTTTGGTGCGGTGTCGCACACATCGACGTCCCGCGCGAAATTGCAAGTGCTCGAGCGCTGAACGTCTCGACGATCGAGCATCACGTATCCGTCAGCGCAACTGTATTGAAGAAGCATGGGCATGTGTGAAGGTGTTGCTTTCGCAACAACGGGAGCGATTCGATTCTGGCCACTGTTCGAACAGCGCCTTATCATCTGTTCATGTGAAATATGCCCGGCCTCGTCAACTTATTTATCTGATGAATCAGGCGGCAAAGTCAGCAGATCTAAATATATAGTCCAGGGATCCTTCAGTTGCGACAGGCTTTTTTCGCGAGAGCGCCTGGTGGCTAGGCAGATCCGCATCGGCACAGAGTCGTGGCGCTTTCTTGGGTGTGTCCTTCGGAATATGTCAGACGTTCGATGCCCCCAGGAGGCGAAGTGTGCCCTTGCGTACAGAGCAACTTATTTTGCGAAAATAACCTGCGATCTCTCTTCCCGTTACTCGCAGCCGTTGGAGTGAGCATCAAGACGCCGCAGATTCCGCACGAATGCCGCGCGACTCCATTGATCGCCTATCCTGTCTGGGTGGACGGCTCAAACTGGCGCGAGCCAGGAGCACGGTTTTTTCTTGGGAAACCTTCCCGCGCTTTGCTTTCAGCCCAACCGAACGCACGTACACGATGAACAATGACGGCCTGATGGTTTTTACTGGCAATGCGAATCCCGCGCTTGCGCAGGAAGTGGTCAAGATCCTTGAAATTTCACTTGGCAAGGCAATGGTCAGCCGTTTTTCAGACGGCGAGATCATGGTCGAGATCCAGGAAAACGTGCGTGGCAAGGACGTGTTCGTGCTGCAGTCCACCTGCACACCGAGCAACGACACGCTGATGGAACTCATGATCATGGTCGATGCGCTCAAGCGCGCATCCGCTGGCCGGATCACAGCAGCCATCCCGTATCGGTTATGCCCGCCAGGATCGCCGGCCACGTTCGGCTCGCGTCGCCATCTCGGCGAAAGTCGTGGCGAACAATGCTGGAAATTGCCGGCGTCGATCGCGTCATCACGATGGATCTCCACGCCGACCAGATTCAGGGTTTCTTCGACATCCCGGTCGACAACATCTACGCCACGCCCGTCTTGCTCGGCGATCTGCGCAAGCAGAACTACGAGAACCTGCTGGTGGTGTCGCCGGACGTGGGCGGCGTGGTGCGAGCGCGGGCGTTGGCGAAGCAACTGAACACCGATCTCGCGATCATCGACAAGCGTCGCCCGAAGGCGAACGTCGCAGAAGTGATGAACATCATCGGTGAAGTGGAAGGGCGCACGTGCGTGATCATGGACGACATGGTCGACACCGCTGGTACGCTCTGCAAGGCAGCTCAGGTTCTGAAGGAACGCGGCGCGACGAAAGTGTTCGCGTATGCCACACACCCGGTTTTGTCCGGTGGCGCAGGCGAGCGAATCACGGCGTCGGAACTCGACAGACTTGTCGTCACCGACACCATTCCGCTGTCCGACGAAGCGCGCGTGTGCACGAAAATTCGCGTGCTCTCGAGCGCGGGATTGCTGGCCGAGACGTTCTCGCGAATCAGGAGAGGCGATTCGGTGATGTCGCTCTTTGTCGAGAACTAAGGCGAGGAAGGCGCGCCAGTCGTACCGGCAGATGTCGATGTTGCAGCCGCTAGCAGTACGGGTCTGCCCGCGTGCGGTGGCGAAATCAAGGGAGTTTTATGAACAGTGTGCCGATTCGAAACAAGCCGAATGCCAGATTATTGATCCTGGTAATAATCACCGGGAATCGATCTTTAGGCTTGTCATTGCTCGAAAACCTATGGTTTTGTAAATCGGGGGTTCCGGATGCAAGTTGAAACACAGGTAAGCGCCTCGCGTCGGCCGTCGCTGGGTGTGCGTCTCGCCGAAACGAAGGGCCGTCCGTCGGGCTTCGACTACCTCCGGATTAGTCTTGCGATCGCGGTCGTTGCCATGCACGGCACGATCACCACTGGCGGCGAGGCGGCGGACTTCGCGGCGTGGGTGACGCCGCTCCGGCCGTTGTTGCGCGCCATCCTGCCGATGTTCTTCGCCCTCAGCGGCTTCCTTGTAGCGGGAAGCTTGGAGCGTTGCCGGACGCTGGTTTCATTCCTCGGGCTCAGAATCATTCGAATTTACCCGGCGTTGGCGGTCGAGGTACTTCTGTCCGCCTTTATCATTGGTCTTAGCATCACGACAGTACCCGTGCGGACCTATCTGACGAGCCCGGAATTCTATCGCTACTTGCTGAACATCACGGGCGACATCCACTATCTACTACCCGGCGTGTTCACGAACAACCCGTTTCCCAACACCGTCAATGCACAGCTCTGGACAGTCCCCTACGAACTCGGCTGTTATGTAACGATTGCCGGCCTAGCTCTAATTGGAGTGGTCAAGCGGCCCTATTTGGCGCCAGCCGCCGCCATCGGTATCAGCGTCCTGCACCTAGGCTACCGACTAATTGAGCACCACGGAGGTTCCCTCTATATGCTGGGTGGCATCCCTGGCACGCTCTTGATCGTCAGCTTTTTGGTAGGGATTTCCCTCTACCTGTATCGAGAGCGCGTTAGCTGGGATGGACGATTGTTTGGCGTTGCAGCGATCGCCTCGGCGGTGCTGCTCGTCGTGACCGGTGGTGAGTACCCAGCCGTCCTGCTGCTGGGCTACGTCACCGTGTGGCTGGGCCTGACTGACTATCGCCGCCTCGCCATCATCCGGGGTGCCGATCTGTCCTATGGCGTCTATCTCTATGGCTTCGTGATTCAACAGCTATTCGCGTTTCTGTTCCCTCAGTTCCGGTACTGGTGGGCGAGCATCCTTGTATGCGTCCCTTGCGCGCTGCTTTTCGCCGCTGGATCTTGGAACCTGATCGAAAAGCCAGCGCTGAAGCTGCGCAGGCCGCTTATGAAGCTAGAGGCCATGTTGTTTCATGCGTCTGGACGTCCGTTCTGGCAGAAGAAAATCCCGCCGGAAGACGCAGCGGGGGCGAGAGAGGTCTAGGTGTGGATAGCGTCAAGCAGGAAGTCCGATTTACCGACAATCATCTTGTCCGGTCGGCAGGGGTAGTTTTCGCGGGTCAGGTGGTCATGGGCACGGCTCCTCTGTCATTGTCGTTGGGCAAATTTTCATGTATTTGATTGGCATCGGTGTCGGTCCAGACGCTCAGGCGTCGCTGAGCTGCCGTCTGTCTGCATGAGGGCGCCGGGCTCTGTACGCAGCTTCGGATGAGGCGCGGGCCGTTTCGTTCGCTCATGTTCCGCACTGTCGAAATGGCTCGGCCCGCACCTACTTCGATAACGACCAGCGTTCGACACTCAACAGCCAGGCCTCAAATCGCATATGCTGGCGCTTCGCGCGAGTTTCGATCCAGTCCCAATCATCGAACGTCAGGATATTCGCTCGGGCCACGCTGCCACACTTTGGACATACCGGAAGCGACGATATCAGGAGGCATTGCTCTTCATCCACCTCGGGATGATATTCGTCTGCCGCCCATACATCGTGCGAACAAGAGCGGGAGCATTGCAGGAAGTGAATCGAGCCGTGGCATTCCAGAATGCCGTTATCGGCAAAAGCCAGTGTTCTGAAAATGTCCGTCCACGTCGAGTCACGGCTTGAGGGCATTGAGCACGATCTTGCGCGCGGAGCGCCGCCGATGAAGGTGGATGTTGCCCGGTTGGTTGAGCTGACCACGCAGAGCAAGCCCGAGGCGGCTACGCACTGGAGCACGCGCAAAATGGCGGCGGAGCTGGGCATCAGCGCCGCGAGCGTATTGCGGCACTGGCGTGCCAACGGTCTGAAGCCGCACCTCGTGAGAGGCTTCAAGGTCTCGCGTGACCCCAAGTTCGCAGAGAAGCTCGAGGACATCGTGGGCCTGTACATGTCGCCGCCCGAACACGCGCTGGTGTTGTGCTGCGACGAGAAGAGCCAGGTGCAGGCGCTGGACCGCACTCAACCCGACCTGCCACTGAAGCAGGGCCGTGCGGCCACCATGACCCACGACTACAAGCGCAATGGAACGACCACATTGTTCGCCGCACTCAATGTTTTGGACGGCCAGGTCATCGCGCAATGTCAGCAGCGTTATCGCCATGTCGAATGGCTGAAGTTCCTGCGCAAAATCGACCGCGAAACGCCTAAGGACAAGACACTGCACCTTATCGCGAACAACTACGCCACGCACAAGCATCCGGCCGTGCAGGAGTGGCTGGCCCAGCACCCTCGATTCGAAATGCACTTCACGCCCACCTCGGCATCGTGGTTGAACATGGTCGAGCGCTTCTTCCGGGGCATCACGACTGAGCGCCTGCGCCGCGGCGTATTCACTAGCGTGCCGGAATTGGTCAAAGCCATTGACGAATACATCGCTCACCAAAATACCAATCCCAAAGCGTTCATCTGGACCAAGAGCGCTCGCGACATCCTGCAGAAGGTCATTCGCGCGAACAGCCGCTTAAGTTCCAAACAGAATGCAACACTACACTTCTATGGGGCATTGGAAGTCAAGCCCTTTGGGTTTTCTGCTTTTCGTGGGTCAGTTATCTCCATTTGAGGGCGCTGCGGGTTGTCCACCGCCGGCCGGCGGTGGACAACCCGCACGACAAAGATGCCTGATGCAGGTTCGGAGTCCTGCTTATAAAGCGAAACTTCAACACACTTGAGGTCGGAGTGTCTGATGCCCGGACGGCTGCCGGGTCTAACTTCTATCCGTGCCGGCACTAGGCCGGTCACCTCATACCGCATGCGCACAGCGCTGGAACCACCCCGTTACCGACGCGCCCCATCTAGAACTACGGCTACCCGCCGGGTAACCCGTGTAGTGCCCGGGCGCGCTGCCCTTCAAGTCCTGTCGTGGATCGAAATTCGCCGCTCAAACCGCAACTGCGTCACTGCCGGGTGGCTCGAGTCTTGCCCCGAGAGGAAGCTCACCATATTCGAGATAGCGCCACAGGGCGATCGCCAGACGGCGCGCGAGCGCGACAATGCCGATGCGTCGCAGGCGCTTGCCGGTGCCTGCAAAGCGCTGGTTAAACCATTGGCTCAGCTGGCTGGCCGGCTGGAAGCGCAGCCAGCTCCACGCGAGTTCCACCATCAGCCACCGGGCCCGCTTGTTGCCGGCCTTGCTGATGCCCTGCTCGACTTCACTGGTGCCGCTTGCGTAAGGTGTCGACGCCAGAACCAGGCAGCCGGCGACTTCCCGGCGGTTGTGAAACTGCCGCCAGCCGAACAGTTCCTTGACCAGGGTCCACGCGCTTCCCGTGCCGATACCCGCGAGCCTCGCCAGCAGTGCGATCACGGGTTGTGCGCCGCTGTGAACCTGTTGCTTCTGCTGCGCTTCAAGCGTCCTGATCTGCCTGGCAACAAGCGACAGCCGCTCGAACTCGCGTTCAATCTCGGCGCGCAAACCCGGCAACAACTGGCCGGCTTGCTGGGCCCACCAGTGCGCCCACGCGCGCCCACCGATGCGCCCGACCCGCAGGTTGTGCAGCACCAGCAGCGAGCGGATCCGGTTGCTGTGGGCGGTGCGCTCCTGCCGCAGGCGCCCGAGTTCCCGATGCACGCGCCGCTCATCTTCCTGCTCGGGGTCGGGATCCGTGCGACCGCCCACACCCGCCGTTCACCCCCGTAGTAACGCATCAGCATCGACAGCAGCTTGTCGCTGTCGAGCCGGTCGGTCTTCGCGCGGCGTGCCCGCCGGTTCACTTCGATACTGGCCGGATCCACCACCAGGTTGACGATGCCTTGATCGGTCAGCCAGCGGTGCAGCCAGAAGCCGTCCCGTCCGGCCTCGTAGCAGCTGCGCACCGGGGCATCGGCTGCCAGGCGGCAGCGCACCCTGGCCTTCGCGATTGCCACCACCACCGCCGCTGTATCGCCGGCCGCCACCGTACACCGGCTCGGCGCGCGCACGCCGTCGCCCAGTGACAGCTTCCAGCTCTTCTCACCTAATTCGAAGGCGACATACAGCCGTCCGACGACCGTTGTATCCTGCCCTTGAAGGGCCATGTCAGGCGCATCCATTTGCGAGCTCCTTTCGAAAAACGGGTATCCGAATCCTCGTTTTACTCCAGGGGGCTTACTTTCGCGGCCCTTCCATCAGTATTTAGTAAGTGAAGTGTTTCCGATGGGGGCACGGTGGCGGGACGTCGGTTAGAGGCCTTTTCCCGCATTCCCATGCCCGCTCCTCAACAGCTTACGTCGCGAATTACCTGCTTTTGTTTCGATGCATTGACGTCGGGCAGAGAACCGGGCTTATCGCGTTCCGAATCTTGCCGGCACGACATAAACTTCTGTGTGCCTGTCCGTTTACCACCCCACAACGAAGCTTTCTCCTTCATTGATTTCAGTATCTGTTCGGTAGCGAACACTCGCTCAGGTGAGCAGGCGTGCAGAATAAGTTCGGACCGAACGCAAGTTCGGGCGATGTCGTGTTGTCGTTCGTTGCGGTTCATCTGCTGGAAGCAGCTTTTCAATTTTGTGTTTTTTATTGACACATGCGCGAAATATGCGCGTCCTTTTGGAAAAACAACGGTTCGGATATGACGGCTGATCTCGACAGATCCTGCTCTTTCATCTCGATTACTGATCGAGAAATTGAAACGATTGAGCGTTCGGTGTGCTTATCGGTGGACATCAACTCGGCCCAGCCAGAATGCAACAGAAAGGTGTTTGAATTGGGGCTGGATTGGCTTGAAAGGTTTATCATGCGATCGCACCCTGAATTGGGACGTCGCGGGGAGGTTTGCCCTTTTGTGAAGCCAGCACATAGTGAGGGGTCGCTGGCTTTTTGTATCTGGGACGTCAAAGCGCTCACGTTCGATATGTATGTTGGAGTATTAAAGAGGTTGCCGGCCCTTTACCGGCGGCTGCACAATACAATTTCGGGTAAATCACGGATATTTTCAGTATGCATCTTTGTAAATGGTTTGAGAGAGGAGCAGTATTTTAAATTTATAGATGAGGCCCATTCAATAGTAAAGCCGCATTTTATGGCGGCTGGATTGATGATCGGCGAATTTCATCCATTAAGCGTGGTGCCAGGCGTCCATTCAAGTGCGTTCCGGCCAATGAGAAGTAACAGGCCTGCTTTTGTTTTACGAGCCATGGCGCCTCACGACTCCATGTTTATTGATAGAGACGGCAGCCACGCGGAAACCCGTCTTCGCGAACTAACGGACTATCTGTTATGGCTTAGGGGCGTACTGCCCAAAGACGAGGTTCGGACGATCGAGCGCAGGATAGCGGAATTAGAATTGGAAATAGCAAATCGAAATTGCTCGAGAGTGGCCGGGTAGAGCGAAAAACGGCAGGCGTCGCAGCGCGCTCTTTGCCATCTCTTTCCTCACCCGTGGCGGTTTGCACACGCGCGCCGACCGCTGCCGCCGCCCGAAACGCCCGTCGTAGGCAAGTGGTCATCATCATAGGATTGCCTGTCACGGTGAGTCGCTGCGCGAGTGCGTGATTACCGCTGCGCGGTCGATGCATTAATTCGCGGCGATACGCTTCGATTCCACGCACTGGGTTCAACGCACGCAGCTCACGCGAGAGCACCGCCGTGCACGCACAGCCCGGCGAGCGATTTTCTGTCGATTTTGCCATTCACGTTTAGTGGCAGCGCGTGGACGATAACGATCCGCTGAGGCACGGCATAGGGCGGCAAGCGCTGTCGGCATGCCTGCATAATCTGTGCGATGTCGACACGGGTATTCGTCACGAAGGCGACGAGACCGGCGGCGCGGCCGACCTCGTCGAGCGGCCACGGGATCACCGCGCACAGCGCGGCATCGCTGCACGCCTGCACGACATGCTCGACTTCCTCCAGCTCGACCCGGTTACCGCGAATCTTGACCTGCGTGTCAAAGCGTCCTTGAAACACAATTCCGTGCTGCATCGATTCGCGCGCGGCGTCGGAGCTTCGATACCATCGTTGCGCGCGCCGTCCCGGATAAGTCTTCGCAATGAACCGACTGTTGCCGGCTTCGCCGGGCGACAGATAGCCGCCGGCAAGCTGCGGGCCGCCGATCAGCAGCTCACCCGTCTGTCCCGCTGCGACCGGTTCGAGCTCGGCATCGACGATCATCAGCTCGAACCCTGGCAGCGCCCAGCCGAGCGGCATGACCGTATGCTGCGGATCGTCGAGGAATTCGGTGGTGACCTCGAAGTACGTGCAGGCCACGGTCGCTTCAGTCGGCCCGTACATGTGCCTGATCCGGCTGTTCGGCGCGGCGCGCATCCAGGCCAGCGCCAGCGTGCGAGGCAAGGGCTCGCCGCCGAACAGCGACAGGCGAAGACTCGGGAATTTGTTGGGCGTCAGTTTGCGCAGTTGCTGCATGAAGCCCGTCACTGAAGGCACGCCGTTCCAATGCGTGATCGCGTGGTCGTTGATGAAACCTGCGTTGTAGAGCGGGTCGACGGTCTGCGGCACGTACAGGCAGCCGGCGTTCCCCCAGCAGACGAACATATCGTGCACGGACGGATCGAAGCTCAGCTCGCAGAGCTGCACGTAGCGCGCCCCCGGCCACTTTTCGTCGAGTTGCAATTGGCCCGTCACATACGCATCGGCGTTCGCATGCGAGATCGGCACGCCCTTGGGCGCGCCCGTGGAGCCGGACGTAAAGAGGATGTAGGCTAGATCGGGCGGCGTGCCCGGCTGTTGCGCACACGGCGCGGCGGGCAGCGGCAACGGTGATAGTCCATCGGCGACGGACGGCAGATGCGGGTCATCCGCGTCTTCGTCGAGCAGGAAGATCCGCGGGCATTCGTCGAGCAAGGACAGCACTTCATCAAGCGCTGCTGCGCAGCGGCGATCGACCAGCATCAGCGGCGCTCCGGATTCCTCGATGATGGCCGCGGTCCGCGTGGCCGGCACCTTCGGGCTGAGCGGGACATAGGCCATACCGGCGTCGAGAATGCCCAGCAGTCCGGCGTAGGCCATGATGCTGCGATGGGCGAACAGCAGACAGCGGCGCACACCGTTGGCCGGCATGACTGCGCCAAGCCCGGCGGACACGCGACGCGCCTGGGCGTCAAGCTCGCCGTAATCGTAAAGGCGCTCGTCGACCCATAGTGCGGGGCTCTCCGGCCGGACGGCGGCGGTATCGAAGAAGAAGGAATGCAACATCTCGCGGCCTCGATCGATATAGGCGTACACCATGCCGTTGGGCAATGCCGGACTAAGGGTATTGGCAGCATGGCCACTTTGTCATCCGCCGACGAATTTCGCCGGGAACTTCATAATCACGATAAACGAAAGGTTACGCACCCTTTGTCGACAGCGCGGTACCGGGCTAATCGGCCGGGCCGAAAAGGGGAACCGCTGCTGTTCCAAGGACCGCGCCGTCTGCCGATCGAAAGGGTATCGAACTACGGGTGTCGAGCTCTCGGGCCATCTATCTGCGCCATGCCGCACTCCACAGCATACTGACATGCCGCCTCAGCATTTTCGAAAGTCCCTAACGTACCGGACCCGCGCTCGACGCCCTCCGGATTCTCGACTACCAACATAGAAACGTATTGGCCATCCTTGAGGTCTGCTATTGGCCGCAGGAGAAATCCTCTGTAGTTCACTTCCAAGCTAGCCATTGTGTCCACTCTCAATTATGTATCTACTGTCTGAATTCTTATTTTCCGAAGTTACAAAAATACCGTGAATAGCCTATGACGCGCAAACGATAAATTGCAGAATTTAAATTACATTGCGAATTAATTAATATGATATGACGGTCGTGATCACGGAGACATGGCCTGCTTGCTTCACGCGCTGCATCTTGTTGGACACTGTAGCAAGGCACTTACGTCCCTCTAATTTTCGGCTGTGTCCTGGAATATTGCTTCCACTCAGGTGCTTACCGCGTCCTTGCGGCATTTGGTTTGCCCGTCGACTGTGCGATTGCGTCGGCCAGCGTATCCGCGGTTGCAATAAGCGGAAATGTGCTTGTCCTGCAACTAATTTGGTGTCCATGTCATGGAACTCATTACATACGTAGCGGAAAGCATAGGCTGCTCGCCATCGAGGCTTCAATGTAACGCATCGCATCATAAGCGCGGCGTGTTCAAACGTGTGCTGCTATCTGTACTATGCGGTGCGAGCCTTTTGCTTGCGCTGCCTCAAGCCACGAGCGCACGCGGCGACCTCACGCCGCTCTTGCCACCGTCTTCGGTGACGTCGTCGAGGTCCCGCCCAATGGCGATTCCAACCCTTACGGTGTCGCATTCGTCCCTGAGGGCTTTCCGCGCTTCGGAACGATCGGTCCAGGCGACCTGCTGGTATCCAACTTCAACAATCAAGCCAACCTGCAAGGCACCGGCAGTACGATCGTCAAGATCGTCCCCAACAGCAAGCCGGTTGTGTTCTTTCAAGGGGGTGCCGGCCTTGGCCTGAGCACCGCACTAGGCGTGCTCAAGGCCGGCTTTGTGCTGGTCGGCAACGTGCCTACCGCCGATGGTACCTCCGCGATGGTCAAGGCAGGCTCGCTGCTCGTCCTGAACCGGACGGGTGACATCGTCGCGCAGTGGACACCTGCGATGGCAAAGATCGACGGCCCGTGGGACCTCACCATCTTCGACCAGGGCAACCAGGCGAAAGTGTTCGTGTCGAACGTGCTCAACGGGACGGTCGTGCGACTCGACGTTGCGGTCAGCGAGGACGGCGTGCAGATCAAAGGTGCAACGCAGATCGCGTCCGGCTACCCGTTTCGCGGCGATCCGGCGCTCTCGTCGTAGGTCCGACCGGACTGGCATACGATCCGCAACGAGACGTGCTCTATGTCGCTTCTACCGTCGACAATGCCGTCTTCGCTTTATTCGATGCCGGGAACACCAAACACGATGGTGGCAAAGGTGTCCTGATCTACGCGGACAACGCGCATCTGCATGGCCCGCTCGGACTGGCGCTCGGACCGAACGGCGATCTGTTCACGGCAAACGGCGACGCGATCAACGCCGACTCGAAACAACCGAGCGAGATCGTCGAATTCACAACGCAAGGTCGCTTCGTCGCGCAACTTTCTGTGGACCCAGCGCAGGGTGGTGCATTCGGACTCGCGTTTTCTCAGAGCCGGGGCGACTTTGTACACTTTGCCGCGGTCGATGACAATGTACTGATATCACCGTTTGGAGGCTTCCCTTTGACGACTCGAACCGCTGATCACCGAGCCCACAGAAGAAAGCAATTGCCACGCATTGAATGGTTTGTCGCGATAAGGCGCTCAGCGTCGCATACCGTTTGCGGAGCCAGCGCTGAGACGACGAAAACCGGTCGATACGGCCGTCTATCGGAAATGCGAGGCAATCTCGTCGTCGCTTCGACCGAGACAACGCTGCGGCGACGGCGATAATCGTTAGGGGTGCGGATTTGAAACATGTGATATTTGAATTTCATCTCCGCGGCCTCACGCCGCGTGCTTCGGACTCGTGTCGGCTGACACAGATGCTCATTGGAGACGTCTAGCAAGGCACCCATCGACGCTCTCCGCTGCCTCACCTGGTAAGGCTCTTCTTGCGACGCGTACTGTCTGGCGTGTTGTGCGAACGGTCGACTATCATGAGTCGATCGCATCGCCTAAACCACTCATCAGTCAATATGACGAATACGTCCAAGTCGTTGATAGCTGGGGCGCTCCTGGTCGAGTTGGGATTCGCCTTTTACCTACTGTTCCCTAAAGATGACGAGCCGACGGAAACCGACGCCGGAATGAGCGGCTCCGCAATAACGGCAGTGATCGATTATCGATTCAGCGGCGCCCATGTAGCTGGGGGAAGTGTGGTTCCCGCAGCGCCGCCCACCCGAAGCACGCATGACATTACAGCGGCGCCGCTGCCGTCCCCGGTCGAGAACATGGCGCCTGAACCCGGTCCGGCCGCCATGGGCGTTACGAAAGAATCGCGACCAGAAGAACAGTCGCCTCAACAGCCGGCCCATACGCCCAAATCAACTGACGTCAAGAAGTCCTTGCGTTTGAACGCGCACCCGGCGCCGCAAGTCGAGCGTACGCGTGATGGTCTGCATCGCCCCGGCTCGAACCAGGTCGCCGCGGCGATGACGGACAATTTAGTCAGGGAGTCTGCCAAACTCAATCCGGCGCCGCAGCCGCCTAAGCGGCCCGCCAGGCAGTAAGCAGGTGGTCCGTGAAGCGTCGGCTGTCACGCAGTCGCGGAGCACGTCCCTCTCTACCCGATAAATCCATGGTTTCGCGGCATCACCTTGCAAAATAAGAGGGGGTGGCTTCCGCCGAGCGCAGCAACCGCGTCGATAGCCAACGATTATTACTGCGGTTAAATTTGTGACTTGGATCTTCCCGTCTATCGAGATTATTCTAATTTTTTCGCTTGCCCTGCGGGCCTAAGACTTCAGAACTTTTTACCGGGGCGTTTTATGCAACCCTGTGATGCAGCCCCCGGCTGTGACGCACGGATTCGCAGCGGACTCGGGCTCGCGCGATTTTGCAAGGAGGTCGTCATATGGTCGCAAAAACATTGGCGCAGGGCATGGTCGCCATTGTCGCAATGCTGGTGTACTTCGCTCCCTCGATCGTCGCGGACAGGCGAGGGCGACGCAACGTGCTGCTTCTGGCATTAATGAACGCATTGCTCGGGTGGACAATCGTCGGATGGTTGGCCGCGCTTTATTGGGCATTTCATCGTGACAACCCGAAGAAGGTCGATAGAATCGTGCGAACCCAGACCCAAATGAAGGCGCACGCCACGGTTGATGCAATCGTCGCCCGGGCGCTTGCGCGTCGTGTGCCTACGGGAAAGGTAGTTCGCGGGACGCATGAACATTCGTGACGAGTGAAGCGACGGCATTCAAATGCCGTGCGCTCTCAAGCCATTCGAACCCTTCCGGCGACAAGACTCTTCGCAGCTGTCGGGTGGTAAAGCCACTTTATTGCATTTTTCAGAGCACAAAGTCGTCATTTCGCTGATGGTTGGAAGGACCGCATTGCTCCGCCTGGCTACTGCGCAGGATGCCTGCAACATCGGCCCGGCATTCGGCCATGGAACGGTCAAACTGAAGTCGTTTTAGTCTGTCGTCCCGTCACGTCGGAAGCGAGAATAGGTTGAGTGAGACTCGTGCGCAGTCGAGCGATACGGCCAACGAGCCACGAAATTCCGGGCTAAGAACTAGATCGAGACAGGTCCAACCGGTGATTGCCGCCCCCTTATACGAAGCGGTCCAGCGGCCGACGCCAAGTTGCGAATCGTTTCCCGTCGTATAAGACTTCGGCTCCCCAGAAAGACCTGTGCCAAGCGCCTTTAGCAGAGATTCCTTGCGGGACCAGGTACTAAAAAACGCCGTCGCCAAATCGGGTCGCGCCGCGTCAAGCGCTGCCTCCTCGATCGAGGAAAAAACGTCGCGTCCGATGCCCTTAACGTCCATGCCACCAATGAGCCGCTCGACGTCCACACCGACGTGACAATCCCACGCGAAAGCGAGCAACGCCGTCCCATCAGTTTGGGAAACATTGAATGCCAGCCTTGCGCCATCCGGCTGCTGCAAGGCCAGCTTTCCGAACGGCGCGACCCGAAAGCGCAGGGATTCACCCCGGCAGTTCAGGTAGCGGCCAATCAGCGAGCGGAGAATGCTCCGCCGGGCGATGAATCGAACGCGATCCTTTTCCCGCTTGTACGCGCACGCACGCTGCAGTTCGTCAGCCGACAGTGTGTGAGCGAGCGCCGCACACGCATGTTCGATAAGAGCGTCGTTCAGCACCCACACATGCACGGCGTTTTCGGGCAGCGACAAGCGGCCCGGATCGCATAGTAAAAGAGACTCAGTACGCTTCGCATTCCTTATCGTTGCGAAATCCCGCCGCAACGCGTTTCCTCTGTGAGTACGTCTGCCGGCGCCTACCGCTAGCATGGTATCTTCAACCCCCGGTCCAGTGCTGCCGCGACAATCCGAAGGTGCGGCTCGGCGATCATCTCGCTGTGGCTGCCGGGCACATCTGCAATCACGAGCCCGTTACGCGCGACACGCCGCCAAAGCGGCATCGGATCGCCATACTCACCCTGCGAGCTCAGCGCCCGCACATAGACGATTGGTCCCGCGTGATACGGCCGCGGCCGGTAGGTGGCCATTGCGAGCCGCATCGTTTCGCGCACTCGCAATAGCGCCGGTGGCATCGGGAAGGCGTATGGTTCTGGTCGGTGCGGCATGCGTCCGACGCGCATTCGCATTTGATCAACTACGCCCACGAGCCTGCCCATCAAGTACTCGAAACCCTGAGACGCAGGCAGTTCCCGCAGCGTGCGCCACCGCCGGCCCACCAGGTCGCACCAGTATCGCATCGACGCATGCCAAGGCAGGTAGCGCGCCTGCACACGGGTATCGAGCAGGCACAGTAATTCGATCTGCTCGCCGGCGCGCAATAGTTGCTGCGCAATCTCGAGCGCAACCAGCCCGCCGAACGAATAACCAGCCACCGAATACGGCCCGCTTGGCTGAACGGTGCGCATTTGTTCGATGTAGCTAGCCGCCATGTCTTCCACGCGCTGCTGTGCCGTCTCCTCGCCGTCCAGGCCGCGTGCCTGCAGTCCGTGGACCGGGCGCGGACTACGCAGCGCGGCGACCAGTGCCCAGCATTCCATCACCGTGCCGCTCATGCCATGCACGACGAACAGCGGAGCGCCGGTGCCGGCGCGCACCAGGACCGGAGAAGACGGCGGCAGCACGCTGTTCTCGATCGCCCTGGCGAGGCGCGCGATCGTTGGCGCGATCAGTAGCGTCGCGAGCGGAATCGTATGTCCGGTCAACCGGTGCACGTCCTTCAGCAGGCGCGCGGCGAGCAGCGAATGGCCACCCAGTTCGAAGAAGTTATCGTCTCGGCCGATCGGCGCGAAGCCAAACAGGCTTTCCCACTGAGCTTGCAAGAGCCGTTCGAGTTGTTCGCGCGACTCGCCAGTCCGCAGCAACTCGCGTGCCGCTAGGTTGAGTGCCGGGTGGTTTCGGATGGCCTCAAGGCATTCGGGATTGCGCAACGCCGTGACATTGCAGGCTCGAGAACCGTTGACCGCGTCGCGCGCGGCCGCTTCAGACAGCTTTCCGTTATGCGTAACCGGCAACTCATCGACCGCGATGATCACGTCCGGTACGTGCGCCGGCGAC
>Ga0185299_10004331_pt1 | contig 17321 bp, 29 predicted proteins | sample PaiPotPPA55metaG_FD_128002 | JGI IMG/M metagenome (GOLD analysis project Ga0185299, IMG submission 128002) | Iron sulfur acid spring bacterial and archeal communities from Banff, Canada, to study Microbial Dark Matter (Phase II) - Paint Pots PPA... ...
CGCAAGGGTTCTGCACAAGAAGGCCGCAGGCGAGCCAAATCTGGGTGCCAGGAACGATTGAGCCGGAGGCCGACTCCGACATTCGGGCATTTCAGGACAGACTGAGGCGGGAGTGGTTTGCGTATTTTGCAAGACTAAGGGTCGGTGACAGAAGACCTTCGAACCCTCTGAGGGTTAATCCTAGCGCTCCAGAATCTCAACACCTTACAGCCGATGTTCGGATGGGGTTTTCGGAACCCGATTTTGTGTACTGTCTCAATCTCGCTTCGACTCTGGGGGAATTTGGCGTTCTAACTTTTGGACAAGGTTATCAGCTTGCTCAAGAAGTTGCCGCATACGCCGCAACAGGAAGCGCCTCTGTTCTATGTTTGAGGTCGCGCTGAGCTTTCGTTGGGTAATCTCCAAGTCCTTGTTGATTGCGCTAAACGTTCTTGGCATCGGAAATAGAATTATGACACGCCGCGTGCCTAGTTGCTCTATGCGAAAACCTTCTGTACCCTTGGCTCCTCGACTTCCCATCAGGAGTACCAGATGCAAACAGCCGCCGCACATTTTGCCCATGTGCTTCTATTCAGTTGCCCGGAATGCCAGAGACCGCTTGCGTCCGCATGCGCAAGCACGGAAGAGAACTTGGAGAATGCTGATGCGCACTGGTTCAATCCTCATTGCCATTGTGGATGGACGGGTGACGTTATTGGCGTAACTGCGGTAAAGCATTGGGTAGAGCCGTGGGAAACTGAGGCTCCCATCGGTCCTGGAGTGCCGGGCTCGTGTGACGCAGAACCGTTGAAGAAGTAAGGTTTCTTACTGCAAGGATGGTATGGCGCAGAACACTCCTTCTGCCACAGTGAGTCACGTGCGGTGACCACACATGCGTGTTGTTCTGGCGGACGACCATGAAATGGTGCGAAGAGGAATAAGATCAACCGTTAATGGGCATCCACCGTGGACGGTCTGCGGAGAAGCTGAAAACGGGCAACAGGCGATTGACTTAGTTCTTGAACTGAAGCCGGACTTAGTCGTACTGGACCTAAGCATGCCCGTGATGAATGGGTTCCAAGCCGCTGCGAAAATCCGACAACTTGCACCCTCGACCAAAATCCTCGTCCTTTCAATGCATGATTCGTCACAAGCCAAACATGAGGCATTGGCTGTTGGCGCTGATGCATTTCTAACAAAGACGGCTTCAACCGATACATTTATTCGTACCGTGACCGCACTGCTCGACACAGGTTTCCCTCAGGAAGGCTAAAACGAACGCGGTTCCAGCGCGGATGCAGCGTATAGCCGCAAGCCGTACATTCCAACTCCTGTCCGAGACGTGCCGCTCATGCCCGCATTCGAGTTCGGCTAGGCAGGCGCAGGCGCGAAACGGGGTTTTGAGCGTGGACGGAAGTCGATCCTATGAGGGTCAGAGAATCTCTGAAGCGACGCGGGCATGGCCCCTCCTTTTGCCAGAGCATACCTTCTGAGCACTACGTGGCATCTATGCGGTGGGGACAAGACTACATTGCGCTTCATCTAGGAGACCATGATGGTGATCGGCGACCGCTTGAGGGGACTGCGCGAATCAAAGAAGCTTTCGCAAGGCGACATTGAGAAGCGGACGGGTTTGCTTCGCTGTTACATTTCCCGCGTTGAAAACGGGCATACCGTTCCAGCGGTTTCGACGCTCGAAAAAATGGCACGTGCCCTGGAAGTGCCGATGTACCAACTATTCCACGATGGTGAAGCATCTCCAGCAATTCGGAAGCTGAAGCCGAAGAACAGCGACGAATGGGGAAGCACGGGCAGTGATGCCGATTACCTTTCGAAGTTGTGCAAACTGCTCGCTAAAATGGAGCAGGACGACCAAAGACTCTTGCTGCATGTCGCCCAAAAAGTCGCGAAGCGTAGCTGATTGCCGTCAACCGACTTTCGTCCACGAAAAGACTCGTGGCTGCCTGATTCAGAATTCCACCGTTATCGGACTGAGCTGCAATGTCGGCAAAAGTCCGTCAGATGCTCTAGGAACGTCGGCAGCTTTCACAAGGCGGGCAGCCGGGGATTGCGCCTCGACTGACTAGCAGGATGCCGCCTTCTCCACTCCGCCCTCGCCTCTTCAAGTTCGATGACGTGCGGCTTTGTCGCGCTTAAGTTCATCTTAGGGTTGGAGAGCCTCCGCGCTCGTTGACCAAAGCGGCGGAGTTCGAGGTCGGACATGTCACGTAGGCGCTTGCGGAGTTCTTCGGGGCTTTCTGGTCTTAGTTGAATCAAGGCGGGCCTCCCTTTTCTGGATGGGAGGAAACGGGAGGGCAGAATAGCACGACCCATATTCGCATTGCACAGATACGTTCCGCTAAGCGAACTTACGCCTCAAAGTCCAGGCAGCTGCGGTCCAGATAGTGTGGAAATCTTATTTGTGTCCTCTAGTTCTCGCTTGAAAAACCAGAGCAGCTTTCGAAGTCGGAAGTGATTCTTAGCCTCATCTCTGTCAATCGAGGTGATGTCCCAGGTTTCGGAGCATTCCAGGGTTTCGATCTAAAGGACCTTGCGTAAACATCGTCGGGCGCGACCACAACCGACAATAGTTCTTCGCGAATTGTCCGTAGACGTTCAAGGGCTGGCTTGAACAGTAACCCGATCAGGAAATTTCCGATTAGACTATTGCGGGGAGCATTTCCGACCGTGACATCCCAACATCGTGGGCGCCTCGTGTTCTCCTAAAACAAGTGTTTGTGGCGGATGAAAACGTAACTCAATCGGCCGCGTGTTCGCAACGACTCAGCCACAACACACGGGCCGCCGAGACGCTTTCCCTTGGCCTTCGCATTCCTCAGGCCGACGCGGACCCGTTCGACGATCAACGAACGTTCAAGTTCAGCGACGGCACCAAGGACGGTGAAGACCAGATTGCCGGCTGGCGTACTAGTGTCGAGTTGCTCGGAGAAGCTCTCTCAATCTCCCATCCTGGCAAACAAACAACTGTTTGTGTGTCGTGGAAATATCTAATTTGAGTAGTCGGTAAGTGATTGAAAGCATGAGTCCGCTGCGACGGCGGGGAGCCGATTCAGAACGAGGTTTGTTTGCCAAGTTCGAAGGCACGGCGAAGAGTCTCGCGGCACATTCCCATCTGTTCACCGATGTCCCGCCACGAGGCGCCGGAAGCTCGTAGCGCGGTAATCCTCGCGGTGTCCACACTCACCACCGGCCGCCCGAGCCTCTTCCCTCTCGCCTTCGCGGCCGCAAGCCCCGACCTAACCCGCCCGCGGATCAACTCCCGCTCGAATTCCGCGATGCTGGCGAAGATACCGAACACGAGCCGCCCGTTCGGGGTACTAGTGTCCACTCCCTCGTGCAGGCTGACGAAATGAATCCCGAGTGCGTCGAACTCCGCCAGCGCGTTCACCAGGTGCCTGAGGGACCGTGCGAAGCGATCGTACCGATACACGAGGACCGCGTCGAACTTCCGCCGCTTGGCGTCGGCGAGGAGGCGATTCAGCGCGGGGCGGGATTCCTTTGAACCCGAGACGCCGGCATCGATGAACTCCTCGGCGATCTCCCATTGGCGCCGCGAGCAGTACGCGCGGAGTTCGTCCACCTGCATCGAGGCGTTCTGTTCTGCTGTCGAGACTCTTCCATAGACTGCGACTCTCATGAAATTCTCCCTGACATCTAAAACGCGTTCGCCTTGAAACGGTCGCGCTTGCCACGATTTGCGGCCCATGCGGCGCGATGTCCTGTGACGGTGGCTTTCCGTTCGTACCGAAGTCCCGCTTGTCTCCGCGTTCCATCCTTCCGGTAGCGATGGCAGCCGCTACAGTGCCGCGTACCGGAGCTGATGAAACAGCTCCGTATTGCGCGGCGCTCGGGATGTCGAGCGCACCTCAGATCCCCGCGTTTCCATGTTGCTTCGCGTTGTGCCCTTGTCCGTGCCCGGGTAATCGCGTAGGCACACACAGCAGCCTGTCTTGCAGCCCTTCGCGCGCCGATGCGCCGGCAGTCTAGCGCCTGGGTGTTTGCTGCAATATCCTTTCTTTGCTTTCAGCCGCGCGCGGATCGCTGCTTTCATTCGAGCCCTCCATCGGGAAACGGGCCGAGAGTGTATCCCGGCCCGCGATTACATCGATCAGTTGTGTTTCGACACGAGTCTGGCGCGGATGAGAGCCCGTTCCATCTTGTCGGCCCTTCCTAGAATCGCTTCCATCGCTGCGTCGTGACGGGCTAACTGCTTGATGGTTAGGTCCTCGGTATCGGGCAATCCCATACGGGAATAACACCGTGCGATGACTTGGGCGGCTTCGTCACCATATTCATCGGTATCTCCATGCTTGAGGTTCACGGCCAACATCTCGATCGCCGCGGCCTGAACGTGGGGATTCGTCTGAAGCTTAGTTATCCGTGTCATAAATGTTCTCCTTTTCGTGCAAACGGTAGGGCCTGGGAAATGCCCCCCACAGCATCCCCTCGCTCGGAAGGGATGCGAGCGGGGCATTCCGCTAGGCCGCTTGCGCCACCGCAGGCACGCTGGAGGCGCGTACGAAGAGGATGTGCTTGCAGTGACGGCGCCGAGCGACGCACCGGAAGAAGTATTGGGGGCATGAGCACTGCCAGCGATTCATCCCCCGCCGGCGAATGTGCTGGACCGTGTATTCGGTCCCCGCGTGCGAGTCGCTTGCGACGTAGAAGGTCCGAGTGCCTGAGACGTGGTGCTGAGAGGGACGGAGGGTCATGCTGCACCCCCGTCGTGTCCGAGGATGTAGTCCGCGGCGCGCTGTGCGGCGGATGCAGCCCCGACGATCAACCGCGAGTCACTCTTGAGGCGCTCGATCCACGTCTTCAGGTACGCGACGGAATTCTCGATGGTGCGATTCTCAATCCCCGTGACTCCGCACAGCATCGCGGCGCCGACTTCCGCCACGAGTTCCTCCCTGCTATAAGACTCAGAGCCGAAGGACTGGAGGGACTCGAATCCCTCCCGCCCGACGCGGCTCTTGTGCCCCGTCGAGTGCGTCAGCTCGTGGAAGAACGTGGAGTAAAATTCCTCGCTGGAACGGAAGAGACCGATGGACGGCATCCCTACGACATCGCGGCCGGGGGCATACCATGCCTTATCGGATTGCTCGACCGTCGGACGATGGGGCATCCCCGCAACAATCCGCTCGCATTCCTCGATCGGGTTGTTGGTGCGGGTCTCCTGTAGGGCGGACTCAGGAAGGTCAATCCCTTCCGTCTGCGACAGGTTGAACACGTTGGAATAGCGGAGGAGGAATGGCTTGGAGACGCGCGTCTCGCCCTCTCCCGTCGTGTACTCGCGTTCCTCGCCGATGTTCCAGTAGATCACCGGGGACGCGTGCTCCCCGCGTCGGATGCGTCCGCCTAGCTTCGTCGCTTGATTGAACGTCAGCCAGAAGCGCGAGGGATAACCCTGCGACCCCAGTGTGAGCACATTCAGCCCGCGGTACTCCTTCTGCGAGATGAGATTGACAGGGAGTTTCGCGGACCACGGTCTCCGCCACGGCACCACACCGCGCCCCAACTCCGCGATGATGCGAGCGGTGATGATTTCATAGACTGAGCCTGTGGGGTGGGATACTACAGGTATGGCACAGGAATGTTTTACACTTAAACCAGTCATCGTTGCCTCCTTCTAGGCGACGCTGCTTAGGGGCGCGTTCGGTGTTCAAGCACCGGCGCGTCCCGTTCTTATTTTTGCTTCTTTAAATACTCCTCAATTGCCTTACGGATGAGCGCACTCACCGGCGCACCTGTCTTCTCGGAAATCCCCTTGAGTTTCTTCTGATGGTCTTCCCGTAGCCAGATGTTCGTGCGAATCATGGGTGCTTATATACACCTAGAGGTGTACATGTGTCAAACGGAATCTGCATCCGCGCTAAAAATAATTCTCCGCGCGTCGCACGCGATACCGAAAACGGAAATCGAAAACTGCACCCGCCTACCCTTCGCCCTGCGGACCGTGGTTGTCGCTCGTCACTGCCGGCCGTGGGCGTGAGGGTGGGGGCACCGGGGGTACCAAAGGGAAGGCCAGGGGGTTCGCCCGGGGCAGTATCGACGCGAGAAATTTTGAAGAATTTGGCTTTTTGCGACCTCCGAGCATCCAGCAACCGCCAGCCATCTCGACCCAGACAGGTGCTCGCGCCTCAGAGCGGTGAGTGTTGCGTCGAACGTCGGGGCGAGGAACGCCCGCATTCGACTGGTTTCTCGGCTTCGGAAGACGAATAGCGCGTTTCGTGGAGTAGCAACAGTCCGTACTTGCCCGCGTGGCATCTAACTAGCAGCAAACCGCCGGAGGCTCCTATGCAATTCGGCAAAATTCAGGGCTTAGCCTTGGTCGTTCTAGGGATCGTCCTGCTTGGCATTCAAGTTGTGTTTTACATGACGCCCACAACGGTAATCAGCGGGCCAACTGCGGCCTCGCAGGCGGAACATCATAAAGTGAGTCCGTTTATGGGAATAATTGGCTTGGTTTCGCTGGTCGGAGGTGCGGCCATGATCGTAACCGCAAATCGCCGAGATGAACCCAACTCGAAAAACCGCGTCAAATAGCGCGGGAATTCCGAAGAGATTGAAGTCTTGCGCCATTTTGATCGGTTGAGACCAGCGTCTTCCTTTCGAAGCGGGACGGAGCCACGCAGGTAGTTCAGTGCCAGGATTTTCACTGGCCGTCTATGAGTCACCGAACGCCTGCCCGGCTGGCACGGACGACACTTCCATTCGGCGAACATGACATTCGCGCACTACGACTTCAAGCGTGGCGCGTCCATTCACGAACATTTCCATCCTCAGGAAGAGGTCTATGAGGTGATTGAGGGAGAGCTAGGAGCTGACCATCGAGGGCGCGACCGATATCATCCGAGCAGGCTTGGTCGCGATCGTGCCGAGTAATGCGCGCCATTCGGTCAAAGCGCTCACGGATGGGCGGGCGATCATCGTTGATTATCCGGTGAGGCGGGAATTCGAATAGCTCGTTTGGGGAAAACTACAGGTTGGTTTATCAGGCACTGGACAGCAAGAAATTCCGGCATTCGAGTTTTGGAGATGGACACCCCAAGACTCGAATGCCACAAGGTTGTTCGGAATGCTCTGTTTAAACGGAGACGCTGGTGATGTTCCCGTTTACACCGTTCGGGAAGAATCCGCCCGCCGTAGCACCATTGGTCGTGTTGTGATAAACGATCGCCAACACTTGGCCAGGCGTCCGCACGATCGCCAGCCCCTGCCCATCAACGACGAAGTATTGCTTACCCGCCGGCGGAGGTAGCAGATCCTTCGAATCCACGGGGAACAGAAAGGGGTCTTTGTTCACGGCGGCGAGCGTCCGCAAACTGCCGGCGTGGTTAGCCTCGGTGAGAGCGATTCTCGCCGCAGTGGCCAGGATGTCCTTGCTGGTGATGAGTGGCGCCGCTCCGCCATAAGCCGAAACGCCTACGTCCTCAAACGCCCGAGCCAGGGCGATGAAGTGGAGGAATCCTTCGAACCCAGTGCCAAGTGCATCAAGGTTAATCGCTGGCTTCGCGATTGCGGCAGAGCCCAGCGCCGTGCGCAGCAACATCACGTGCTGCTGTTCGTCGCCGGCGATATCTTCCACCACGGCCTTCAGATTGCCCGTGACCTCGGTCTTGTTGGACGAGTTGCTGAGGTTGACGAGTCGTCCCCCAGTGGTTTTGCCAGGGTTACCCGCTCCCGTCACTGGTATGCCGCTCTGCTCCAGGGTTTTGCCGGTGGTCGCGACGGTATAAAACTCCGCCTCCAGGTATTCCAGGTTCAGTGCGAAGTTGAGGATGTCTACGTCTGTGATGGCCCCGGCGTTGACCGCTGCTGAACCCAACGCAACCTTATTAATGCCCGGAATAGAGTCCAGCACTCCCAGCTTCCCGGCGAGAAACGCAGCCCCTGCCACTCCTACCCCAGCGATGCCCACGCCCCGTACAAACACGCGGCGATTGACACCCTTTTCCAGACCTCCACCCGTCTTATTATCCTGAATTCTATTCTCCATTGAGTCTCCTTTTGGTTTTCTTATTGTCTTCCAGACAAGTCGAAGTTACGTAGAGACACGATCACCCAACACACCTGAAAGGGGCGTCGAATCACTTCGCCGACTTCGTATTGATTAGGCTGGGTTAGGGCCGGAAAGGGTTTTGCGACTGCTGTGGACAGTCCAAGTCCCTTTAGGCACTACGCGAAAAGCTCGCAAACGGATTAGGCTCGGCAAAAAAGTTTCCCGAGCCGATTCCCAGTGCACTTTAAACTGATCTCTGTTTCGAGGTCGGACAATCAGGAGAATACCCTAGCGAGCCGCAAGAAATAGACAAACTCGTCGGTCTCCAAAAATCTCCTTTCGTAGTCACGACTACAGCTCTATAAAACCAACATTACCCGCAAACGGTTATAGGTGCCGCTCGCGCGATCCATCAATATCAGAGCCAAGCGGAACGTAGGATGGAAACTGTCACGCGTCGCCAACCTGCACAGACACGAAAGAGGACAAGATGAGCACCGAAAACAAAATATCGAAAGCGCAAGAAGACAGCTTCACCGGAATGATCGAGTCGCAGACCGCTCAAATTCCGTCATCCGCATTTTTGGGAGCGGCACTGGGGTCGATGGCAGTCTCAGCAATCTTTAAAGCCAGCGGTAAGGATCACGCCGCGCTGTTTGTTGGACAATGGGCCGCGCCATTCTTATTGCTCGGTATCTATAACAAGCTAGTGAAGCAGCTGGGTTCAGACGCCGAGACGCGCGAGAGCGAACGCCCGAGAGCACAAGCGGCGACGGCTTAAGAGCCGACCATTGGAAACACAAACGTTTGAATCCGGCGCCTGAGACTCGGCCAATCGCGACATAAGCGCGTGTCGCAGATCCTGAGACCGATCGGTGAGCTGGACCGTTTTGGGCGCACCTTCTCACGCTTCAAGCGTTACATCGGTTCAGCAATCGCCCGAAGATGTCCGGTTAACGCGACTCCTAATTCGAAAACCATCTGACTGAGCGGGCTCTATGGAGACCTACATACCTATACTTTCCCCCCTACGACTTTGGCCCGATATCAAAGCTTTCTTTTAAGAGAGACACTGCCACCGCGTCGCTTCTCTCGATGAATGAAGAATACGCGCCCAGCCGATTCGACTCTGGGGAGAAGTCTGACCTTCCACTCAAAAAGGAGACATCTTATGGACGATTACAACAAGCAGCCAGGCCAACCAGGCTATAACCAGTCCGAAACCCCCGGTATGGCGACAGCCGCACGCATGAAACTTTCCGACACAGCCGCCGACGTGAAGGAAAAAGTAGCTGATATCGGTCGGCGCGCCGCCGATTCGATCGACAGTTCCCGTCAATCTGCCGCAGGCGCACTCGACGGCACCGCAGCCTCTCTTCATTCGAGCGCCGACCAAATTTCCGGTGCCGCCCACGCCGCAGCCGATAAACTCCAGGCGACCGCTCATTCGACCGCCGATAAGCTCCAGGCCACAGCGGACTACGTTCGCCAGACGGACCTGAAAGGTATGGTCGATGATCTGACCGGCGTCGTAAAGCGTTACCCCGGCCAATCCCTAGCAGCAGCTGCCATTTTGGGTTTTCTCGTAGCGCGTGGTCTCAGAAGTAACGACTGATCAGCCGAGGAGATGGCTATGTCCACCCCACAAATGCAGCGGACGGTCCCGGAGTTGCTCGGCAACATCGTAGACAATATCCAGCAAATAATTCGGTCCGAATTCAGGCTGGCCAAAGCTGAGCTACTGGAAAAAGCGTCAAGAGCCTCCCAGCCCGCTACCACGTTGGGAGCAGGTTTTTTGCTTGGATTGTACGGGCTTGGCTTCCTATTGCTGGCGGCGGTATACGCATTGTCGATGGTCATGGCGGCCGGGCTCGCCGCGCTCATTGTGGGCGGCGTTTTAGCCCTCGTCTCCGTCGCGTTAGTAACTTCCAGCGCCAAAAAACTCAAAGCCTTGAATCCGGCACCAGAAAGAACAATTCAGACCTTAGAGGAGAATGTCCAATGGGCGAAAGACCAGATCAAATAGAGCGGCAAATCGCGGAAACGCGCAGCGAACTAAGCGACAACTTCAGTGAATTACAAGACAAGGTGAAGTCCGCGGTGGATTGGCGCACTCAGTTCCGAGAACACCCTGGAACTCTTCTGGCCGTTGCTTTCGGCGGAGGCGTAGTCCTCTCGGCTTTGCTTCCTTCGCCAAGCCGTCGCCGGAAGGCGAACGACTCCGGCTCGATTTCCGCCGGAGACCGCACGTATTCGGCTCCTTCGTACGACACATCGTCAGCGACACCAGGCAAATCCAGCGACCTACGCAAAACCATTGAAGCCTTGACCGGTGCTCTCCTCGGCGTAGCAGTAAATCAGGCCAGCGGCTTCCTCGATTCGGTGCTACCCGGTTTCCACCAGGAATTCACCAAAGCTCGCGCGGGCAAATATAAAGATTCGCCCCGCGACAATTCACCAATGGACACCTCCGCTTACGCGACCACCAAGGACTCCACCTCACCGAAACCCTTAACCGCAGCCGCCAGCGCATAAGGGAAGAACAAAAGTGGCCGCGACGTTAACGTCAATAAAGCCACCCGGCATCACTTGGTACGAAGTCATTCGGCGAACCTGGGCGAGCGCCATGGAAGACGACATTCTGGGGCGCTCTGCTCAACTCTCCTATTATTTTTTCCTGGCGGTTTTTCCCGCTCTGATTTGCCTTTTGGCAGTGCTGAAATTGTTTGCGGCCAGCGGCGAAGCTCTGAGAGTTGGCTTCCTCCAGTTCCTGACCAACCTCATGCCCGGTTCAGCCTCCCAACTGGTAGAGAAGACCTTGCGCGAAATCACCCAGTCCTCCGCCAAGTCCAAAATCCCTATCGGCATCCTCTTCTCACTCTGGTCAGCCTCCGCAGGCATGTCCGCCGTCATGGACACTCTCAACAGCCAATTCAAGGTGCCAGAAACCCGCTCCTTCGTTCGTCGCAATCTAACCGCCATCGGCTTGACGGCAGGATGCGCCTTCTTGCTGCTGGCTTCCTTAGCAATTGTTCTAGCCGGCGGGCCCGTAGCAGAGACCTTCTCCCACGGCATTTCGACCGGACTCATAAAAATCGTGCAATGGCCAACCGCGTTCGCGCTGATGCTCTTCGGCTTCGCGCTGATTTATTTCTTTGCGCCAGACGTCAAAGAACAGAAATGGCACTGGGTCACGCCAGGTGCGGTTTGCGCCCTTTTCCTGTGGTTGGTGGTATCGCTAGCCTTGAAAATTTACGTGCACTTCTTCAACACCTACAGTGCCACCTACGGCTCGCTGGGCGCCGTAATCATTCTCCTAATCTGGTTTTATCTAACCGGCACGGCTGTCCTGTTAGGCGCGGAAATCAACAGCGTCCTAGAAGACGAAGCCGCACTGGAAGGCGACCCCGAAGCCAAAATGAAGGGTGAAAAAGCTCCCCAGCAGCCCGCTCGACCACTCCCCAACACTAAAGCGAGAGCCCACTCCGCTTAACTTCTACGTTCACGATCTTAAGGAAGTGGCTGGCAGCCCTCCTTACCACCAAATACAATTTTTAATTTCCGAATCCTAATTTCGAAACTCTACCTTTAGCTTCTCTTCCGCCCGTTCAAACAAAACCTCGATCAATCTCCGCCCACCGATCATGCGCCGCGCACCGCCCGCCCTCACCCAGTTCCGCAGCGTAAATCCAGTCCCGCCAAAATCCCCCCACACATAACCATCATTTTAGGACAAACTTCCGGTCAAGTCTCGATTAACGCGGGACATGTGGAATCGGCCCGAAAAGTACATGCCCCGAAAATCCGTCTTATCAGGCGTTGCGGAGATGTCGTCTAACCTTTCGGATTGACCGCCCTACAGAAATCCACAACCCGCAGTAACGTCTTGCCCCTATCGACCGATGGCCCTCAGAGGTCCTAAATAGCAAAGACCGCCGCAAGGTGCGGCCAACCAAATTTCGCTCATAGGAGGATGAATATGTTTGGAATTATCGGCCTCGTGCTGTTGCTCATGTGGCTGGGCGGATTCTTTGCCTTTCATGTGACCGCGGGCTTCATACACATCCTTTTGGTTTTAGCGCTCATTTCGATTGTTTACCACTTCTTTGCGGGTCGCTCGGCAACGGCATAAACGCCGGACACCGCGACGGTTGCTCAAAAACGATCAAAGCAGGGCTACCGAGCCCTGCTTTGTCCTTTAGCGATGATCTATGTCCAGCTATATAGTAACGGTCGGGAGGTGCACGCTGTGTGGCGCAAGTTCGCTCCCATCGTTATAGCTCTTCTGCTGTGCGGAAGCTCTCCTCGCGCGTTCGCACAAAATCGCGTCGAGGCTGGCATATTTCTCGATTACCTCGGCATCTCCCAGACCAACACCAGGAACTTCGGACTGGGCGGACGGTTCGGCTACCGCATTCATCGCAAATTGATGATGGAAGGGGAACTTGCTTACGACTACGGGATCAACTTCCACGAGGCTTACCGCAACATTACGAACGGCGATATAACCGCGATTGAACGCACGTCGATTGGTGTGACTCATGGCCTGTTCGGGCCTACGCTGCAGCCCGACAAGGGTGGATTTCGTCCCTTCGTCACTCTGAAAGGCGGGTTTATGGATTTCCGCCTGAGCCCAAGCCTACTACCGCTGACCACTGTTGAAAGCACGCTCCTCGGCATTCGTACCTCCAGCTTAAACGCGGCAATGTATCCGGGTGGAGGAGTGGAGGCGAGCCTGGGTCCGGTGGGTCTGCGTTTCGAATTTGGCGACGAGATCTACTTCAACAACGGCGCGCACAACAACCTGCGGATCACGTTTGGACCGATCCTCAGGTTCTGAGTTTCTCGCTCGCGTCGGTCAGTGGATAACTTGTTGTGCCGCTACTCGTCCGAACTCCTGATGGCACGCTTATTAGAAAACTGAATTCACTCGCGCTTCAGTCGGATGGCACCAGAATTGTTGCTCGTCGGCGCCCTCTTTCTCCTCGCCTCGGCGATTCATTTCGAGTTATAATAATGCCGTAGCAAGAAGTCGTCGAGTCGTCAAACCCCCGCGTTTTCCGCACCTCCCCGCACCTCCCCGCAGCGTCGCACCTCCTCAAGGAACAACGAAAATAACCGACCCACATCCTCCGGAGACCTCAATGGCACCCCCGCAAGATCAGAAATCGATCGACCTCCCCGACCTCCAGCGCAGGACCATCCAACAAGCGCGCACCCAGTCCCTCGTTCCGATGAAGTACGACGCGGGAATGGATCCGAACATGCCACTGTTCCAACGCATCGGAGAGAAGGCGCGTCAAGAACTCGATTCTGCTCCGAGTTGGTTGAGTTCGGAACCGATCGGTAAAGTACTCAAGTTCAGCCTTGATCCCGACAAAGCATTTAGCAGGATTGGCGGGGAACAGACGCCCCTTCCCATCACACTCACGCCAGGCCCGGCGAGTACTGTTCCCTACGATAGATGGATCTGAGTGACTTCGGTTTCCCTTCGACGACAACCGGAAGCGGGTGGAGTCCGCGACTCACTCCCTTCGCACCGACACCCGACCCGAAGCAGCCCGCGACAACGCCTTGTGGGGCTGCGAATCCAACGGAGCTGAATGCGAGAGCTTTGTCGATGCCAAAAATGTCTTACGCAGAGTTTTATTTGCAGGAGCGACGGTGGCACGAGGAGCACTACAGTACAGTGCAGATGGCGCACAGAGACTCCAGTCGTAGCTGATTGAGAGCGATAGCGGGGAGTAAAAGTATCCGTGGCGCTACCGTTGTTCGCCCGAATTCCAACTATCTTCTTTGCCCTTCCAAAGGGGTGGCACGGCGTGTTCTACGACCGCGACTTCTGCGAAGGGCCTTGGCGGATAGAGTTTTCTGAACCAATTTGCCACTTCCGGCCCGAGCCTTTCAACTACCAGTTCTTTCCATGGAACATGTCGGCAAATTCGCGTCTTAAGCCGCGCATCAAATCGTCCGAATTCGACCGGAATTTTTGCGATGAGCATAGCTTTGACGTTGGACTTTAGCTCTTCAGCCCGCGTCGTTCGCCATGCTATCTCTCGTTCATGTTCCGCGATTTCAGCCAATTCTTGTTGGGTAATTTGAACCGGGGGAATGCTCATGCCTACTCCTTGATGAAATGGGATTCTTCTTGCGGCGATAGCAACTCTCGAATCGAGCCAGCCTTTAAGTACTGACCCCAGGCGAATTCGAGCAACAATCTGGAGAAGCCGGAGACTGTCCGATGCTCGATTTGAGCTGCTTGCATCAGTTCTCTCCTTAGTTCAGCGTCTACTCGAATAGTCAGAAAAGCCTTGTTTTCACTCATTGTTTGGCCCCCAGGGAAGATAGCTTGCAACAACGTGCACATGGTATACCTGATATACGGGCACGTCAACCGCATTTTTGTTTGGTACCTTCGGCGGCTTTAGTCCATTGACATTGCAGAGCAGAAGTGAGAGACTCCTCACACGGAGCGTACTACTTATGTCACACACCAGAGCATCAAAAGGAAATCACAAGGAGCGACTGACATTGTCGCTATCCAGCGAGGCTACTCGGTATGTGCGCGGTTTGCGTATGGAAAGCAAGGCTGCCTCTGTGAGCGCCGTGTTTGAAAACATTATTCGTGATTTGCAACGGAAAACTGAACTCGAACAACTCAATGCACGCACCATCGCTTATTACGATTCGTTGTCACCTGAGACTCTCAGCGACACCGCTGGTTGGGGTGAGCTAGGGATGATGGGTTTAGCAGCATTGGAAGAAGCTCCAGTCGTTGAGACGGAAAAAACTGTAGCCGCTATTCGCTAATGGGGACCCAGCCACCCCCAAAAACATTGCCTACGCCTCGACGGGGCGAAATCTGGTTTATTAAACTTTCAACGGACCCTACAGACAAAGAAGCACGTCCAATCGTAATCGTGTCTCCAGACGGACGAAATCTACATCCGCGAGCGAATACAGTATTGGCAGTGCCGCTCTCAACCACGTTAACCACCAATCCATCTCACATTGTTCTAGAGCGTGGAGAGACTGGCTTGCGCGAGACTTGCGAAGCACAGGGAGAAAATATCACAGTCGTTCCTAAGGTCGCACTGATTCCAGCCAGGACAGTTTTACGAACCTTAAGCGCGACTAGTTTGAGACATATCGCAGCAGCCGTGGTTCGAGGAATGGGAGTGCTACCAGAAGAACTGAAGTAGCTCGCGTCCGCTGTGGTGCTATGCTTTTCGAATGGCACCACTTCCGAAGCCAGGCTCTCGCATCCGCTTCACGCTCTACATGGGCAGAGACGTAGACGGCGTGATCCGAGCGATTGTGAAAACGACAGACGGCGTGCGGTATCGCGTGGAATATGGCAACGGGCCGTATGGCGCAACGATCAACCCACAGCAGATTATCCAGCCGGAAAAGCCAGATGCGCCAAAGGACGTGGAGTTTTAGAAGCCGTCGCGGAGCAGTGGCTACAGCGTCCACCGGATTTCGGCCTACCTAACTTGCGTGTTAGTTTCCTTCCAACCTCGCGAGAGTTTTATGCAGCTTCGATTCATCGCTAAGTCGCATGGATGCCCCGACTGCGGTAGTCGCCTAGTACACCCTTCGCACAAAAGAAGTGCGCTTGAGCGTATCGTGTGTATAGCTCTATTGCTTCAACCTTACAGGTGCGACGATTGCGGCGCGCGGTTTTTCAAGTTCGCGAGGCATTAAGCGCCCAAGCGGCGTGGTGGATCTGGGAAGCAAGGAGACGTGGGCTTTAATTTGCAGCGCTGTGTCGATTTGCTTCGTTGGCGATGCGTTCGATATTTGGGATGAGGTTCCAAGCTTCACCCTTGGAAATTATTGTACGAATCCCTGCCTCTCGGGCTGCGTCTCCAATTCCTTCAATCTCCAGTATGGTGAACAGGATTAAGGGAACCGTAGGGTCAGCCGCAGCCATTTGCTGGGCGGTTTCGATGCCAGTCATGTCGGGCAGGGATAAATCCAACAAGACTACGTCCGGTTTCAATTTCTGAAATTTTTCGATCCCGGAGCGGCCATCCTCCGCCTCTCCGCAAATGGTCCAGTGGCGGGAGCGCAATATTGTGCCGACAACACGGCGCGTAGTTTCGGAGTCATCGACAATCAATATTCGTAGTGCTTTTGGTCCCATAGTGGGGCACGACTATCTGTGCTCTCGTTCGATGCCTTTCGTCAAATATAGGCAATACGCAAACAACCCAACGACAAGGGTGGGTAGCGCGAGAGTGAAGATAATTACGAGGTCCATGTGGTCCTAGAAATGCCAGAACGACGCCACACGCAGAGATATACAGCGTTTCCTCTACGGCAACTGAGGCTCCAAACTCTGGCTGTATCTGTCCTCCGTACGTAGGCGTACAGTCGGCCATAGCCCTCATAAAGTGAGGTCCCCTGACAAAACCTGAGATCTACTGCTGGCAGTCGGTCTACGTTCGCGCACTCTTGGAAACAGATGATTTGCTGATGACCGAGCGAATCTATGAGGCCATCTCTGCGCTCGAACAGAGGCGCCTAAGCCCGGTTGAACGTAGCAGCGATGAGGACCGTGCTCTGAAGAACGCTGAAGCGGGAATCAAAGCTCTGATCACCGAGAGGACGGACAGATTTGTCTGGAACGCTATCCCCGGCCACTGGACAATTGGGCTTTAAAATCAGCGTGCCCTCCCAACTCTAGCTAGAGCGGCACTTCTTACCGGTTTCGCCACACCGCAGGACAACGATTCCGCCTCGCACCAGGCTTATTCGTCACGCCTCGGTCTAAATGATTTGGCCAGGCCGACCCAATTGACTTCCCCATCGCGGCAAAACAAACTGAAGAACTTAGCTTTTTCGACGCCCAACTTTGTCTTCGTACATTGCCCGATCTGCGCGCGCCATAAGTTCTCCGAGCGAGATCGAACACTTCGGATCGAACCACGCTACCCCAACGCTGAGTGAAGGCGCACCCGGCGACTCATTAACACTTGTCTTTTCGAGATTCTCTTTCAGCCGAGACAGGATGACTTCCTGATTTCGGCCGGTTTCCGACGCCAACACCGCGAATTCGTCTCCACCAAATCGAGCCAAGAGGTCAGATTCACGGAACGTGAGATCCAGAGCTCCCGCGACGCGAACAAGCGCCTGATCTCCCTCCCGATGTCCATAGGAATCGTTAATCTTCTTAAGATCGTCAAGGTCACAAAAGAATAGCAATAGGTCTTGCCCATTCCGATGTGCCACTTTCAGTTGGTGGGTCGCCGAAGCCCAAAACCCGCGCCGATTGTACAGGCCAGTTAGTTCATCGGTGATGGCTAGGTCGCGG
>Ga0185299_10004332_pt1 | contig 17321 bp, 12 predicted proteins | sample PaiPotPPA55metaG_FD_128002 | JGI IMG/M metagenome (GOLD analysis project Ga0185299, IMG submission 128002) | Iron sulfur acid spring bacterial and archeal communities from Banff, Canada, to study Microbial Dark Matter (Phase II) - Paint Pots PPA... ...
TCAAGGCGTTCATTTCAAATTTTCGTTCGCGAAGAATCTTGGCGGCGCGGAAGAGGCATTCGACACGCTGAGCTGCCGGCACGCGCTTCCAGGATTCAAACGCTTTGCTGGCGGCTTCCACGGCCTGCGCCGCCATTTCCTGAGTCGCGGTCTGGAAAATACCAATGACCTGCGACGGGTGCGATGGATTAGTCGAAGTCCGTTTTTCCGCGGTGGTGACTCTTTGGCCGCCAATGTACATGGGATATTCGCGGCCAAATTCAGAGGCGACTTTTTTCAGCGCGTCTTCCATGGCTTTGCGATTTTCGGGCTTAGAGAAATCGATGAATGGTTCATTGGAGAATTCAGAAACGTGGATTTTTGCTTCAGCAGTGGCCATAGCGGATTGCCTCCTCGATAAGCAAACAAGGGATTGTACTGCCGGTGTGGACGGCCTTCAAGGCGGCGCACGGGATACGTGATCCGTGGCCGGTGGTACTGTCGGCCGCTGTATTCCTTGGTGAAGGATTTGGTGAGATGCCGGACGATCTGTCGCGTGCGCAGGGCCGAAAGTCGTGGCATCCGACATACCCTCCACCTAGGATTTTTGTAAGTGTTGCATCTACAGGCTTTAGCGCTTCTGTAAGCGGTTTAGAATCAACAGCTGGGGAACATTTTGTAAACGTTGATTTTAATGGAGATGCGGGAGAGGTCGGCGCAGGAGCGTTGAGAATCGGAGGAATTAAGTACGGCGCGACGGTGAAGCGTGAAGATCCAGGATCAAGCGTGAATCGCTGAAGGGAAGGAAAACGGGCTGAAGCTTGTTCTACCGCCAGCCCCCACCCGGGGTGATTTCTGTAAGAGTGGCAAGCAAAAGACTTATGGATTACGTGGTCTGTAAGAGTGGCAAATGCAGGACTTAAAGTTGTTGTGTTGTCATGGAGTTGCGATGAACCTGTAAAAGTGGCAGGGAAAGCGGTTACGGAGACGGCGTGGAGGTGACAGAAAGGGCTTTGAGACGATGGACTCGTCGGCAGGGGCCAACCACTGTAAATCACAACAGATGATACCATGACTCGATAACTATGTAAATATAATTATAAGTGGTTATACTTTAGCAAAATCTGGGGCGGTGACCGTTGGATTAAGTGGCGCTTTGGAATAGTGAAGCGTTTGTAAGTTTAAGCGGCCGAGGGGTTTAGCGGTCGATTGTGGCCATGGGGACGAAGGAAAGACAGCGGGGACTGCGAGAATCGGCAAGTGTTGAGAATGGGGAAGGAAAAAGATTTTACACAGAGGGCACGGAGTTCAGAGAGGACTCGGAGTATGCAGACGACGCGAGGACAAGATGGAGGCCAGCGGGGGAAAAGCGGGAGCGTGGCTGCCGCACTCCAAAATCAGCGGAGGGCGTGGATGACTTCGCGGGCGGCGTTGGCGCCGGATGCGCCGGTTAGGCCGTTGCCGGGATGGGTGCCGGAGCCGCAGAGGAAGAGGCCGCGGATTGGGGTTTTGTAACGCGCCCAATCAAGGACGGGGCGCATGGTGAAGAGCTGATCGAGGGCGAGTTCGCCATGGAAGATGTGGCCACCGGTGAAGCCGTAAATGTTTTCGAGGTCGTGCGGAGTGATGACTTGCATGTGTTCGATAAGCGTGGGGAGATTGGGGGCGTATTGCGCGAGAGTTTTGACGACGGTGTCGCCGAGATCGCGGCGGCGAGTGTCCCAGTTTGATTCGGACTTGACGATGGTTTTGCCGTCCGCAGATGCGCCTGCGAGTTTAAAGGGGGCGAATTGGACGTAGGCGGAGAGGACGTGTTTGCCTTCGGGCGCGAGCGACGGATCGAGAATCGTGGGAATGGTGACGTCGAGATACGGCGTTGAGGAGAAATCGCCGTATTTAGAGGCGTCGAAGGCGCGTTCGAGATAGTCGATTCCTGGGCCAATGTGGATGCGGCCAGAGAGGGAGTTGAGAAAGCCTTCGGCGGCGTCGAGCGCGGAGAAAACGGGGAGGCCGCCGAGAGCGAGATGAACTTTGGCGACGGTGCCTGCGGCGCGAACGTTGCGAATACGAAGGGCGAATGTGGGATCGAGCTGGGTGGGATCGAGGAGCTTGAAAAAAGTGCGCTTGGGATCGACGCCAGAGACGATGGCTTCGACGGGGATTTCTTCGCCGTCGGCGAGGACGAGGCCGGTGACGGCGCCTTCTTTCACGCGAATGTGTTGAACTTCGGCGTTGGTGCGGATTTCCACGCCGGCCTTGCGGGCGGCATCGGCGAGGGCAAGGGTGAGCGAGCCCAAACCACCGCGCGGGAAAGCGGCAGAGCCAACGGGATGGGAGTCCGCGGCGGCGCGAAGAAGAAGGACGGCGGTAGAACCTGCGGACCAGGGTCCTAGCGCGGTGCCGAAAATGCCGCGCGCCGCGATGACGGCGCGAAGCAGATCCGTTTCGAAAAATTCGGAAACGAAATCGGCGACAGCCATGGGGCCCCAGCGGAGCAGATCGAAGATTCCCTGCTTGCCGAGACTGCGAACGCTGCGGCCGGCTTTGAAAAGATTCCAAAAATCCTCGGGCGAGGGAGTATCGATGGCGGGCGGTGTGATCGAAAGGAGTTCACCAAGAACGGTGAAAAAATGATCGAGCGTTTCAGCGAATTTCGTGTACTTGGGGGCGTCTTTTTCTGAGAAGCGGCCGATCTCGGCGGCAGTTTTGGCGTGGTCGTTATAGAAGAGAATCGCCTTGCCGTCGGGCGTGGGAGCGAAGACGCGAGGATCGGGGCGAAGAATTTCGCAATCGAGTTTATGGAACTCGAGGTCACGGGCAATGTCGGCGCGAAGTGGGCCGATGGTGTGGGAAAGAGTGGAAGCGCGGAAACCGGGATGAAATTCCTCGGTGATGGCGCCGCCGCCGATCATTTCGCGGCGTTCGAGAACGAGCGGTTTGAACCCGCCTTTTGCGAGATAGAAAGCTGTGATGAGAGCGTTGTGGCCGCCGCCGATGAGAGCTACTCGCTGTCCGATGGGCATGATTAATTCTTGCTCCCGGCGCGTGAAACTTTCGAACCCTTCCAATCCTTGAGGATGACCTGGCTGGCGATCCGGCCAGGAGCGCCCATGATGCCGCCTCCGGGATGCGTTGCGGAGCCGCACATATAAAGGTTGTCGATGGGCGTGCGATAGTAGGCCCAACCGGGGACGGGACGGAGGAAAAAAAGCTGCTCGAGAGAAAGCTCACCTTGGAAAATATTGCCCTGGGTGAGGCCGAATTCGCGCTCGAGGTCCAGCGGCGTGAGAATTTGGCGGCCGGTGATAATTTTTTTGATGTTGGGGGCGTGTTCAGCGATGGTGTTGATGACGGCGTCGCCGAAGGCTTCGCGCTGTTCGTCCCAAGTGCCTTTGGCGAGTTTGTAGGGCGCGTACTGGACGAAACAAGACATCACGTGCTTGCCGGGAGGCGCAACGCTTGGATCGGTGAGACTGGGAATGACGATGTCGATGTAGGGCTTGCGCGAGAAGTTGCCGTACTTGGCGTCGTCGTAGGCACGCTCCATGTACTCGATGCTGGGAGAAATGGAAATTGCGCCTCGGAGATGGGCGCCGGGGCCGGGGAGGCACTTGAATTCGGGAAGGGCATCGAGCGCGAGATTTACTTTGCCGGAGGAACCGCGGTATTTGTAGCGACGGACACCTTCTAGAAAATCGCTGGGGAGTTCGCTAGGGTCGAGAAATTTTTCGAAGGTGAGATGCGGATCAACGCTGGAAGAGACGACGTTGGCCGAAATTTCTTCGCCGCTTTGCAGGGCCACGCCGCGGGTGCGGCCGTTTTTGACGAGGATCTTCGCGACGCCCGCCTGGGTGCGAATTTCCACGCCTGCTTCGCGGGCCGCGTCGGCGATAGCGTTCGAAATGGCGCCCGTGCCGCCGCGGCTGAAGCCCCAGGATCGAAAAGCGCCGTCAATCTCGCCCATATAGTGATGCAGGAGAACGTAAGCGGTGCTTGGCGAGCGAATGCCAAGAAAAGTGCCAATGATACCGGAGGCGGACATGGTGGCTTTGAGGACGTCGGTCTCAAACCATTGGTCGAGGAAATCGGCCGCGCTCATGGTCATGAGTTGGACGAGAGTGTAGCGCTCGTCGGAGGAGAGGCTGCGGAAACGCTGCATGAGGAAATGAAGCTGCTTGAGATCGCCGGGCTTGAGAGTGGTGGGGTCCGGCGGAATCATTGAGAGCAGCGGCTTCACGAAGCGGCACATCGGCGTCATCATTTTCGAAAATTCGTCGTAAGCCTCGGCGTCTACGCGAGAGTGGCGGCGAATTTCGCGTTGCGTGCGGGCGTGATCGTTCATGCGCCAGAGGAAATTCCCGTTGGCCATGGGAGTGAACGTGCCATCGAGCGGAAGAATTTCAAGACCGTGGCGGGGAAGATCCAGCTCGCGAATGATTTCCGGCCGGAGAAGAGAGACGACGTAAGAACACTCCGAGAAAAGAAAGCCGGGAATAATTTCCTCGGTGACGGCGGCTCCGCCGAGCACGTGCCGGCGTTCGAGGGCAAGCACCTTCTTCCCTGCTTTCGCAAGATAAGCGGCGTTCACCAGGCCGTTGTGGCCGCCGCCGATGACGATAACGTCGTAGTGCTGCGCCATGCGGACTGACTCCGTCAAAGATGCGCATTGAAAAAAAGAAGCGATGCGACTGGAAGCCGGGACATTTTACTGACAGCCGAGGTGTGGCACAAGGGGCTCAGGAATGAGGTAATTATCAAATGAAATTGAGCAATTTCCTGTTTCGACATTCAGCCCTCCCAAATTGGAACACTCGGAAAGAAAAATCAAGAAATCGTCGAAGAGCGAGAGATTGGCATACCGCAATTGCACAGCGTAAGCATTAGATTCTTCAAAGAATACGTGCGGATACTTGGTCGGTAGAAGAATGACTTGATAGCTGGCATTCGTCGTGCATTTTGACTGGGCGAAGATGCACGCAGTTTTCCGAGGCGCGTTCCATCTCTGAGAGGCCGAAATGCGGCGACGAACCTTGATTCCAAAAATATTCGTGTGTCTAGTTTTGATGACTGCTGGAACTGGCTGGACGGTACTCGCTGCCCGGGCGCAAGCGCCAAATCCCCAAAGTTCTCCTGGTGGTGCCCAGACCACGTCGCCCGCGCTGAGTGCGAATGAAGTCGTCGACCGCATATTCAAACGAGAAAAGGCCCAGGTGGAGACCATCGAGAATTCCGCTCCGATCGTAGAGACTTATATTCAGGAGGAAAAATCGGACGCGCTGATGGGCACCGTTCCGAAAAAAGATTTTTATTTTATCGGACAAGCGGATTTTCGCGGGAAGACGATGAAGGTTCACTCGATGACAGCCAAAACGCACAAGGGGACGATTATGTGGTCTTACGAGCCTGCTGGATTCCTGCAGATGGCTTTTCTAGACCTGCGCGATTTTGACAAAGAGCATTATCGGCTCATTCCGCCTCAAGCTGGACACCGCGTGTTTCTCGGGGAGGTTCGTTGCTATGTTTTTGACGTAGTGCGAGCGCCGAAAGTCAAAGGTCCGCGATTTGAGGGACGAATCTGGGTAGAGGATCAGGACTTCACAATCGTTCGAATCAATGGGACTTATAAGCCTGAAAAGAGCTTTTCGTTGAAACACTTCGATGATGAATTCTATGAGGACTTTGATTCCTGGCGGACCAATGTCAGGTCCGGGCTGTGGCTGCCGAGCGACATCTACATTCAAGATTTGCGAGAGCCTCCCCCAACGGGAGGTCCGAGGTTCAAGGCGCGGACGCATCTGTGGGGCTATGGGCTTACATCGCGGAACCGCCAGGAAGAGTTGGGCCGACTGCTTGTCGAAACCGAAGGCCAGGTGAAAGACGAAACAGAAAAGCATGACCGCTCTCCGCTGGAGCAACAGAGAGGATGGCGAGAGCTATCACAAAACAACATTTTGGAAGTTCTGGAACGGGTCGGCCTGGTCGCGCCCGAGGGAAACGTAGAAAAAGTTCTGAATACCATCGTGAACAACCTGTTGGTGACCAATGACTTTGACAGCCGAATCGAAATGCGCTGCCGGGTGTTGATGACGAGTGATTTCGAAATGTTTTCGATGCAGAACACGATAGTGTTAAGCCGGGGGTTGATCGATGTCGTGCCGAACGAAGAGACACTTGCGGCTTTGCTTGCGTTTGAGGTTGCTGACGCGATGGTGCCCAAGCCAGCGCAAGATCAGTACGGATTTAGCGATATCCTGCGGTTGACGCCGACTGAGGCTTTGAAGAAGCTGTCGTTCGTAGATAAGCCAGAAGAAGCTCAGAAAAATAGTGAGAAGGCCATGGAGTTGTTAAAAAAATCTCCATATGGAGAAAAGCTGTCCAACGTGGGGCTGTTCTTATCGCAACTGCAATCCCAGAAGCCCGCGCTGAAGCAATTGATCAGTGCGCGGTTGGGTAATCAAGTTTATTTCACGTCGCAACTGCTTCAGTTGGCTCCAGCCATTGAGCCGGCCAACTTGCAACAGTTGGGAGCGCTGCCGATGGGATCGAGAATCAAAATAAGCGCATGGAACGATGTCGTCAGCTTGATAGAGACGCATCAGATGGGGCCGATTTCGCCACGCGAAAAAATTCCATTCGAGGTAACGCCGATCGACTTGCACTTGACGCGATACGTGGAGTCAGCGGCGGAGGCAGAGCACAGCATCGTGCCCAGGTCGGCAATTCCGGTCGCAGGAACGCTCGGTCCAGATTGATCGTTCCCACAACCTGATGCCTTACTTCGCTGGTGGCGGATACGGCGGCGGAATCTCGGCGTAGCCCGGGGCGGCGGTCTTGAGGTTAGGAGAAACCGAGGCGCTCGCATCGCCGATCGCCCAACGAATTCCCCCCGCGAGCAGATTCAGGTGAAACGGATTCTGCCAATTTTCGGCGCGGTCACCGATCGCGTTGTAAAACACTTTACCCCGCCCGTTCATGCGCGCCCAAACGACCGGATACGGCGCGCGCTTGTAAGCCAGGCCATTCATCGTGGAAGTGTCCAGCGTGCAAATCACGTGCAAGTCGGGAGCAAAATCCTTCATGGAGTACCATTCCTCCATCAGGCTTACGGGAGATTGCACACCTTCAAGGCCGGGAAACTTGGGATCGTTGATGATGACGTTCGCGGTTTGCAGGCGAGGGTCCTTGGCTTGACCGTGGATGATGAACTCTCCCCCCAGCATGCGGATATAAGGATCGGACTCTTTACCGTGTGCGATGTAGCGGTTGGAAAGATCTTGCGGATCGGGCGGAGTGTGAAACGTATCGCTGGCGGCGTGAATTCCGACGAAGCCGAGGCCGTTCTGAATGGCATCCAGAAAGGCCTGCTTGCCCTGCGGGGACATGGGCGGATTTTTGTCAGTGCCTTCCTGCGTGAGATCACCGGTCGTAAAGAACACAACAGCGGCATACTCATGAAATTCCTTGGAGTCGAAGATGCGGCCGTCTTTCGATGCGGTGAGATCGAATTTGTTTTGAGCTGAGAAACCACGGATAGCAGTTTCAGCAATGCTTGGATTGCCGTTCGTGACTTTAATTGCGGCGTGCTCAAACCCCGACGACTTCGTGAATAGTAGGACGGATTTGTTTTTCGCAGCGCTGGCCCGATGGGAAAGAAGAAGTCCGGCACTTGCGGCCGCCGTGGTGCGAAGGAAATCGCGTCGTGTCGAGAGTGGGTTCATTTTATTTGTCCGTTAAGAACTAGAATTCGAACCTTCCTTGTCCAACCAACCTGAATGGAAGACGGCGTAGTCTACTGCGAGCGGCGGAAGCGGAGCAAGTACACAAAATTTGTAAAGGCACATTGAGCTCTGGCGCCTGACAGGACTCGCGCCGAACTTTGCCTTGCCCTCCCAAAGCGCGAAAGGAAACCACCGATTTTAGCTTCTTGTGGGATACTCTGCGCGGCGATTAGACGGGACTTCTCTCCTAGATTTTGACGGGAGACAATTCGAGAACATATTTTCATGTCCGCCACCCAAGACCGAACAATTTCTGAACTGGATCGCGTTCCTCGCCGCAGATGGGCGATCGCATGTCTCCTCGGATTCGGAGTTCTCGTCAACTACTTCGACCGAGTAAATCTGTCTGTCTCAAAAGATGCCCTCAACGCTGCCTTTGGAATTTCCGCGGTGACATTCGGCTATTTATCGAGCGCCTACAACTGGACTTACGCGGCGCTCCAACTCCCTTCCGGATTGTTGTTAGACAAGTTCGGCGTCCGGCGCGTTGGCCGCATAAGCACGATTCTCTGGGCTGTAGCTTCCTTCGGCGCGGCAATCTCCACGGGTATCGGTGGTTTTCTCGCGGCGCGGCTACTTTTGGGAATCGGCGAGGCCCCCACGTTCCCAGCAAATTCAAAAGCGGTCGGCTACTGGTTTCCAAAACAGGAACGCAGCCTGGCAACAGCGATCTTTGACTCCATGGCAAAACTTTCTTCCGCCATCGGCGTGCCGCTGCTCGGCATCCTGCTTCTGCATTTCGGCTGGCGATGGAGTTTCGCTGCGACCGGATTCATCAGCGTTCTCCATTTCATTTTGTTCTATGCGTTTTACAGAAATCCAAGCGAAGACCAACGGCTCACAGAAGCAGAACGCCAATTCATCGCGAAAGGTGGCGCGCAGCGTGAGGATCGAACGAGGGCCGCGAAAGGAGCGCCGCTCTGGTATCTGCTCAGGCAGCGAAGAGTGTGTGGATTGGCGCTGGGGTTCTTCGGCTACAACTACACGTTCTACCTGCTTCTGACCTGGCTGCCGTCCTATTTTTTGGCCGTTCATCACGTGGATTTGCTGCACTCCGTCGTGTACACCAGCGTGCCGTGGCTGTTTGCGACTCTTACGGATCTCGTCATTGGAGGATGGCTGGTCGATGCGTTGATCCAACGCGGGTGGAACGCAGTACGCATTCGCCAGACTGTTCTGATCGGTGGAACGAGCCTTGGCCTCGGGATCCTCGGCGCCGCCAGCGCGCGAAGCGCCGCTGGAGCGCTCCTCTGGATCAGCATTTCCATCGGAGGATTGTCCGCAGCATCGCCGGTAGGATGGTCAATTCCTTCTTTGATCGCACCGAAAGAAAGCGTCGGAACCGTGGGCGGGATTCTAAACTTTAGCAATCAGCTTGCAGCGATCGCCGCGCCTATCGTCACTGGCTACGTCGTGCAAACCACCAATTCCTATGCGTGGGCTTTTGTTGCGGCAACGGCGATTCTTCTCCTTAGCATCGCCGCTTATATTTTTCTGCTGGGACGAATGGAACCTGTGCCGGAACCTGCTTGATTCTCTAGAACTCCGAAAGATCAAGGTGTGGCGCTGGGTGCGAACTATTTCCTCGGAGGCATCGTTCTAGCATAGACGACCAACCTGCCTAATCTGATTTTCGAGAATGGTCCGTCATGGTCTTTGCAGGCTCAACCAATGCGCGGGTTGCACCGGTCGAAATACCGCCGTCCACAAGAAGCGTTTGTCCTGTGATGTACCGGCTGGACTCCGCAGCGAGAAATACAACCGCGGCATCCAGATCCTGAGGTTGACCGGGACGCTTCAAAGGAATGCGATCACAAAGGTAGTCGACCCATTCTTTGTTCTCGTACAGAACTTTATTTTGTTCGGTGCGAAACCATCCGGGGGCAAGACAATTCACGGTCACACCATACTTGCCCCAGTCGTCCGCCAGGCTCATTGTCAATTGCTTGATGCCACCGCGGCTCGCGCCGTAGGGAGCGAGTCCCGCGTAGCCAGCAACGGTGGTGACGGAACCGATGTTGATAATGCGCCCATAGCGGCGGGCGATCATGCCGCGCGCGACGGCTTGCGCGACAAAGAAACTGCCGCGAAGATTGGTTTCGAGAATTAAATTCCAGTCTTCCCAAGTTACGTCGAGCGCCGGCTTGCGGACATTGCAACCGGCATTGTTCACCAAAATATCCAAATGGCCAAAGGCACCCTCGGCCGCTGAGACCATTCTCTCGATGCTGTCTCGGCTGCGGACGTCGAGTTCCACGGAAAAGGTCCGGCGGCCGAGGGCTTTTATTTCCGTTGCGAACGGCGACAAGCGATCGACGTCGCGGCTGGTGAGCACAAGATCCGCGCCGGCTTTCGCGAGAGCCCGCGCCATGTATTGGCCGAGTCCCCGGCTCGTTCCAGTAACGAGTGCAACGCGGCCACTTAGATCGAATAGCCCGTCGCTCACGAAACGGTCTCCGGAGTAAGAATGACTTTCATCAAGTTGGGTTCCCGCGCATAGAGTCTCTCAAACCATCGCGGACCATCCTCAAGCGGGGCTATTGCCGTGATAAATGGCTTCACCTGAATTGCACCGCTTGCCAAGAGCTCGATCGCGCGCGGATATTCTCCTGATGATGCGCATGATCCTTGGAGCCGAATCTGCCGCGTCACAACTTTCTGCAGTGGCAACGTTACTTCCGGCGAAATGTTGCCGACCAAAACGACTGTGCCTCCCTTTCGAACACTCTCGATGCTCGCCTTGACAGTTTCGTTTCGGCCCACCGCTTCGATTGCTAGATCGACGCCGACTCCTTCGGTAAGCTGCATAACTTGTTCGACTACGTCCCCGTCTGGAGATAAAACAGCAGTAGCTCCGACATCCTGAGCCAGTTTGAGCCGAGTGCAGTCTAAATCGGCGACAAATATTCGCGAGCAGCCGGCGGCGCGCAAAACTTGCAGTGTAAGCAAACCAATCATTCCCGCTCCGAGCACCAAAGCAGTGCTGTCGGTAGAGACCTGCGCCAAGGAAACGCCATGAAGCGCGACCGATACGGCTTCCAGCATCGCCGCTTCTACAAACGAAAGATTTTCCGGCAAGCGATAAAGAATGCGCGAAGGAACATTGACATATTCTGCGAAAGCTCCTGCGCGGCGAAACTCGCCGCAGGAAACTCCCAAAACCTCGCGATGATCGCAGAGATTCACGTCACCGCGACGGCAATTGTTGCAAGCGCCGCAGAAGATGGTCGAATCGAATGTGACTCGGTCGCCTTCCAGGAACCCCATCACGCCAGCGCCCAATGCAGCGATCGTTCCTGCGGCTTCATGCCCCATGACAATCGGCGGAATGCGGCGCCCGGACGAGCCATCGTAACCGTGGACGTCGCTGCCGCAGATCCCACAGGCCGCCACGCTTACCAAAACTTCGCCGTGGCCCGGTGTGGGGTCAGGGAGATCGGCAATTTCCAGATGCTTGTATTCCGAAAGCAGAAGAGCTTTCATGAATGACGCCGATTCTTTTTCAAAGAGAGACTCCTCGTTTCCACGGAATGAAGTCGTCTTGACCAAGCATCTCTGCTTTTGTGCGCGCTTCTCCGCTGGCAACCTGAATTACGCGTTCGAGGATCGCTTCGCCCATTTTCTCAATGCTGGTCTCGCCCGAGATGATGCCGCCCGTGTCGATGTCGATGATGTCGGACATGCGCTGCGCGAGATTCGAATTGGTCGAAATTTTAAGAACCGGCGCAATCGGATTTCCGGTCGGCGTGCCCAGTCCCGTCGTGAAGAGAATCACATTTGCGCCCGCTCCCACTTGCGCTGAGACAGATTCCACGTCGCTCCCAGGCGTGCATTGCAAATTCAATCCCGGCTCCGTGCAGTATTCTGGATAGTCCACCGCCGCGGTGACGGGAGACGTGCCGCCTTTCTTCGCTGCGCCCGCCGACTTCATGGCATCCGTCAGTAATCCGTCGCGGATATTACCCGGCGAAGGATTCATTTCGAATCCCGCACCCACAGCCTTGGCGCGGGCTGCGTAGTCCCTCATGAGGCGTGCGAAACGGTCCGCCACTTCTTTGCGGACGCAACGGTCGATAAGCTGCTGTTCTACGCCACAGAGTTCCGGAAATTCGGAAAGGATGCCGATGCCGCCAAGCGCCGCGACAATGTCGGAGACGTGCCCGATGGCAGGATTCGCCGAGATCCCGGAAAAACCGTCGGACCCTCCGCATTGCAAGCCGAGCGTCAGTTTTGATAATGGCGCAGGTTGCCGAGTGATCTTGTCTGCCTCGACCATTCCCAAAAATGTTTCTCGGATGGCCTTGCTCATCATCGCGGATTCGGAGGGACTTTTCTGCTGCTCATAAATCAGGACAGTCTTTTTGAAATTTGGGTCGCGGCGCTTGATTTCTTCGAGGAGCATGGGAACTTGCGCGTGCTGGCAGCCGAGGCTCAGGACTGTGGCGCCGGCAACATTTGGATGGTGAATGTACCCGGCCAGCAGCCCACAAAGGTTCCTGGCATCCTCATGCGTGCAGCCGCAGCCGGCTTCATGCAACAAAAACTTGATGCCATCGATATTCTTGAAAACTCGTGGAGAAGCGCTGGCGCGTTGCGTTTCGCCGAACGCGAATTTCTTCAGCTCGTCCGATTTTCCTTCACGGTAAAGGCGCGCCAGCTCAGCAACCTGTCGGCGGTAAATCTGAGGAGCCGCAAAACCCAATTCTTCTTCAAACGCCTGCTTCAAGACCGCCAGATTACGGTTTTCGCAAAAGACGAGTGGAAGCACAAGCCAGTAATTTCGCGAACCAACCTGCCCATCGTCTCTGCGATATCCAAGAAACGTTTTGCTCGCCCATTTCGAGACATCAGGCGGGATCCAGTGGGGGTCAACCGTTTCCGTTTCGTGAAAAGACGCAGCGGCGTGGCGAATATTGCGAGTCGAAAGCAACTCTCCGCGGCGAAGATTCTCAACTACATGGCCCACCAAAACGCCGTACATAATAATCTCGCCGCCGGCGTTCACGTCCTGCGTCAGGAACTTATGTTTCGAGGGCACCTCGGATAACAGAGAGTAGTCGTTGCCCAAGTAGCTTACGATCTCGCCCTTATGCAAATCGGCGAGCGCGACCAGAACGTTGTCCTTCGCATCGAGCCTGAGAACTCTTGCCTGAGTTGATCCGTTCCCTGACATTTGAATGCCGCCTTTGTCTCCGCTTCGTTCCTCATTCTATCTGGGTCGTTTCACACGCGCTAGGGCGGGACGGCTAAACCTTGAGGCGCGTCCCGGAAGGTGGTGGGGATGCGAAGCTGTGCCATTCGAACGCCGGCCTTTGATAGCCCGTCGCCCATACGCAACAGGTTGCGGGAGCGCGCAGTTCACACCTATAATCCGTTTCGTTCCTGGCGGCTCATGCCGCGGAAGAACCTCGGAGGAATCGTGCCCGTCGGAACCGCGTTTCATGAAAAAACGCTCGCGCTCTGCGAAAGCCTGAATTACCGCGAATGGTCGGGCTACTACACGGTCAGCGTCTACGAGATGCACCACGAGCACGAATACAACGCCATCCGCAATTCGGCCGCGCTCATCGATATTTCTCCGCTGTTCAAATATCTCATCACAGGAAACGACGCGACGCGCTTCGTGAACCGCGTGATTTCGCGGGACATCAACAAGGTTGCGATCGACCAGGTGATTTACTGTTGCTGGTGCGATCCGGAAGGAAAGGTGATTGACGACGGCACCATCACGCGCCTGCGCGAAAACGAGTACCGTTGGACCGCCGCCGACCCGAGCTTGCGTTGGTTTCAGCAGAACGCGCTCGCGCTGGATGTAAAAATTGAGGACATTTCCGAGCAAGTCGCGGCGCTGGCTCTGCAAGGGCCGACTTCAGGAAAGCTTCTGCACGAAGTGACGGACGCGAGCGTAGCGAACTTGAAATATTTTAGAGTGACGCGCGGGCAAATCGCTGGAGTGCCGGTGGACATTTCGCGAACTGGATATACCGGAGACCTGGGATTCGAAATCTGGATGCCTTGGAAAAACGCCGGAAAAGTGTGGGATGAACTAATCAAAAAAGGGAAAGCGTTCGACATTCATCCGGCGGGAATGATTGCTTTGGACATAGCGCGGATTGAAGCGGGGCTGATTTTGATTGAAGTAGATTATACGTCCAGCAAAAAGGCGCTGATTGAATCCCAAAAGTTTTCGCCGTCGGAGATCGGTCTCGGGAAGCTTGTTGATTTGAAGAAAGACAATTTTGTAGGACGAGACGCCCTTGTGCGGGAAAAGAAGAAAGGCGGCGCGGAGCGTGCGCTTGTGGGGCTGGAGATTAATTGGAACGACGTTGAGGCGCTGTACGACAAAATGGGAATGGCACCGCAAGTGCCGAGCGTGGCGTCGCGCGCGGCGGTGCCCGTTTATCGTTCCGGCATGCAAGTGGGAAAGGCCACGTCGACGACATGGTCTCCGACGCTTAAAAAAATGATTGCGCTGGCCTGTGTCAACCGCGATCAGTCGTCAGTGGGAGCGACGGTGAACATCGAAATGACCGTCGAAGCCGTGCGGCATACGGTTTCTGCGAAAGTAGTCGCTCTGCCGTTTTTCAATCCGGCGAGAAAGACGGCGGTCCCAGCGACTTAGTGTTTCCGCAACATTGGATAGGCATTCGATCTCACCAAGGCCTCTCCAGGAAAGACCCGAGCATTGCCCCACACTTTAGAATCTCCCGCCGTTCAGTGAGCCTTGGCAAAGCTCTCTTCCTTAACTAACAGTTCATCCAGAAAACTTCTGTCCATGAGTCTGCCGCGTAGGATTACGGCCCGGATTTTCTGCGTGTTATGGATGTCCGCGAGAGGGTCGGCATCGAGTAGCAGCAGATCAGCGATCTTACCTTGTTCGATCGTGCCTTGCGTCTGCTGCTTGCCTAAAAATTCCGCAGGGAATTTCGTTGCGGATTGCAGCGCCTGCATGGGCGCGAGACCTGCCTGAACCAGAAGCGCCAGTTCCTCATGCAAGCTGGAACCGGGAAAAACGAACGGCGCAGTAGTGTCCGTGCCGGCCATGATGGGAACGCCTGCGGTATTCATTTTTCCGACGATGCGAAGCGATGCTTGCATTAAGCGGGGACGCAAAGAAAATTCCTCCGTTGTTGCACCTTTATCACGGTCCTTCACTCCCCTTTGCCAATTCGCTAGCACCTCCAGGGGGATGTACTTTCGGCGAGGATCGCGCGACGGATCGGTCTCCGCCATAGGAAAAGCATCGTTGCGAAGAAGGATTAAGGTTGGAACCTGCCAGGTTTGATTGCGGATGAATTTTGCAATCAACGCTGTGGCTTGCTGGTCCGAATAGCTTTGCAACAGTTCGCCCTGCCAATTCAGTTCGCGGTTAAGGGATTGCCCAATTGTGGCCTTCTTGGGACCGGCGGCGAACTGTTTGCGAATGAGGAGCGGCTCGTCGTTCGAACAAGCCCGCAGGACGCCAGTGAGATGCTCGATGCTTTTCTGGCCAGCGTCGGAAGCTTCGGCGGCAGTGACATGACCGGGAACGTGCCCAACAAATGTGATGTGCTCGCGGCGGCAGACGTCAGCGATGGCGAAATAGGCGTCGCGGCTGAGATTGGATTGCACTTTGATGAAATCGGCGCCGCGCGAAATTAAAGAATGAACATCTTCAGCGGCTTCAGCGGAATTTGTGACGACGAGCGAGGGCTGAAAAAACGGTGGCTGACCATCGAGATAAGGACCTGCAAAGAAAATTCGAGGAGCCTGCAATTGGCCGAGCTCGATTTCATGACGAAGCTTGAGGAGCGAGTCGAGGTCGCCGCCCATGTCGCGAACGGTGGTGATGCCGTTAGCGAGAAGCAGGGGAAGAATAAATTCACGGGAGCCTGTGGGTTCACCGGCGCCGGTGAGATGGACGTGCATGTCGACGAGGCCTGGGATCAGAAATTTTTTAGTAGCGTCAAAGGTCTTTGTCTTGCGCGGGATAAAAACCGCGTTTGACGGACCGATAGCGGCGATTTGTTCACCGGCGAGGAAAATCGTCATGTCCGTCTGGGGAGCCGCGCCGGTCGCGTCAATGAGGGTGACGTGAGTGATGGCCAGAGATGGTGGAGGATGCGAGGAGCACGAGCAAGTCAGAATGAGAATGGCAAGAGTGAGAAAGCCAAGCGCAGCACGTCGTCCGCTACGATTCGCGGCAGTCGACTCACCTTGCTCGTCGAGCCGCGAGAGATGGAAGCCGTGATTCATTGTGTGAGGCGGTTGTATTTTTTGAGAACTTCACGCAGTTTGTCGTGCGGGAGCGCGATGACCTTGTGACTTTCAATCCCGGTCATGGTTTCGGCCGCGACCATGGCGTTGATCACGGCTTCTTCGGTGGCTTGGACGGTCGCAGCGAAGACTTGGTCGATCAGATCGTTGGGAAGCATTTTGAGGTCGACGAGGTGATCGGCGGCGGCAGCTCCGGAGTTTGCTGTCGAGAAGGCGATAAAAATATCGCCGGAGCCGTTGCCGGAGATACTGCCGTTGCGGCCGAGACCGAGCGAAACGCGGCGAGCGAGGCGCTTGAGCTGATGTGAGACCAGCGGCGCATCGGTCGCGGCGACAACAATGATCGAACCGCGATCGACTTCGCCAAAGGAAGCAGAACTGTAGGCCGCACTCTCAGGAATTTCTTTGCCGACGGGAACACCTGCGATACGGAGATTCGGCCGTACGCCGTAGTTGCATTGGACTAGAACGCCGACGGTGTAACTCGCGCCCTTGATTTCGAACTTGCGCGAAGAGGTTCCGATGCCCCCCTTGAATTCATTGCAAATCATTCCTGTACCGCCGCCCACACTCCCTTCTTCGACGGGACCGCTGTGCGCAGAGTCAATCGCGTGAAATGCGTCTTCGGATTTGACGTGAAAACCGTTGATATCATTTAGCCAGCCATCCCAGGTTTCAGCGACCACGGGCAGCGACCACCAATAGCCGGTGGGATCGGGCTGGCCATGATTAACTCGCCATTGAATGACCGCGTCGCGAACGACGCCGACACTGTGAGTATTGGTGATCATCACAGGGCCTTCGAGGAAGCCGGATTCTTCCACCCAAGTCGTTCCGGTCATTTCGCCGTTGCCATTGAGCGACCACCATCCTGCGAAAACGGGATTGGACATCGTGTCTTTTCCGCGGGGAAGAACCGCCGTGACGCCTGTGCGCACTGGACCTTTTCCGATCTGAAGTTTCCCCTCGCCGGAGATAAGTGTGGTGTAGCCGACGGTCACGCCGGAAACGTCGGTTATGGCGTTAAGCGGACCGGGAGTACCGTCGAAAGGAACGCCGAGATCGCGCGCGCGAGGCTTGGCAGCGGGTTTGTCCTGCCCAGGGAGCAAAGATGTGCTCAGCATGCTTGCGCAAAGCAGAAGTGCTAGCTTCAAAGAAAGATGGCACATTGTCGGACTATCTCCTCCAGGGAATGAACGAACAGACTACGCTAGTGTGCCGTCCCGGAAATACGTTCACATAGTCGCTGGATTTTAGAGAAGATCGAATCCGCCGTGGCTGTCCAGACGAAAGGCTGCGCGTGGTCGT
>Ga0185299_10004335_pt1 | contig 17311 bp, 18 predicted proteins | sample PaiPotPPA55metaG_FD_128002 | JGI IMG/M metagenome (GOLD analysis project Ga0185299, IMG submission 128002) | Iron sulfur acid spring bacterial and archeal communities from Banff, Canada, to study Microbial Dark Matter (Phase II) - Paint Pots PPA... ...
CGTGGAACCAATAGCTCGGGTACAGGCGGGGATTCTCTCACCTTCGCAGATGTGGAGCGACCTGATCCGCGATCTCCCTCAAGGACTGCCTGGCCCAGGAGATCAAGGGCTCGATCGCACTCACACGTGGGGACGCACCTACTGGGGAGGAGCCCTATTTTGCTTTCTTGCAGACGTGCAGATCCACCAGAAAACTCAGAATCGAAAAGGTTTCGAGAGTGCTTTACGAGGAATTCTCGCTGCCGGCGGCAACATTTCCGAGGACTGGCCACTGGAGCGTGCGCTCAGAGTCGGAGACGAAGCTAGTGGAACGCATGTACTGGAGGACCTCTACAAGGGGATGGCAGACAAACCTGTAACAGTTGATCTGCCAAATCTGTGGCGAGAGTTGGGAATTCAACGATCTCAGGACGGCGACGTTTCTTTCGTCGATGATGCCCCACTGGCTTCGGTGCGCAAGTCTATTACGGCCGGTCCAGATTCACGGTGAGCGTCCGGTTAGGTGGGTGGTTAGCAGGAGTGTGTTGCGTAGGCTCGTGTCTCGCCAAGTGGAATCCGTTGTCCCGACTTCTCAATTGTCGGCGCGACACCTATTTTATTCGCGGTTCACCGCGGCAAACACCTTCTGATCCACGGACAGGCTATTGTAGCGAAGGGCGGCGATTAGCGCTGCATAGACAGCCGAGTAGAGGAGTTGAACCCCGGCAACATCCCAGTCCTGACGAAGCGCTGTCCCGAAGGTCAATGCCAACATTAGAAGGGCACCGGCGACCAGAGCCTCCCGAGTACGAAAACCAATAATAATGAGAAGGCCGAGCCCCGCTTCCAGCCAAGGCAAAGCATATCCGAATGGCGCAACAACGGCCGTCGGAAGGACAGTGTTTTGAAACATTTTGATCATCCCGCTGACGAAATTGCCGATGCCAGCCAGCAGACGGCTTGTGCCGTGCATGAAAATGTTGAGTCCCAAGGTAACACGCAGCAATGCATAGGCAAGCGATGAATCGTCGGGGGCCCGCGGTGTCACAACCATAAGGTTTCAATCTCCAAAGAACAGCCTGTTTGTAGAGTGCAAGGTCTAAGCAATTGCTCTTTTTACGTCCGAATACTCGTTAGATTCGCGGGATTAAAATGAGTTTCGCGGTATTCCATCCAGAGCACTGTAACTTCTGCACCCATGTACCACTCTAAAGGCCTGAGCATGGGTGCATGACTAAAGAAGAGATCAGACTGGTTGAGTGCCAGCGGCGCGAGAAGCACTGGAAACGCTGGGGTCCCTACTTAAGCGAGCGTGCCTGGGGCACCGTTCGTGAAGACTACAGTCCGTACGGCAATGCCTGGGAGTACCTGCCGCACGATCATGCTCGGTCGCGCGCTTACCGCTGGAACGAGGATGGCTTGGCGGGCATCTGCGACCGTCACCAGTTAATCTGCTTTGCATTATCTTTCTGGAACGAACGTGATCCCATCCTGAAGGAGCGTCTGTTCGGGCTGACCGGCAATGAGGGGAATCACGGCGAGGACGTCAAGGAATACTACTTCTATCTCGATAGCACACCGACGCACTCCTACATGAAGTATTTGTACAAGTATCCGCATGCCCCGTTTCCGTATTCGCAACTATTGGAAGAGAATCGCCACCGCGGTAAGGACGAGCCAGAATTCGAACTGCTCGATACAGGCGTGTTCGACGAAGATCGCCATTTCGACATATTCGTCGAATACGCGAAAGGCGATGTAGAAGACATCTTCATAAAGATCAGTGTTTCTAATCGTGGGCCTGAAACCGCGCGTTTGCGAGTGTTGCCAACCATCTGGTTTCGCAACACCTGGGGTGGAGACTCGACTCGACCCGTGATGCGCCAGGTTGCCGGGGCAATTGAACTGAACCATCCGAGCTTGGGCAAACGCTGGCTCTATTGCGAGGGCTCTCCCGAACTGCTGTTTACGGAAAACGAAACCAATTTCAAGCGGTTATTCGGAGTGGGAAACCGCTCCAAATGTGTGAAGGACGGCGTCAACGACTACATCGTCCACGGCGTCAAAGAAGCCGTCGCTGCCGAATCGAGCGGCACCAAGGCCGCCGCGCATTATCAGCTCGAAATCGGCGCTGGTGAAACCGCGATTGTGCGACTTCGCTTCAGCGACATCGACTTCTCCGGTGTGGCTGAAGCTGCGTTCGAGGGCTTTGATGATCTCTTATCGACCCGAAAGACTGAAGCCGATGCGTTCTACGCTACGGTGATACCTCAAGATCTCTCCTCCGACGCGCAAAATGTCATGCGCCAGGGATTTGCCGGCATGCTGTGGTCCAAACAGTTCTATCACTACGTGATTAAGGAGTGGCTCGAAGGCGATCCGGGCAATCCTCCCCCTCCCGCCGAGCGCCTGGGCGGCCGCAACAAAGAATGGCCGCACTTGTACAACGCCGATGTGATTTCGATGCCCGACAAATGGGAGTATCCCTGGTACGCGGCGTGGGACTTGGCGTTCCACTGCGTAGCGCTGGCCCTGGTTGACTCTGATTTCGCGAAGGAACAACTCGTTCTCTTATTGCGCGAATGGTACATGCACCCGAGCGGACAACTGCCTGCGTATGAGTGGGGCTTAGGGGACGTGAATCCTCCGGTTCATGCCTGGGCCGCTTGGCGTGTTTACAAGATCGACAAGAAGCGAACCGGGAAAGGCGATCGCGTGTTCCTGGAGCGCATTTTCCACAAGCTGCTTATGAATTTCACCTGGTGGGTAAATCGCAAAGATGCGGACGGCATGAATATCTTTCAGGGCGGATTCCTCGGACTTGACAACATCGGCATATTTGACCGCGGCGCACCACTGCCAACCAGCGGTTTTATCGAACAGTCCGATGGTACGAGTTGGATGGCAATGTACACCCTAAACCTGCTCGCCATCGCGCTGGAACTGGCTAGCGAAGATCCGGCCTACGAGGATGTCGCAAGTAAGTTCTGGGAGCACTTCATCTACATCGCCAATGCGATGAATCATCGTGGCGATGACGGTGTAGGGCTGTGGGATGAGACGGATGGTTTCTTCTATGACGTGCTGAAGTTCCCGGACGGCGGCAAGTACCCGATGCGAGTTCGCTCCATGGTGGGCCTGATCCCCCTGTTCGCCGTTGAGACGCTGGAACCGGAAATGCTGGACCGGTTGCCCGGTTTCAAGCGACGGCTCGAGTGGTTCATTGACAACAGGCCGGACTTGGTAAAAAACCTAGCCTGCATGCGCACTCGCGGAATGAGGGAAAGACGGTTGCTCTCTACAGTCTCTCCTGAACAGTTGAGGCGGGTGTTGCGAACCATGCTGAACGATCGGGAATTCCTGTCCCCGTACGGGATCCGCGCGATGTCGCAATATCACCGCGATCATCCCTACGCGCTGTCCGTGAATGGGATGGAATACCGCGTTGACTATCAACCGGCGGAGTCGACAACTGGCCTATTCGGGGGGAACTCGAACTGGCGCGGACCGATCTGGTTCCCGGTGAACTACCTGCTGATCGAATCGCTGCAAAGGCTCCATCACTACTTCGGCGATGACTTCAAAGTCGAGTTACCGTCGGGTTCGGGCAACATGCTCACGCTCTGGGAAGTGGCTGCGGAATTGTCTCGGCGGCTGACGAAAATTTTCTTACGCGACGAACAGGGCCGACGGCCATTGTATGGTGACCTGAAGAACTTTCAAAATGACTCCAACTGGCGCGACCTGTTGCTTTTCTACGAATACTTCAATGGGGACACCGGCGCGGGACTTGGAGCCAGTCATCAGACAGGTTGGACCGGTCTCGTCACCAAACTGCTGCAGCAGAGCGGCGAGTCTCCCAAACACACAAGGCGTTCAATGTTGGCGCCCGTTGCGTTCACCAAATAAAGATCGAAAATGCGCGCACGGAAAATATAGAGAGAAAGTATGATCCGTTTTGGACGAGACGTTTGCGACAATTTAAATGAGGCCTTGCGTCGCGAATGGCTGGAAACGAATGGCTTAGGCGGATTCGCTTCCTCTACCATTATTGGCTTGAATACGCGACGGTACCACGGCTTGCTTGTGGCAGCCACCAAACCTCCGGTCGGCCGCTACCTACTTCTGTCCAAGCTGGAAGAGACTCTTGTGTTAGACGGACGTGCATTCGATCTCTCCGCGAATCGCTACCCGGCGCTCGTGCATCCCCTGGGGTTTCGCTATCTCAAGGAATTTCGCCTTGATCCCTTCCCTGTATTTACCTACGAGGTCGAAGGAGGCGAGATCGAGAAGACGGTCTTCATGGTGCACGGCGAGAACTCGACGATAATTCAATATCAACTCGGGAATGTGGGCGGTTCCAAATCCCTCCCCGAGAAGATCGCGCTCGAACTTAGGCCCCTCATCGCCTTTCGCGATTACCACAGTACAACTCACGAGAACACTGCTCTGAATGCCGCCGTTGCGTCTTTGCCAGGACTGGCGAGTATCACTCCCTATACCGGCCTGCCATCTCTGCACCTGGCACACAATGCCGGGCAACTTGAAAGCAGCAATGCAAGTTGGTACCGCAATTTCGAATTTGAGGCCGAGCACGCACGAGGACTCGATTTCACAGAAGACCTTTTCAACCCTTGCCTCCTGCGCTTTGATCTGCGTCCCGGAGCAGGTGCAATGATCATCGCTTCGACGCAGCCGCGCGATGCCGCAAGTGTGGACGAGTATCGCCAAGCAGAAATCTGCCGTCGAGTTTCAATCGTCAGGCACGCACCGATGAAAGACGCTTTCGTTGAGTCGCTCACTACCGCCGCCGACCAGTTCATCGTCGCGCGAGGCAAGCAGAAGACGGTCATCGCGGGTTATCACTGGTTTAGCGATTGGGGCCGAGACACCATGATTGCCCTACCCGGCCTGGCCCTAACGACGGGCCGTTACGACGTCGCGCGCAGCATTCTGCGCACCTTTGCCCGCCAAGTCGATCGAGGCATGTTGCCAAACCGTTTCCCTGATGCCGGCGAAACACCCGAGTACAACACAGTCGATGCAACGCTGTGGTTCATTGAGGCCGTTCGCTCCTATCTGGCCTACACCGATGACCTGGACTTCGTGGACAACGAGCTTTATGGCGTTTTGACCGAGATCGTTTCGTGGCATGTAGGAGGCACGCGTTTCGGAATCAAGGTTGATTCAGACGGACTGCTCAACTCAGGCGAGCTGGGCGTTCAACTGACGTGGATGGATGCGAAGGTGGGTGATTGGGTCGTTACGCCGCGCCGCGGGAAGCCTGTCGAAATTCAGGCCCTTTGGTACAACGCGCTGTGCGTCATGGAGGATATAGCGCGGCGGCTTGGAGACGAAGTCAGCAATCACCGTTATAGGGCCATGGCGGCGCTAACCAGCGGGAGCTTCAATGGACTTTTCTGGAACGAAAAGAGTAGGTGTCTCTTCGATGTTGTGAATGGCGGCCGGCCGGACGCCAGCATCCGGCCGAACCAGATCTTTGCCGTGAGTCTTCCTTACACCATGCTCAATCCGGCGCGCGCGAATCGCGTGTTAGACGTCGTCCAAGAGCATCTGGTCACACCCTTCGGCCTGCGAACCCTCGCCCCAAGCGATCCTCAATATCGCGGCCGCTACACTAGGGGACCAGGCCAGCCGGGATGGCGCTTATCATCAAGGCACGGTTTGGCCGTGGTTGATGGGTCCATTCCTCACCGCATACATAAAGGTGCATGGTAGAAGTGAGTCAGCGCGGCGACAGGCGGAATCATGGCTCTCCGCCTTCAAAGTTCAGCTGTCAGACTCTGGACTTGGCCAAGTCTCTGAAATCTTCGAAGGCGATGAGCCCCATCGTCCGGTCGGCTGCATTGCGCAGGCATGGAGCGTGGCAGAACTACTGCGTGCCACGGTGGAAGATGTTTATGCCGTCCGCCCAGAAGCGCGAACCTCGTCCGTTCTGGAGGCTTTGCCGGTCTGATGGCGTGAAATCCCGGGATGAAGCGGAGACAAATTCGACAAAGCAATTTTGCTAAGGCAATGTGAGAAGCATCTCGTGATCCGGTGGCTTCGCGAAGGAATGAAAGGACCAAAATGTCTAATCCCGTGTATGTGTCCAAGGTTCAAATTGAACGGCGCTCAGGGCCTCTCCGAATAGCACACTTGCCAGGCGAGTCGCAGCCAGTCTTCTTCAGCGTTCATGGAGCCATTGCTGAGCATTATGGCCTGGATCCGGCAAAATTGGCCGAATCCCATGCGGCAACGCTAGATTACGTTGTGGCTGCCCTGGGTGGTTGAATGATCGGAACCTTCGGGGGCGCGCTGGATGCGCGCAAAATAGATGCGAGCAACGACCGGTTGCGTGCTGAGGTGAGAGGGGAGATCGAATCCGATCAGGGGGTCCTGGTCATTCGCAGAGTTCACGTTCACTACTTACTTGATGGAGCCGAGCAGGTCAGGGAAACCGTGGAACGCGTCCACCGCGTATACGCAGACAAGTGTCCCGTTTACAAGACACTGCGGCCTGCTTTCGAAATTACCTCAGATTTTGAACTTACAGGGACAACCGCGACGGAAGGTACTCAATGACTCTTCAGCAAAAGCTGGATGACTTTAAAGCACAGTTCGAATCCGGTGGTCCACCTTACAACGCTCCCATGGCAGTAATCGAAATCTTTCATCGGGCCACGGAAGAGCTGCGCCAGTCCGGATTGGCCGAACGCGCTCTGAAAACCGGCGATCGGGCGCCGGCATTCACTCTCAACAACCAGGATGGAACCCCGATCTCTTCTGTGGAACTCCTTGCCAAAGGCCCGCTGGCAATCACTTTTTTCCGCGGTCACTGGTGACCCTACTGCGTCATGGAGCTGGAGGCTCTACAAGCTGCTTTGCCCGAAATACAGCGCCTGGGAGCCAGCCTAGTGGCAATCTCCCCGCAATTGGAGAGGTACGGACGCTCGATCCACCGTCGCCTCAATCTGGGCTTCGATGTACTGACGGACCGTGGGTTGCAAGTAGCGAGTCAATTTGGCCTCGTCTTCGTGCTCCCGGATTACCTCAAGACGGTTTATCTGCAGTTCGGAAACAAGCTGGATGAGTTCCACGGCGAAAACGCCTTCCGCTTGCCCATGCCCGCGCGATACGTCGTTGACCAACAGAGCGTGATTCGTAGCGCCAATGTGAGCCCGGATTACACCAGACGTCCCGAACCCGGTGAGACCATCAGCGCGCTGGAGGAGCTCACGAAGGCCGGAGCCTGACGAGAACGCTTCGCTTAGCAAAGATTTAGCAACCAGGAGTTTCGTTTGATTTTTTGCCCATAATAACAACCGCCTCAGCCCGTTTTTCAAGCTGAAGTGTTCCTACGGCTTTCCCAATACTGCTGGATCCGCCAATAATCAAACCGGTTTTGCCGACAAATCCCGGTCGCACATTTCCTGGCCGGAACCGCCAAGCATGTTTATCTAGTGATGCGAGGACCTTGCCTTGCCAAAACCATGTCGCGATACTTGATTTCCCGAATCGGAGCGAGTCCACGCATTACTCTTATGGCTTGGACGACAATCGAAGCGCTTGAAAGCGACACGCACCTTGAGAGGGTTCGGCTGCACAACACCAAAACTGGCGCGAGCGAAATCCGGGGCATCCAGCATGTGTTCATGATGACCGGCGCAGACCCCAACACGGAATGGCTGCGAGGTAGTGTCGCGTCGATGCAAAGGGTCTAATCAAGACCCGTGCAGAGGTTCAAGACGACTGGCCTCTGCATCGGCCTCCCAATCCCCTTGAAACGAGCCTTCCCGGAGTCTTCGCGGTTGGCGACATCCGGTCTGAGAGCGTGAAGCGTGTCGCCTCGGCCGTTGGTGAAGGATCGATGGTTGTTCAATTTGTGGACAAAGTGTTAGCTGAATAGATCCTTGTCCGCGATTCGCAACTCCTAATTCTTCCTCTTACGCGGCGCGCGGCGCAGTGACTGTGTCCTCGTTGCGTCCTTCGGGGTCATGCCAGCCGCCCACATCGTCAGCCAGACGGACTGCCGCATGAGGTCCCCATGAGCCTGGTTCGTATTCCTCCAGGGTTGTTGTATTCCCGAGAATGGGGTCGACTATGGCCCACGCAGCTTCCACCGCGTCTTCGCGAACGAACAGCATGGCATCGCCTTGCATTGCATCTCCAAGAAGACGCTCATATGCATCAACTTCGTCCGCAGTATGGTCCTCTAGCACTGAGAGTTGCGCGGGCTTGGAGACGAGTTCTTCGCCGGGGCGTTTCACGCAGGCGCTGAGGCTAATCGAAATCTCACCCGGACCGAGACGAAAGCGGAAATGATTGGTCGATTCGCCAGCCAAATTGCCGAGCGGAGGTTTTCTAAGTTTGACAAGCACCTCGGTGGTCGTAACCGGGAGGCACTTTCCAGCTCGAATCAAAAATGGCACGCCGGACCAGCGCCATGACTGAATTTCCAGGCGCAGAGCCGCGAACGTTTCCACCTTGGAATCCGGTGGAACTCCTTTTTCGGTCTTGTAGCCTTTAAACTGTGCTCGAATCAGATTCTTTGGGTCCAGCCGCAAAATCGTGCGGAATACCTTAACCTGTTCATCCCGAATGGCGTCGCAATGTAATCCGGTTGGCGCTTCCATCGCCACAAAAGCTACAACCTGGAGCATGTGATTTTCGACCACGTCGCGGATCGCCCCGGTATCGTCGTAGAACTTCCCCCGGCCCTCGATCCCGAACTTCTCAGCCATTGTGATCTGCACACTCTCGATGTAATTCCGGTTCCAGATCGGTTCGAGAAAGCTATTGGCGAAGCGAAAGAACAGAAGATTGAGGACGGCTTCTTTACCAAGGTAGTGGTCGATACGAAAGACTCTCGATTCCGGAAGCACAGCATGAAGAGCGGCATTTAACTCCTGCGCCGAGGCGAGATCGTGCCCGAAGGGTTTCTCGATAATCACTCGAGCATTTTTCATGCAGTTCGACTTTGCGAGAGACTCGACGACACTCATAAAAAGACTTGGCGGAATCGCCAGATAGTGCGCTGGGCGGCTCGCCGAGCCGAGTGTTTTCTTCAACAGCTCGAAGGTCTCGGGTTTTTCATAATCCCCGCCGACATAGCGAAGCAAGTTCAGCAGCGTGGCCAAGGCTTCTTGATCGATGTCCCCCCCTTGCTGCTGGATACTGTCGCGCACGCGTTCTTTGAGATGTTCGTCGGTCCGCGCGGCCCTGGCAATGCCAATCACCGGTACATCCAGGTGACCATGCCGGACCATATGATAAAGAGCGGGAAAGATTTTCTTATGGGCTAAGTCTCCCATTGCTCCGAATAGAACCAGAGCATCGGCTGGCATTGTCTCTTCTTTATTCTTTCCCGTCGCGCATCCTTGTCTGAGATCCGGCATGAATTCCTCCTAGGTCCTTTAGGGATGGACTCGCATCGTTCAAACTTGGCTGCCCAACATTCGGTCTAGATTGAATGCGGCGCTGATCAGCGCCAGATGTGTAAACGCCTGCGGGAAATTGCCCAGGGCCTCGCCTTGCGGCCCTGTCTGTTCCGAATAAAGCCCGAGGTGGTTGGCGTAACCCAACACACGTTCAAACAGCAACCTGGCTTCGTCTAGCTTTTCCGGGATTCCCACACTCGCGCGAGTGAGCGCCTCTACGAGCCAAAAAGAACACATGTTGAAAGTACCCTCCGCACCCGGAAGTCCGTCAATGCGTGCCTGCGGCGGATAACGATAGACGAGGCTGTCACTGACAAGGCCTCCATCCCTCGGATTCTCGCGGATCGCGTTTATGGTGCTGACCATCCGCGGATCGGTCGGAGCCATGAAGAAGACCAGCGACATAATAAGGAGCGACGCGTCCAGGTCTTCGCTGCCGTAAAACTGCGTAAATGCGTGGCGTTTCTCGTTCCAGCCCTTAGCCATCACTTCTTCATAGATTCTGTCCCGTTCCCTCAGCCACTTAGCGCGGTCGGCTGGAAGCGCTCGCTTGTCGGCCAGGCGAAGACCACGATCCAGGGCGACCCAGTTCATAACTTTTGAATAAACAAAATGTTCCTGCCGATTGCGCATCTCCCAAATGCCGGCGTCTGGAAGCTGCCAGTGCTCGCAGATCCACTCCAGGCGAGCGCGGACCTTTACCCAAACGTCGTATGAGGTGGGACTCACGTACTTGTTGGACAAGTAAAGCGCGTCCATGAGCTCGCCGTAGATATCTCCCTGGAACTGCGCAACAGCTGCGTTGCCGATGCGCACGGGCCCGGACTCTCGATACCCTTCCCAGTGATCCAGCGTCTGCTCAAGAAGTTTATTGTCGCCTGCGATCGTGAAGACGACCGCGCCGGGGTCTTTTGGATGGGCTTGCTTCGACGCGTACTCCTCGATCCAGTGCATGAAGGCGGCGGCCTCATCCTTGAAGCCCAGACGCAAAAAGGCGTAAACCGTGAAGGCAGCGTCGCGCATCCAGGTGTACCGGTAATCCCAGTTGCGAGTGCCTCCGATGACTTCAGGCAAGCTGGCGGTGGGGGCTGCGATGATGGCACCGGTAGGTTCAAAGGTGAGAAGCTTTAGCGCCAAGGCTGACCGGTGCACCTGCGCCTGCCAGCGCCCGTGGTAAGTACAGGCGGAGAGCCAGTTTTGCCAGAACTTCACGGTGTCCCGTAGCAGTTCCTCAGCCTCTTTTTCGCACGGCGGACACGGAACAGCGCCCTCGGCGCAGTCGTCCCTAAGAACGAAGGCTTGCGATTCTCCTTCCGAGAGCACGAACTCGGCAGACACTCCACCGTGCCCGTCATTCTTGAGTGGCACCGCAGTCGAAAGAGCCAAGGTCAAACTGACCGACTTGAATGTTGCCCAGTTAGTTCCGATCAGCGCCTCGTGCGTCTGTCGTCCGTAATCGAAGGCTGGGCGACAAGTGACCGAAATGCGCACCGTTCCCCTGACGCAGCGAATGCGACGGTAGACATGGCGATACGCAGACGATTCGGAGGGTAGCCCCACTGGCATGAAGTCCTCCAATTCGGCAATTCCGTCCGCCATTAAGAATCGCGTAACCAATACGTTTGTGGAAGGCCAATAAAACTGCTGGTGCCGCACGCCATCAGAGTCGGCGGAAATTTGGAAATGCCCTCCTTTTTTATCATCCAAGATAGCTCCGAAGATGCTGGGCGAATCAAAGTGCGGGTAGCAGTACCAATCGATCGAACCGTTCATGCCTACCAGGGCAACCGTACGCATATTGCCGATGATTCCGTAATTTTCGATAGGTTGATACGCCATTGCTTTGTGCCTTCGCTATCGAGAACAGGCTGTCGTCAATCCAGGTGAACCTTGGGCTCGACGGACATGCCGGGGCGCAACTTATCCAGATCGCGCTGATTCGAGTTGAAGCGTATCCGTACGGGCAGCCTTTGTACGATCTTGACGTAGTTGCCGGTTGCATTTTCGGGCGGGAACAGGCTGGATCGATCTCCAGTGGCGGCTGGCATAAACTCTACAATCGACTTCCCAAAGATTGATTTGAAGAAGGCCGCCTAGCGTATAGATCGATCAAAGAATCCCGGAAGGCCGAAACGCTTCGCTTTGCAAAGATTTGGCAACCAGGAGTTTCTTTTGATTTTTTGCCCATAATAACAACCGCCTCAGCCCGTTTTTCAAGCTGAAGTGTTCCTACGGCTTTCCCAATACTGCTGGATCCGCCAATAATCAAACCGTTTTGCCGACAAATCCCGGTCGCATATTTCCGAGCGTTCTCCCATTACTCTAATGTATGGAAATCTCGCTTCTCACTGGCTGGCAGATCCGTTGAAGAGATCTTCAATCACTCGTGAATCTACCTCGCCAGATTGGTTGTAGACGGGTTCGCCGCGTCCATTCAAAACGAGCACGTGAGGGATGTAGCCCTTGTAGTACACCTTGACCAATTGTTGCTGTTCAGGCGAGCGTTGAACGTCAAGATCGATGACCACAAAGTGCACCCTGGAGCGGTACTTGTTGTACAGTTCAACCGTCCGGCGTGCCTGCCTCTTTGAGTTGAAGCATCCTTCGCCGTAGATGATCACGTAGTTTGGTTTGCCTGGAACAAATCCTGATTGAGGGTCCGATCCAGTAATGAGTGGACCGTCGAGGCTGTCACTTCCGTAATCGAGGTGCTCATTGAGTTTCAAGTTGTCGATGGAGAACACAGTAGGCACCGCCAGCAGAAACAAACCCAGGAGCAGGGCAATCTTTTTTATGGTCACTTCGGAATCTCCAATTGAAATGATTCTTTTTCGATTTTGTCTTGATCGGCATAGCGCGTCAGAGCTTCTTCCGCTGCTTCTCTGAATGGTGGTTTGTCACCCTTGCGCTCGGACGGCAGGTATCCCCCTCCAAAGTACAGCTTTCCGTCTGGAGTGATGAAAGAGGTGAGAGGCAATCCTGCAGGAAGGTTTAGCACAGCCTGTGCGCGTTGTAATTGCGCCACCAGTTCTGGAGCAGAATCGAAGTCAACCTTTACCGCGACGAAATGCTGATTGATGTAATCGGCGGTCGAGGCATTGGTGTACGTTTCGCGATCCATGAGGATATACCACGGACACCAAACGGCCCCTACGTCCAATAGAATCGGGCGGTTGAGCTGTTTTGCCCGTTGAAAAGCGCCGCCACCCCAGGGATACCAGTCCACGGGTTGGGAAACTGCCCGCTTCAGGTACAGTGAAGTCTGCCCGCTCAGGTGATTGGAGTTTCCCTGCGCTTGACTGGCAGCCACTATGCCTGCCAAGACCAGCGTTAGCGGAAACATATTCTTGCCCATGCCGATCAGATTCAGCCGTGCAAAAGAAGTTACATGTCCCACTCAAAGCGAGGGGCTCCTTCAGCCCCGGTTCGCGCGAGCGCGCTAAAATGGAAGAAGAAGGAAAAAGCGGCAAAATGAGCGGCGACGACAGTTCCATCTCCTTACGCGAGTCACGAGGAACGGTTCGAAGAGTTCGTACTTAATAAAAATGAGCTCACATCCAGACGTGAGCTCATATCACCCTGCTTAGGCTCGCGGTGCTTTTACAGCCAGTATTTCCGGCTGGTCGATCAGAGGCGGTTTCGCGAACAGGTCCTCGGCCTTTGCGAAGAGCGCTTTCGCGACGTCGCCACCAAGGTGTGCATTGCGCCCGTTTTCATCGGGGAACGTGTCGAAGATGCCGAACTTCGATGGACCCATCTTCAATGCGTACCAGCTTGTGGTTCCGGTTTCAGCGTGCACCAATGGTAGTGCCAACTTTAGAAACTGTTCAACTTCATGTTCCTTGCCGGGTTTTGCTTCGAGTTGTACCAGAATTGACAACTTATCCATGTTTTCTCCAGGCACTCAGCTTTTTCGTTCAGCCGATGGCCAATTACTACTTATCCAACGTCACAAAAACTTAGCCGCGCGGGCAGCGTTCAGATAGCTAACGCGCTCTTAATCGAGGTTCTGAGTTCAAGTAAGTATCAGTCATTGCCCGATGGCCGATTAGTGTTGCCCCCGGACTGCTATGTACGCGCGGCTTGTTCTGATTTCGTTTCGAACGTGAACACATCGGGTCGCGAGTAATGCCCGGAAGCATCGAAGGTCATGAACTCCTGGTCAATTTCGTTCAGGTTGAGATCGGCAACGATTAGCTCTTCGCGATCAAATACGGGTTCGACAACATAGCGAGTGTCGGGCCCGATTATCGCGCTGCCTCCACGCTCCAGCCAATCTCCGGTTTGCCTCTGTATCTCGCCGTCATTCTTCAACTCCGTCGGAAGATCCCGAGCGGGCATCATTAAGCCAACGGCCAAAACGAAGCAACGCCCCTCAAAGGCATAGTGCCGGCTGCACAATTGATGAAGGTCGTGCACCGTGGGCCACACTGCGACGTGGATATGTTCGCCGGAATTGTGCATGGCCATCCGGGCCAGCGACATCCAGTGCTCCCAGCAGATCAATCCTCCGATGCGGGCGCTTTTCGTCTTCACCGCGCTCAGTCCACGGCCGTCGCCATGACCCCACACCAGGCGTTCCGTATAGGTGGGCACCAGCTTGCGATGATGATTCGCCAACTTTGCCTCGGATGAGATCGTCAGCAAACTGTTGTAGAGTGTTCCATTTCCCGGACCCGCTTCAACCCGCTCGTTTACTCCCATCACGATTTCAATTTTCAGGTCGCCGGCTGCTTCACACAAAGCTGCGATTTCGGGCCCGGGAACAGTTACGCTGTTCTGCCTTAAGCGCGCGAACACCTGCTTGGTGGCTGGATGCTCCCATAACGCAACGTTCGGACATACATCGAGCCACGCGGGGTAGCCTGGCAGCCATGTCTCACCGAATACTACCAGTTCGGCTCCTCGCTTCTTCGCATCTTGAATAATTTGAATCGCCCGGAGCACGCTGGCGGCTTTGTCCAGATAAACCGGAGCGAACTGCGCAATTGCAACCCTGAAATCTCGTGTCTCCGTCCGGTCGCTCTGACTTCCGCTCTTGGCTTTGAGCGTGCGGGATTTTGTCATCTTTCGATTCTCCAGGAAACTAGAGCGCAGCCTTACCCACTTACGTTTTGTCCCTTAAGACACCACTTCCAAAACTTCAGGCAAGGCCTTCTTTATAATTCGAGGCACCGCAGCATCGGCGGACGGGTACCCGGCAGGAATCAATAGGTACGGCTTCTCATTCTTGGGTCGGTTCAGAATCTTGCCCAGAAATCCCATGGGGCTGGGCGTGTGAGTTAACGTGGCCAGGCCAGCCATATGTAAAGCAGTAAGCAGGATACCCGCTGCAATTCCCACAGACTCCATCACGTAATAATGCTTAGTCTTGATCTCCTGCCCCTCTGCACCTCGACTCAAACCATAATCAAGCCGAAAAATGACAATCAGGTACGGCGCGATCTCGAGAAACGGCTTGTGCCAGTCTGTGCCTAGTGGCTGCAATGCCTCAAGCCACTCGCGAGGAGCGCGCCGGTGATAAAACTCTCTTTCTTCGGCTTCTGCCGCTTCCCGGATCTGACGCTTCACCTCTGGAATTGAGACTACGACAAATCGCCAAGGCTGCTGATTGGCGCCGGAGGGTGCGGTAGTCGCCGCCTTAATCGCCGTCTCAATTAACTCGAACGGCACGGTTTCGGGGGAGAACGACCGTACGGTGCGCCTGGCGCTCATGACTTGGAAGAAGCCCAAGGCCTGCAGCAATTGTTCCTCTGCAGCAAGTCGCGCAAATCGTAAACGGTCCATTGAGGGAGCTTGATTCCCCTCTTTTTGTGTTCTCATCACGATGAATACTCTTCGCCAATTGTGACGCGTTGCTCGGAATGAAAGAAAGGGTGCGTTACCACATAAACCGCCGAAAGAGCCAACTGGATCTTGACCTGATCGGAGCATCGCAAAGATCCAGGAAAAGTCTCCCCGCGTAAGGCCAGGACGTAATGGGCTTCATTGTGCTGCCCTGAATGGACAACCTTGTAAGTGCCTGAAAACGGCACGCTCTCTCCTGCTTGAAGTACGTTTGCCATCCGCCACTCCGTCCTGTCCGTCAAAGTCCGAGCACCAGATCAGATTCAACCCCGCCGGCGTCATAATTGCATTCGGCGCGCCGCCGGTGGTTCTTACTTATGCTGAATCGGTTCCGGAGAACGCACTCGATCGAGCGGTATTACTCGCACATCCCAAGAGAGTTCAGATTTCTGGGGTAAATAGCATTTCACGCTGTCGCAAGCCTGATAGAAAAATATACCTTTCAAAGTGACTGTCTTTCCCTGTGCGATAGAACCGATAAACGCATGGTCGGCCGAAACCACCACGTCCTGTTGAACGCGAAATTTGCCTTCATATACCGGCACCGCCTCATTGATTACCGGAAGAAATAGCACTCTTGGATCGGGGTAGCGGAGCGGCAGCAACTTGAAATCTGGCGAGGCCTCCATTGTTAGTTGGATCGGCTTGTAGCCATGAACTCCGGGAGCATAAACATGGGTTCCTGGAGGGAGGGAGATTTCGGCCGCTACTGTGAAACGGCTGCCGGGACCTACGATCTCGTCGGATTGCAAGAGCGCGAGTTTGATATTAGGTGCCGCCACTTCACGACCGTTGCCTTCTACCAGGTCAGGAAACAATTTGAGGAGCAGGCTGGTTCCGGTTTCCCGGTCGGTGTACGCCGCCTCGAAGAACTTTTCCTTGATAATCCCATTTGGCGTTACGTAAAAGTATCCCGGGTACGCCATATTCTTGGTAAATCCGGGCGCGTTTGCGTTCAATACCCCATAACGCCGAATGATCTCGGACTTCGGATCTGCGATTAACGAATACTCAATGCTGTGCCGTTGAGTAAAATCTTCCAAGATCGCCTCCGAGTCGTAGCTGAGTGCCGCCAGCCCGAGGCCCTGCCGCTGGAACTTTTCTCGTGCATTCTGCAACTGGACCAGTTGCTGCTTGCAGAAGGGTCACCAATCCGCCGAACGAAAGAAAACCAGCACCAGACCGTTGCGCCCCATTAGAGACAAAATGGTTTGCTCTTTGCCAAACTGATCTCGCGCCTGAAATGCCGGGGCGGACTTGCCCACCGCAACGCCCGGCATTTCCTGAGCTGTAGCACTGAATCCGATTCCAAGAGAGATGACGCCTACCAGAAGTAATCGCATAGTCCCCAAGACTGTCTCGATTCCGTTCCCTCGCTAGAGAAGAACTGCAATCCATGCGGCGCATTTAAGTCTGGTAGATGCAAAGCGCCATTAAAAGTTACGAGTCAGTCTTCTGATCGGTCCGGCCTGACACTGAGACGCCCATGATTTTATCGGACCACGCGCCAAAGGCCAGCAGACCCATCGTTCAGAATTGCAGACGTCCGAAGTGTTCATCTATCACGAGTTGAGTTGTAAAGTTGTAAAGAATTATTCCAGCCGTTGAACAATCGGACAATTGATGGAGAATTCAGAGGTTGTGAATGGAATTCCGGCCGGAAAGCCTGTCAGCAGGCCATCGAGCACTAACGTAAGAACGGTGCAGTTGTCCGCGGAAACTGCTTGCGATTGCTTATCAGTCCCGAGATCGATGCGAGTTCTACCCAAGTAGGACAGGCAAGAGTACTCCCAGGACCAGAGCGAAAAACCACAACGGCGGCGCCGGCGTTCCTACCTGACGGATCCGGCGCAGCTCGCGGGCCGCAAATTTCGGATCGTGGGCAAGCCAGCGGGTGTATTGGCGCTCCAGCAAAAGAAAGGTCAAGGCAGTCACAGCGCCATAAATCAAGTGGCCCATGAGGGACGGCAAAAGCGCCGAAGCTGCATCGGTGCTCCAGTCGCAGACACCGGTAAGCATAAGAGGCAAAAACGTCATGGGTCCGA
>Ga0185299_10004336_pt1 | contig 17311 bp, 16 predicted proteins | sample PaiPotPPA55metaG_FD_128002 | JGI IMG/M metagenome (GOLD analysis project Ga0185299, IMG submission 128002) | Iron sulfur acid spring bacterial and archeal communities from Banff, Canada, to study Microbial Dark Matter (Phase II) - Paint Pots PPA... ...
GCTATGGGTATGGGTATAGGTATCGCGACGACGGTGGGGACCGTCATCGCGAACATGACAACGGGCGGCATCGGGGATGGGACGACCATCACGAACAGCGCCATCACGATAACGGTGACGACTGACTCGAGTGCGCGACACGGCGTTTAGGGAAGTCGGTGAATCACCCATATTCGATGAGCAATCCGAGGGACATGCGAGCTTAAGACGCTGCGTTCGCACCACCGTATGACGCCAATCTCGGCCAACTAAGCGGCAGCGCTAACGGTCACCGGTCTGTGCCGCCAACAATCAGCAGGTCGAACGCCTCGCGAGCGTCTTTGAGCTCTTGCATGGCGGCCGCAAACCGCGCAAGTTCCAGCGTCGATGGTTGTCGCCCGCCATCAACCGCAAAGTGAGATTTCAACGCAGTCGACGCCGCCTGCACTTCGCGAGCCGCAGCCGCGACTCGCTCAAGCGCAAACGCTTCGTCCGACTGCGATTTCTCTACTCCCATCTTTCATCTTCCAGTTCGCACATTGGTCAGTTTGTCACGACATCTTCAACCCGCTACGAGGTGGAACGCCAACTGCAATTATGCAGGCAGAACGTCGAGATATCCCGGCGCGACGTCCTGCAGTATCTCGGAGCGCCGTTCTTCGTCGGCGTCGAACTCGACAAGCGGACCTTTGGCACCAGCCCGATAACCGATAACGGTCCCAACGCGCTCCCGGAACCGCTTCGCGGAGTTGCTATCAAGCTGCAGGATTCTTTCGTTGTTCAGCCTTACGCGGGTGCCTACCTTTAGTTGCTTCAATCGTCCCTCCGTCGATGTATGACAGATAGGAGGGCTGCAACGGGCAGTAGTTCAAACAACTTCAGTTTGCGCTCACGCTTAGTTCATCGGGCGAAGTCCGACATGCTCAGGCCAACCGCCTCGCCCTGCGTCGCGAGAAGCTTTCGATACACGATTGCTTCAATCCTCTTTCGGCCGTCCGCGTACGACTTAAGCAACTGAGCATCGCTTGCCCCTGCCGGCGCCCAGAAGTACAACTCCAACGCCTCGCACGCGATTGAGCATTGAACGGAACGCTCACGGACGTGAGCATCAAAGATGACGAAGCTGCGGTCACTGGAAACAACGGCGTCGGGGGAAATTCGAATGTCCATGATTGCAATTCAGGCGGTCGATATCGGAAGTTTGTTCACCGGCGAGGTCAGGCGACCGGACGTTCACGCAAAGCCGCTTCGCAGACCGCGGAGATACGCTGCACTAACGTGCTAGCAATGCTGATTCCCATTTCGTTTGTGAACATGCTTTGTACGTTGCTCTGCCGTACCGCAATGCCGGCCGCGCGCAGGTCGCGACGTGCAATCTGCAAAGCGAGCTGACCCAACGTGACCCGCTCCAACCAGGGTAAGGCAACCCGATTGCGTGCAAGCCAAATGCGACACGATTCCACCACGTGGTCTACGCGCCACTCGCTTGTGAGCGAGTACGACGCCGCCACTGTTGCTACCAAGAAGCACAGTAGGTTGGTCTGCGACTCCGGTTCAAGAGTCGTTGTCGTTGAAGGGTTCATTTCGATATTCCGCTTCTGCATGCATGAATCCATGGTGCGGTGCTGATTCATTATGGACGGTGGCTGCATCGCGTAGGTGTTCCAACGCACGAACCGTCGCAGCCTTTGCAATAGTATCTGTCGCGCACAGTTTCGTCAGCGACCCACACGTTGTAGTGGTCCATTGCACGTGTCCCAACAGTCCGGCCATTTTCCGAGGCGAAGAAGGTCAGTTCCCCCACCTTGCCGCGCGCGACGGCGTCGTCAATTGTGTCGCCGAAAGCCGCGCGCAACTCCGCCACGAACTTTGCTATCTCGGGCATCGGGTGTTGTGGTTTCGTTAGCATGGCCATTGCGGGTTCCCACTGCAACAAAAAAAGGGGCAATTCACTGAACCAGAATCGGCTATAAACTACTGTACATCCATACAGGGTTTTTCGCCATGGCGGCACTTCCGCAACAAAGTCTTGAATCGATTCACCCGGCGCTGTGGCGCGGCTCGCAACTGGCGCGCGCACACGGCAAATATGTGGACACGGGCTATGCCGCGCTTTCAGTCGAACTGCCAGGCGGTGGTTGGCCGCTGGGCACGCTTGTGGAGTTGCTAGTACAACAGCCTGGTGTGGGTGAAGTTCGCTTACTTCAGCCAGCCCTTGCCGCCGTGAGCAAGCGGCCCATCGCGTTGCTGCAACCACCCCATACGCCAAATGCGTTGGCGTTCGCTTGCATGGGGTTGGCATTGGAAAAACTGATGCTGGTGCGAGCACCGCGGACGGCCGACGCATTGTGGTCGGCCGAGCAGATGCTCAAGGCCGGCAGCTGCGGGGCGGTAGTTCTTTGGCAACAGTACGTCCGCTCGGAGTCGGTGAGACGTCTGCATCTAGCCGCGCAGGCCTCGGACGCTTTGTTTTTGATGGTACGGCCTATTGCGAGCGCCCCAGACTCATCGTCCGCAACGCTGCGACTCGGCGTGCGACCAGCCGGCGACGGGATAGCGGTGAGCATCGTGAAGCGGAAGGGCCCGATGCGCGCGGAAACAATATCCATCGCGCTACGACCGTCACCGGTATTGCTGAGTCCCCATGGCGGTAGTCGTCGGCCTATGCAGGAGACGGTTGAGCGGCCGGACATCTCGGCCGCGGTCGTTGGTTAGTTGGTCTCTGCGAGAGTTGCGCCGTAGCGCCAGCGAAATGGTCATACGCGTCAGGCACATCGGCTGCATAGGCACAAGCTAGGCTGACGTTTTCTTTGACGATGACGAAATTCCCGTCGTTACTGGAAGACGCCTTGTTTTCCAGGTTGTGGCTGCCGACTACCACGGTGCAATGTCCAAGGTCGAGGGGGTCGATGACGACTATCCGGTCGTGGATGACCGCATGACCGACATTGGCTCGTTCATTTTTCCACCCTCCCAACGCGCCATTGATAGGTGAGAGCGGAGGTCACCTATACGCTACGGACGTCCAATGACCGGGCTTCCGGGCCGAACAACCGTCCCGACACGAGGTCCGAACCTTCGTAGGCTGGATTGATATTCTTTGTGGCAAAGATGAGCTGGTAATCGACTTCGTACGTCTCACACTCGTTCACGATAATTTCTTGAAGTTTGTGGCTCCGAGTCTCTTCCATGCCGCCGTCGTCGATGCCGTCGAGCATCACGAAGCGTGGGACCCGCAAGTACGCCTTCTGCGTACTTGCCGTCAACAATGCAAGGTGGAAGATGTGCCGCAAAACGACGGCGGAGCTCTCGGAGAAGTTGCGCGTCCCGTTCACCGAAACACTGTTGTCCGTGAAGGAAAACGTCGCGTTGCGGGCATCCACAAATTGCGGCGTCAAAGGAAGGTCCAGCTTCAAGAGGCGCACCATGGCCGCGTCAATAGCCGAAGCAACATCTCTCTTCCTGCTCTCTTGGCGCTGCTTGAATGCCTCGATTCGCTCCTCAAGCCTTGCTAGTTCTTCGGTCAATGCGCTTCGACGGGCCTGCAGGTCTGCAATGACCAACGCTAGCTTCTGGCGCTCATAGGCTTGACGAATCTCTTCATCGAGGACGCCTAGTTTTCTCGTTCTTTCTTCTAACGCCGCTTCTACGTCGCTTGACCACGATGACGCTACGGTCGAATACTCTCGCTCGAATCGCTTAATCGCCTCAGTCACCAAAGGGATTTCACGCTTAAATATGGCAATTTTTTCGCTGCGACGCTGTATCAGCGAGGTTGATTCCTTCAATTGGACGTTTAGCTCATTGCGCATGCGAAGCAGTTGGGCGTCACCGCGGCCATCCCCCATCGCAGAGGTGCAAAGATGACAATGTGCTGTATCCGCGCGGTTATCGTGGAGTTCGCTCAGGCAACTTGGGCAGAAAGAGAATTTCACATTGCCGAAATACGAGCGCGTCTCTTTCGATTCGTCCAGATTCAGCAGACGCGCCTCGAGTTCTCGGATGAACAGTATCGAGTCGGCCATATCTAGCTCTACCGCGGACAAGTCGTCCTTTAATTCAGATTCGCGCTTGCGTGCTGCGTTCAAGCTTGCTCGCAGGTCATCGGCTTTCGCCCTTACTTTATTCGCGTCTTTCCGTGGTAGCGCCCGGGTTTCCTTCAACTCAACAATAGATTGCGTTAGCTTGTCGCGCGCGGCCTCGAGCTCGACGATATTCTCGTTCGAAAACTGAAGGTCGGGAGTCTGACCGGAACGACCAAGGACGCTGAAAATGCCCCTTAGCTCCGATTCGTACTTGCTCAATTGGGAACTGATGTCCCTGGCCCGGAGTTGAGACGAATACAACTGGTCGTCGAAAACGCCGCACAGGTAATTACCCGCAGTCTCCCGAGTCAGGGCGCTGTCAAAATTGTCGTCATCTCGAAAGATGGGACTATGTACCGAAGGCTGGTCCGCGTACAACACTCGTAGCAATTGATGCATCGTGAGGTTGGACGCGCCATCGCCTTGCGCCAACGGCATCTCGAGCGCACCAAAGATAGCTTGCGAGAAGCTTGTCTGATGGTCCGTGCGCCGAAAGGGGTAGCGTTCCCATTGATGCACGCCGGCTACGATAGCCTCCTCAAAACTTCCCCAAAAAATTGCCATTGGCCGCTGCGCTTCATCGCTCAATTCACGTCGAAGACAGGCGATGCCTTCGTTGAGTTTCACCTCGACCATCGTGTCCGTGCACTGCAGTGCCTCAGGTTTCCAAGGGATGTTTTCCGAACCGAGGGAATACGCCAGCAAGTCCATCACTGTAGTTTTCCCAGAACTGTTCCGGCCGCGAACTATGTTCACACCCGGGTGAAATGGGATATCAAGCGCCCGATGACCGCCTTGGAACACAACGAGTCGATTGACGCGAAGCGTAGGCTTAAGCAACGTCATATTTATATTCCATTAGTTCCGTGCGGTGCTTCAATCCGTCAGGCCCTCGAAGCGGGATTGCGGCCAGCCCCTTCAGTACGATGTCGGCGATGGGTTGACGGACTTCTAAAAACTCGTCAACTTTGTCGCGGAGTTGGCCCGGTATGTCGGTATCCGTCCGCCGCACGAACCCTGCATCCAGCCGGCCAACGTCTATTAGCCCGGAGCCTGCAATGCATTTGAGGGCAGCCTCTTGGATATGGCGCATATCCCGGAACGTCACGAAAGGATTGAGCGGGTCGTGATAGAGATTCGTCGCTGCCTTCGCGAATTTACGCCCGTCCCTCAGATTGGCTGGAAGGCGTATCAGCGCAACAGCAGCAGGGAAGAGCAGGTAAAAGTCCAAGAGCCGCGCTTTGTCGACTTCGAGCTCACCGCCCCCTTCGGCCACGGCAAGCATTCGGAACACGCAGTGGTAAGCGTCGAACGCTGGATGATAAATCAGCATTTGTCCCACCGGATGTGGCAGTTGCCGCCGAGAAAATACAGCAGGGACAAGAGGTCGCGGACGGTGAGCTCCAACACGTTCTCACCGAGCATAGACTTCGTTGTCTCCAAGACCTGCTGAATGCACATGTCGACTTCGCGACGTTTCGCACCTTCCTGAATGGCGGGCGTGACCATCAGGTCAAACTTAGTGTGCAAATCCGTCAAAATGATGGTGTAAATCCGCTGCGCCGTACGGGAACTTTGAAAACGCATGACGGCTTTCATCGCCTTCTCTTTTAGCTCCGTTGCGGTATCAAGCTGGTCGAGGCGTCCACTGTCGCGCAGTTTCTCTTCTAGGCCACGTACGTCGCTCCCGTTTCTTGCCGCCAGATAATGCTCCAATTCTTCGCAGAAACTACCGCCAGAAGCTTCGCCGCCGCCCTTCTCCTTCAACTTCGCATATAGCAGCGATAGTTCGTCGACCGACGCGCCGCCTCCCGGAAAGTTGAAAGTGGTCGCGACATGCTTGTCGCGGGCAATAATGTCGCCACCGACATTATTGTTGCTCTGGCGAACGATGTCCACGGCGCTTACCTGCGGTTGTTCTTATGACTGTCGCCGCCAACAATGTCACCGCCAGCACTGTTGTTTTTCTGCGAGACCTTCGATGTTCGGCTGATGCGCGTAGAGCGATTGGAGATGAATATCTTCAAGGTCCAACCCGCTCCCAAGCCAAGGAGAAACGTAACGACGTGCGTCCACCAATCCATAGTGCCCCCGGAGAACCGCGTATCCCGCGGAATGTTTTGCGCGATTGTACCCGAGCATCGCGAACATGTTTGAGGTAGCTGTGTCGCCACACGTCGCTCGCGGCGACACTGGATACAGCGAGCATCAAAATTGGTTTCAAAGCGCAGGCTCCTCGGGCGCAGGACCTGCTAGCTACCCGGCGAAACGATTGCCTCGCTCCCGCATGGAAGCGAAACTAACAGCGTCATGCTGTAGCTCTCAGCCGCGCTCGGTAGTCCATCGGCTCTAATTCTAGATGGCTGGAGAGCGGCCCCCTGAGTATGAAGAGCCGCGGGGTTACGCCAAAGTCAAATACCCTATACAGACAGAATGCGTCTTCGATTTCCTCAGAGAACTCCAACTCGTTGCGTGTAACTATGAATGGCGTCGTTGAAGTGCCATTGGTTGTCTTCACTTCGACGAATCGGGCGACCTCCGTCGTTTCGAATGACAGGATGTCGTAACCCGTGCCGTCTCCGAGTCGGTCAGATATCCAGTCTATTCTTGACGCCAAATCCGGACGGGCGCCGTCAATCAGGCGAGCCCTCTCGAAATTCATGCTCCATTCTTCACCCCCGTAGCCAAGCGTTCGATTGTGTTCTTCGCGAGCGGCGTAATCGAGCTTCCTTGGAAGGCGAACTCGCTTCGCAGCAACTTGAATGCTCTCAATCTTCGGTCGCTCGACAAGAACTCCACGAAACTGCTGCTCGCCAGGCGTAGTTCTTTCATCGAAATTTTCCATCACGTTCGTGAGCGAATCGCGATGAGACTCGACGAATTGGAGAACGGTTTGTCGAAGTAGCGCCTGGAGGTTCGCACGTGGTTTGTATCCACGAACGTATGGGAGGGCTAACTGGTCGAGGACTGCCGAGATATTCTGAAACTTGAGTTCAACGGATGACTTGCTGCGAGCCGGCAGTTCCGAGCGGAGCTGCTCATTGCGCTCCGACTTGTTGTACACCAAGCCCAAAGACTCTAGGCGAAGCATCTCGAAGTAGGCCCGCACCGTAGCCTCAACCTCAGCTTGCGTCCAGTCCTGTCCAACTCGGACTACTTCGAACCCTAGGTCCGACAAGACGCGCTCGACAGTTGCTTCGCCGCCAGAGAAGTCCTCGGCGCGGAGAGGTCCGTCATCAGGGAAAGCATATCCATAGGCGGCGCCGACAATCGCCTTCGAGTCGTAGAGCTTGCCGGTGCTCGGGTCGCGCAGCATGTACTCGCGAGACTTACCAAATCCGTACTTTTCCAGAAACGAAGTGCGACCTAGACGCTCGAATTCATCTATCGCCGCTGTGACAGCCGTCGGGTCTTGCAGTTTTCCGAGATTCATAGACTTTCTGAGTTACCAGCAGCGTCCGGTCACTTTCGTGACGAAGATGTACCCCATGCCTTCGCTTTCGTTGGGTTATATGTGACACACGTCGAATCGTCCCAATCGATATCGATGCAGTCAGGCAAGTCGTGGTCGAAACGCATTGCGGTTCCAACCTTTGTAGGAGAGCTGGCAGGTCACCCATGCCTTTACTTTCCAGTCCCGTTTCAAGCGACGCTCAGCGTCATGCAGTTCGCCGCGATTACCCAACCATCCCGCGGAGGGACATATTGACGCGATTGCGCCGCTTGGATGGACACCGTTCGGAAGTGGCATGCGGTTTTGGTCGTGGCGCGAAAAGGCCCGCGCGTTCGGATTATGTCCTTGAGATAACGGCAATCCAGGCTGAAACTTTATGGCCGGTGCAACTAAGTTGCCTCTTTCGCAGTTAACCCAGTCGAGGCGCTAAGATGAGTCAACGCAAATTCGAAACTGCATTTCCTAGCAAGTATCGCTCCGGGCGTTGCGACACCATTGTGTTAACTGCCACTCACAAAAAGGCATTGGAACAATGCAGCAGTCTTGGGACTTCGCTATCATTCTCCGGCCAGAAATTGTTGGCGCGTGCGCGACGAAAGTATAAAAATGTCTGTCCTCTCGTCCATCGGAAAGGGGCCCCTTTTGCCTTCACTTCGGCGTATGAGGGGAGGTAGGACGGGAGCATATTGGCACAATCGAACATTACGCCTGCCGTAACGCGTGACGTCATTGGAAGCACCCGGGGCTTAGATTTCAATCTGCATACAGCGCGGGCGTTTCAGAACCGAAAACAAAATATTTGAGAGTGCCGCGCCAAGCGCGGCCGCACCGCATCGAGACGGGGGCCAGGTGGAAGAAGTCAATCAAGAACCGGTGCTAGAGCCGGTAGCGCCGCGCATTGTTCACATTGAGAGCACGCTAGCTGGCAGAGTCAATCTCGCCGACTTCCAGAATGCGGTCCCCGTTGTGCGGGAGCTCGCGGTCATCAACGACACCGAGCAGGATGTCAAAGAGCTTCGGCTGACGGTCGGCTCCGAGCCCGCGTTCCTAAAAACAAAAACTTGGCACATTGACCATGTTGGCGCTGGGCAGAGTGTCCGAGTCAACGAGTTAGACCTCGGGCTTGACGGCCCGCTACTCGGTCGCCTCACGGAAGCAGAGAAGGCAACCGTCACTTTCCGTCTTTACTCAGGCGCCCCCGATTTGCCCGAAGTTGCGATGTTTGAAACGTCGGTCGAACTCCTGCCACGCAATCAGTGGGGCGGTCTCTCTTCGATGCCGGACATGGTCGCTGCATTCGTGCAGCCGAATGAGCAGGCCGTAGAACGTGTCCTGAAGCAGGCGGCCGACGTGCTCCGCAAAGCAGGGAAATCCGGCGCGATTAACGGTTACCAGGAGGGCGCGCGCCGTGCCTGGGAGCTTGCGTCGGCGATTTGGAACGCCATCGGCTCGATGGGCCTCGACTACGCTTTGCCACCGGCAAGTTTCGAGCACACAGGGCAGAAGGTGCGCAGCCCAAGCCAGATTGCTGACTCTGGGCTCGGAACGTGTTTGGACCTTGCTCTGTTCGCTTGCGCAGCGCTGGAGCAGGCTGGCCTGAACTCCATCCTCGTATTCACCCACGGGCATGCGTTCCCTGGCGTCTGGCTGAAGAGCGAGGAGTTTTCGACGTCCGTAATCGACGACGTCACCGCTCTCCGGAAGCGCGTGAAGCTAAAGGAGATGGTGCTTTTCGAGTCGACCCTTCTGACTCATCGACCACTTCCGCCATTTAGCTTTGCGATTGCGAAGGGCGAAGAACAGATTTCTGAGGAAGAAGAACCAAAATTTCAGCTAGCCGTCGATATCAGGCGTGCCCGTCTCCAGCGCATCAAGCCGCTGGCGAGCGAACATGCCATCGCCCGTGGGACCGCAGGGACGGAGGCAATAGATACCCAGCCCGCGTTCGAAGACGCTCCGGAGTTGCCGGACGAACTGGATGACGCAAAGCCCGATGACGGCGAGGAACGCCCGGAAGACCGCCTGACACGTTGGCAGCGTAAGCTCCTCGACCTCTCGCTGCGAAACAATCTGCTCAGTTTTAAAGCCGGCAAAAAGTCGCTCAAGCTTGATTCGCCCGACCCTGGTTATCTCGAGGACATCCTTGCGGAAGGGCACGCTATCAAGCTGTTGACGCGCCCCGACCTCATGGACGGCAACGACCCACGGAATCAGGCCATCTATGAAGGGCGAGAGCGCGAGAACCTTCGTCGGCAGCACGCACTCGAGGCATTGAAGCGCAAGGAAGTCTTCGTTGGTCTGGCTGAGGACGAAATGGATTCCCGCCTTGTCGAGCTGTACCGGGCCTCCCGGACCAGCCTTCAAGAAGGCGGCTCAAATACGCTTTATCTCGCACTTGGGTTCCTGTCGTGGACTCGGGACGACAAAGATGGCAAGAAGTTTCGAGCGCCTCTCATTTTGGTTCCAGTCGCACTCGAGCGTCGCAGCGCGCGCTCGGGATTCAGCTTGAAACTTTACGATGACGAGCCGCGCTTCAATCCGACGCTCGTTGAGATGTTACGTCAGGATTTCGAGCTTGAGTTGGGCGTGCACGACACGGAACTGCCGAAGGACGAATCGGGCCTTGACATAGCCGGGATTTGGAAAACTGTGTCCAATGCGGTCAAGGACATTAAAGGTTGGGAAGTCGCAGAAGATGTCGTGCTCGCCACGTTTTCGTTCGCGAAATACCTAATGTGGAAGGACTTGACCGAGCGGACGGAACAACTGAAGCAGAATGCCGTCGTTCGTCATCTTATCGATACACCGCGCGACTCCTACGTGAGCACTGCAGAGTTCCCCGATGTTCGCAGACTCGACGTTGAGCTGCCCGTCAAAGAGACGTTCTGTCCGCTACCAGCGGATTCCTCCCAACTCTCGGCGGTCGTTGCCGGCAGCAAAGGAAAGGACTTCGTCCTTATTGGACCGCCCGGTACGGGAAAGAGCCAGACTATCTCGAATCTCATTGCGCAGTGCTTGGCGGAGCGCAAGCGCGTCCTGTTCGTTTCCGAAAAAATGGCAGCGTTGGATGTCGTGTACCGGCGTCTGGCAGACGTGGGTCTTGGAAACTTCTGTTTGGAGCTGCATTCAAGCAAGGCGCGCAAGACGGAAGTGTTGGAGCAGCTTCGGACCTCATGGGACGCGGCTTCTGCGATGGCTCCAGAAGAATGGCACGCGGAGGCCGAACGGCTTGAGGCACTTCGCTCGCAGCTGAATGGCTACGTCGAGCGCTTACATCTTCGTCACTCTAATGGCTTGAACGTGTACGAAGCAATCGGGAAGGTTGTCGGCAGACATGACCTCCCCGTCCTTCAGCTTTCATGGCCATCCGCGCGGGTCCACGACACGGCGGCAATGCGTCACCTACGCGAAACCGCTGAGCTCCTTGACGTTCACGCGAAGGTAATGGGGGAAGGGCAGCTCACAGCGAACCCGCTGGCGCATATTGTCCAGACTGAATGGTCTCCGCTATGGCAGGCCGCTCTCCTTGAAGCGGCGCGTGGAGTTGAACCTTCCGTCATAGCGTTCGAGGCAGCAGCAGAACGGGTGAGGACCGCAATCGGGCTGCCTCTCTTGCCGCTCGAATCAGGAGTCCGCAATGGACTTCGGCGCTTGGCATCGACGTTGCCCGCAGCCTCCGGTCACGATTGGCGGTTCGTCTTGCGTCCCGACGCGAAGACGATAGCCGACAGCCTGCGACAGGCTGTGCCGCTGGTTGAACGTCACCGCCAGCTTCACAGTGCTCTTGCGTTACCTCGTGGCAATCAGGTGCTCGAAGACCTGCGTCTTGGTATCAGTCAACTTACTCGATATGCGGAGCTTCGGGAACAGTTGTCAAAGCCCTGGAATCAAGACCTAACGTCTCGGCTGTCATCAGGCATTGAACTGCTCCGTAGCCGCAATGAGCTCGTGAGCCAACTGAGTATCCCTTACAGGGAAGGTCTTCCGACTGCGACGGTGCATCAGCTCCAGGCCGATTGGAGCGAACTCCAGGACTCGTCCTGGCCGATGAGCATGATGCGCCGACGCGCGCTCGTCAAAAAGTTGAAGGAACTCGCGACCGGCGGGGCTGAGCCGGACATCGGCGCGGATATGGAGCGACTCACGAAGATTGATAGTCTTCAAAATGAAGCGAAGGCTCTCGACGACCTCTCTTTGATGACATCGGGCGCGTGGGCCGGCTTGAAGACCGACTTGGACGTCGCGCGTGCGGCGCTTGGCTTCCAAACCGCCTTGGCCAACGCCCGGAGCAGAACCTCATGGGATGACGTTGGTCTTGACCCCGTTGGACGCGGGCAATGCGGAGACGCAGCGCAAGCGGACCTGCAGCGCATGCGTGAGATGCGCCAGATTGACACGGTTGTTAGCCGTCTAAGCCCACTTGCAAGCGAGACGGATTCCGTCTGGTCGGCGTATGAAACGGATTTGGCCGTCGCAAAAGCGTACGTTACCTTCCAGGGTGCATTGGCCGCGGCTCGCTCGAATGGTAATTGGCTGGACGATGGGTTCGCGGTCGTTGAGTCAGGTCGTGCAGGAGCGAGCGCAGCTTCGGACCTGAAGAAGATGCGCGAGCTCGCGTCGTTGGAAGCTCGCCTACTGGAATTCACAGACCTGTCGTCCAAGACGTCCGGCCTCTGGAATGGGTTGCAAACGAAGGTCGAAGCTGTCCAGCCGGCCCTCGAATTCTTTGAGGCAATATCAAGCGCTCTGGCCACTGTTGCAAGTAATCCTGAGACGCTGGCAGCTGTTAAAGCACCTGTCGCGTTGTTGCTGGGCGATAGCAACGTTCTGCTAGAGCCAACCGGCACCGTTGCAGGAGCTAGTCGCGCGTACGCAGAAGCGCTCAGCACCTTCAGTGATGCCGTGTCCCGATTTGCTCTGGCAAGCGGACTGTCGCAATCTGATACTCGGACGCTCGGGGACATGTTGCCAGCCGAGGTCGCAGTGCGAGCAGGCGACGTACTTGCGAAGTCAAACCGGCTTAACGCGTGGTGCGCATGGCGAAAAGCGCGCCAGCAGGCGCTCACGCTCGGCCTGGCACCCGTCGTCAGTGGGCTTGAGAACGGTGCTATCCGCCTTGGACGGGTCAAAGAAACGTTCGAAACTGACTATTGCCGGTGGTGGCTTAACGCGGTCGTTGACGCTGACGAAGTCCTGCGCACGTTTGTATCTGCAGAGCACGAGAAGCGCATCCGCGATTTCCGTGAGCTCGACGAGCGGTTCATCAACCTGACCCAGGCGTGGGTGCGTGCCCAGCTCTCTGCTGGGCATCCCTCGCCCGAAAGGGTTTCGCGTGGTTCCGAGTGGGGTCTGCTGCGCTACGAAATGCAGAAGAAGACCCGCCATCTGCCACTGCGGGAGCTGATGTCGCAAGCGTCGAGCGCGGTCATGCGTTTGACGCCATGTCTCTTGATGAGCCCGCTGTCCATCGCTCAATACCTTCCCGCGGAGACAGCGAACTTCGACGTGGTCGTCTTCGATGAGGCGTCCCAGATTCCGGTGTGGGATGCCATCGGTGCAATGGCGCGGGGTAAGCAGGTCATCATGGTCGGTGACCCGAAACAGTTGCCACCGACTAGCTTCTTCGACCGCGCTGAGTCGGATGCCGATGACACGGATGTGGAAACGGAGCTGGAAAGCATCCTCGAAGAGTGCATCGGCGCCAACCTGCCGACCATGAAACTGTCGTGGCACTACCGCAGCCGCCACGAGAGCCTTATTGCGTTCTCCAATTATCGGTATTACGACGGCGACCTGGTTACGTTCCCGAGCCCGGTCACCAACGACCGCGCCGTAAGCTTTAACCATGTGTCGAACGGACAATACGAGCGTGGAGGCGCGCGGACCAACAAGCCGGAGGCAAAAGCGTTGGTGGCAGACCTTGTCGGAAAGATGAAGTCTCCAGGCTTCCGCGATAGTGGATTGACCATCGGTGTTGTCACTTTCAACGCTGAACAGCAATCTCTCATCGAAGATTTGCTGGATGCGGAGCGCCGCAAAGACCCGTCTATTGAGTCCTATTTCCTTGATACGCAACTCGAGCCTGTATTTGTCAAAAATATCGAAAGCGTGCAAGGCGACGAGCGCGACATCATGTATTTTTCCACTACTTACGGCCCGGGCGTTGACGGCACGATGCCGATGAACTTTGGCCCCATGAACCAACAGGGTGGTGAACGTCGCTTGAACGTTGCCATCACGCGAGCGCGTCAGGAACTGCGAGTGTTTGGAAGTTTCCGACCCGAACAGATGGACCTGTCGAGAACGCAAGCACTTGGTGTGCGCGACTTGAAGCATTTCCTCGAATTTGCAGACCGCGGCGCACGTGCGCTTGGTGAGGCTGTTGCTGGCAGCATAGGCGACTTCGACAGTCCGTTCGAAAAGGCGGTTTGCGTGGCGCTCTCCGAGAAGGGCTGGACGCTACATCCGCAGGTCGGCGTATCAGCCTTCCGTATCGATTTAGGCGTTGTGGACCCTGATGCCCCCGGCCGATATCTTGCTGGCATTGAATGTGACGGTGCAACGTACCATCGTTCAGCGACCGCGCGCGACCGGGACAAGCTCCGTGAGCACGTACTGCGTGGTCTAGGGTGGGAGATTCTCCGTATATGGTCGACTGACTGGTGGATTGACATGCCGGGGACCGTCGAGAAGATTCATGGGCAACTTAAAGCGCTCCTGGCAGAGCAGCGCGCCACTAAGTTGCGCGCCGAAGAGGATGCGGCCGCGCTCGCAAAGCAGGTAATTGACGACGTCATAGTGTCGACAGCTAAGGAATTTTCAGAGAGTGAGTCTGCGATTCACGATGCGGATAACAGTGCGTTAACAGACGCTCAAGCGGCTTCGTCACCCATGATTTTCGCGAGAAACGCAGCCTACATTCAGACGTCCAGCACGGAAGACGGCATTTTCGCAGAAGTCGACCTGAGCCTTGGCGATTACGCCGTCGATGCGGAGGCCTTCTTCGACTTCGGCTACGACTCTCGTCTGCTAGCGATGATTGACCATGTTGTTCGTATCGAAGGGCCAGTAAAAGACGAGGTGTTAGCGCGACGTATCGCGCGCGTGCATGGATGGACGCGAACTGGCGCTCGAATCCAGGAGCGAGTGGGCCGGCTTGCTCAGCTGCATTACGAGGCGAATTCGGAAGAAATCGGGACCTTCTATTCAATGAAAACCGGAGATGCCGGCGAGGCATTGCGGTTTCGTCGTCCCCCTGTCGGAACTGCTCGTGCCGTAGACGAAATAGCAATGGTGGAGTTAAGGGCGCTGGTTGTGGAGTTACAAGCTGAAGGTCACGGTCGCCAATCGGGAGTGACGGCTATGGCGCGCGAGATTGGGCTTCGAAAAGTCAGTGCAGTAAGCCGGCTTAGGTTGGAGAAGGCTTGGCTATAACAACAAACCGCGCGGAGACGCTCGCTGGGGAGGGCGGCGGAACTCCGAGCTCATGGGGCTCATCGAAATGAACAAGAAACTTACAGGCCTATCCGTAGTCGTCGCGATGCTCGAAGCCTGCAGCACCGTTGGGCCGGGGTTCGCCAATCATCCTGCGGACTGTGCAATCGGCATTGCTTGGGCTGACTGCCTGCCGGGTACGAAAGGTTATGCGAACGGGGGTGGTAGCCTACATCGCAAGGAAGCGGCAGACGCTGCGAAGGCGCAGCACGATGCGGTTGCGGCGCAGTTTGAGGCGGCGCGCAAGCAGTGTGAGGCCGATATGACCGTGCCCGACCTAGACCCTTTACGCGACAAGATTCAATTTGGTCGCAAGCTCGACTCGCAGCCGCCATTCCAATATGCCTCACTTGATTCGTTTCCAACCGCGGCCGAGCGGCCGCTCATCGCCAGGTGGGCGACACTGCGCGACGCATGCATTGAGCGCGAGCGTGCCATCAATCCGATACCGCCGGATGCTACTCCGCTCGACGAGGCGTTCATCAGGCAGGAAATAGCCTTTGGGTCTGAGGCAGAGGCGAAAGTCAGTGAGCTCGTCGTTAGCCTGTATCAGCAGAAGCTCACGTATGGAGAGTTTGCACAGCGCCGGTACGCGATTGGAAAGGCGGCGGTCGATGCGGGTCGACAATATCGCGAGGCGCGGATGCAGCAGGACCAGGAGCGTCAGCTACAGGCTCAGCAGATTGCCAGCCAACAGTTTGCCAACAGCGTGAATGCGTGGGCTAACTATATGCAGGCGGTCAACGCGCGCCAGCCGCAGACAGTCCACCTGACCAGTTCGAGCGTCCACTGTACTTCGACAAGCTTGGGGAACACGGTCGACACGAACTGCAACTAGGCGGCGTGCGGGCGGTCCACAAACTACCGAAGGTCCGAATCTACGCTGTGGTCGGCCTCGATACGACCTTCGCATTTTTAGCGTCCCTAGGGTCCGAGCCCGGCGCCGTGCCATGATGGCAGTTGGAAAAGACTCAAGATGGTCACATGGCCCATCGGCCAAAGGAAGTCAAAGTGACGAACGACAATGGATTAGCGAATGACCATCCCGAGCAGGTACCGGAATCGCTGCAGACACTTGCTGAGTATCTGGAGCGGTCACTCGATAGGGCCGCAAGCATTGTGATGATGCGACACGCGGTCGATATTTGTACCGTGTATCTGGGGAACCCAACTACTTCGCGCGAGGACCTAACGCAAATTGCAGCAATTCCAGTATCGGTCGCAAACGACATGCTTGCATTGACACGGTCGGGTGCGAATGAGATGCAAATCGGCTGCCAAGTCTATCGCTTCGTCCGTAGTTTCACGCAAGTCGGGGATACGGCAGCGGTTGTCTTCTCAACGGATTAGGCCGCAGCCGATTGCTACCCGGCTGGAGCTGCTATGTTGATGTGTCGCAGACGATGCGACGTCATGCGGCCCCAGAGCCGTGGTCCCTAGGGCGCCCCGGCGGTGGCGACGTCTTCCCAAATCCGCGGCTCGACGGCAATCACATTCCAGGAGGACTGGTGTATCTGAGACGACATTTGGTCTTGTTGCTGTCAATGGCAGCGTTTGGTTCGACCGCGGCATGGGCGAGCGATATTCGATGTGCGACCACGCGACAACCGGCGGAACGCGTGATATGCGACCACGCCATCCTGAACAATGAATACGACGATGTCTTCGCGCAGCAGCAGGCTCTGCTGAGCAGTGGAAAGCTTTCACCTGAACAACTCGCTCAGTGGCGGCAATCGCGCAACGCCTGCAGTGACGTCCACTGCATCGACGGCGTATTTGCTCGGTGGGCGGCGATGGCCAAGTCTGTCGAAACCAATTCCCGCGCTGCAGTGGCTCCGGTTATGGCCTCGGCTACTGCCATGGCTCCTGTCGGACCTGCTTCGGAAGCAATCGTCCTTCCCGCATCGCAAGCCTTGCCGACATCGGAAGCATCTCTGGTGCGCCAGGGGAGTGCCGCCGGCGTGGCGCTTCCGAAACCCGTGGAGACACAAGCCTCTTCGCCTACGGTCGCGTCTGCCCCCTCGGGCGCGAGTGAATCGCGTAGTACGACCGGCATGAACGCCGGCCTGATGGCTGTCGTCCTCCTCGCGATTGCATGCGGCGCATTCGTCATCCGCCGAACCAAGAGCGTTCGACGCAACGGGGAACCAACAAAACATGTCCGAGGTAAGGACTAGCCAAACATATTTGAAATTTGAATGCGACGCCATTGCCGCTAGTGGCGATTCGCTTCGTCGAAAGCGCGAAGGAGTTGCTGTACCGGGTAGCCCTGGATAGCGACGAGACGGTGCGAGCCGGT
>Ga0185299_10004337_pt1 | contig 17309 bp, 18 predicted proteins | sample PaiPotPPA55metaG_FD_128002 | JGI IMG/M metagenome (GOLD analysis project Ga0185299, IMG submission 128002) | Iron sulfur acid spring bacterial and archeal communities from Banff, Canada, to study Microbial Dark Matter (Phase II) - Paint Pots PPA... ...
CGCCGGCCGCGCGGCCGTTAAATATGCGCCCGTCTTCCAGCGCAAGTGTGGCGGGTCGATGCTGGACTTCCGTCAGTGGAGCCCCCTGTTTTTATCATCGCAGTCCTAAGGGAGTGAAACAAGTGACTAGTAGGGTGCAACAGATCCGTGGTTAAAAAAGAAAACTGGGTCTTCAACTATTTGCTTTCCGCTTCCGTCATCGCCAGCGAACCGAAATGGTCCACCGGCCAGTAGGCGAACACGGCGCGACCATAAATGAACTGGCTAGGGACCGGCCCGAACACGCGGGAATCATTCGAACTGATGCGGTGATCGCCCATCACGAAATAGCTGCCTTCCGGGACACGCTGCGGTCCGTAATCGCTGACGTCTTCGTATTGCGGCGGAACGTAAGGCTCAGGAACTACCGTGCCGTTCACGGTGACCACACCCTGCCGTATCGTCACAGTCTCGCCGGGCAGCGCAATGACCCGCTTGATAAATGACTTTGAGCGGTCCAGTGGATACCAGAAAACTACAACATCTCCGCGCTGAATGGCCTCAAAGCGGTAGACAAATTTGTTGATGAAAATGCGTTCCTGATCGGAAAGTAGCGGCGCCATGCTAGTGCCTTCCACCTTCACTGGCTGATAGAGGAAAACAATGATTACCAGCGCCAAGCCGATGGCAATCAGTAAATCGCGGGTCCACACGCGAATTTCGTGGCGCAAAGAAAGTAGCGACGGGGCTGGTTCAGTAGAGGTGTTAGGAGATGCGCTGGGAGAAATACCCGCAGAACTGTTCGAATTTACGCTCAGTGCGTGAGGTTTCTCGTCGGAGTGTTCCATTTCGCTGCCTCGTATTTATAACATGAGCGTCGCGGAACGCGCCAGATTCCGTTTTGGTTTGCAGCCTGCGCAACAATCCCCGAACCGGAGGCCCACACCTTTGATGCCGTTCCGTGTACTAAGTAAGATTCCGTGGGCTCAACTTTCCGTTGCCTAATCAGCGAATAAACCGCTGCAACTGGAGGGCTCCGGGTCACTCCCCGAGCGCGTACGACAACGAAGCCAACGCGGCAATTACCGCCGTTTCCGTCCGCAAAATTAGCCGCCCAAGGGAAGCCTCATGGAAGCCGGCTTTCCATGCGGCGTCACGCTCGTCATCGGTCCAACCGCCCTCTGGGCCGATAGCTAATACCGCGTTTGATGCGGCCCGATCGCCCAGTACGACACGTAACGTAGGCGCGTCCGACCGCTCAGAGAGAAAGATACCCAGCCGATCTCCGGACGCCCCAAAAGCGGCTTCCGGCTTCGCCACCGACTGCAATAGTGGCAACCTCACGCGCCGGGATTGCTGCGCAGCCTCCAACACGATCTTCCGCCAGCGCTCGGAGCGCTTTTCCGCGGCTGCAACCAAAGCTTTCTCACTGCGCGCAGCTGCCAGTGGCATGATCTCCGCTACGCCTAGCTCGGTGGCCTTTTCAATGGCCCACTCAAATGCGTCGAACTTCACTACCGAGAGTAGTAAAACGACGTGCAGCCTCGGTTCCACAGCTGACAATTCTTCCAGAAGCGCAAACTCCACAGCGTCGCGCGCTACTTTTTCGACGCGCCCAAGATACACGCGCAGCCCGTCGCTTAACTCATAGAGCTGTCCCGCCTGGGCGCGCAGCACAACACCCAGATGATGCGCCCTATCGCCTAAAACCAGGGCCCGTTGCCCGTCGAATTTTTCAACGAAAAATCGCCGCCGCACGCGACGATTCTATCCTAGATAGTTATTCCCGCTCGAATCGGAACATTGAAGCCAATGAGTTACAACGTGACCGCAGACGGACCTACTTCAGGGGCCGAGTCCAATATTTAGAGCAGTTCTGTTCTCGCGGATAGAGCCGCGACCTACAATTCTAAAAGTCGTGGTTGTTCGGCCGGCGCTTAACCGAAAATATCTTTTACTTTTTCAAAGATGGATGAGTTTCGGTCCGCAGGTTTATTTTCGACTTTCATCGAAGCTCCCAGTTGCTCCATCAATTTGCGCTGCTCACGAGTCAATTTGGTTGGGGTCAGCACTCGCACGTGGTAATAAAGATCGCCTTTGCCGCCGCCTCGCGGGTCGGGCAAGCCCTTACCCTTGACGCGAAAAACGGCGTCGCTCTGCGTACCCTCGGGGATTTTGAGTTTCTCTTCGCCACCCAGACCAGGAACCTGGAGTTCCGTGCCCAGCGCCGCTTGCGCTACGCTCAGCGGAATCGTGCAATACAAATCGGCGCCGCGCCGTTCAAAAAACTGGTGTTCTTTGACGTCCAGCACCACGTACAAATCGCCTGGAGGCCCACCGTTCGGGCCTTGTTCACCTTCGCCAGTGACTCTGAGCCGCGTCCCCGTATCGACACCGGGAGGAATCCGCAGCTCAATAATTTTCTCGCGCTCCACCCGCCCATTTCCACGGCACTCCAGGCAGCGCTCGCGGATAATTTGTCCCGCCCCCTGACATGCCGGGCAAGTGCGTGTAATAGTAAAAAACCCCTGCTGGTAAGCCATCTGCCCACGCCCACCGCAAGTCTGGCAAGCGGTCACACCAGTGCCCTTTTTCGCGCCTGTGCCGTTGCATGCCGAACAAAATTCCTGCTTGGGTAACTTAACTTTAGTCGTGACGCCAGCCGCGGCTTCTTCAAAAGTCAGCGTCATGTCATAACGCAAATCCGCGCCGCGCTGGTTGCGGCCACGTCCACGGCGTCCGCCACCAGAAAACAAATCCTCGAATCCAAAAAAATCTCCGAAAATGTCGTGGAAGTCCTGGAACACGGAACTATTGAAGTCGGTGCCCACGTTAGAACCGCGGAGTCCGTCATGCCCGTAGGTGTCGTAGATTTGGCGCTTCTGCGGATCGCTCAATACGCTGTAAGCTTCCGTACATTCGCGAAACTTTGTTTCCGCTTCTTCTTTATTCACCGGATTGCGATCCGGATGCCATTTCAGCGCGTTCTGGCGATACGACGCCTTGATCTCCTCAATCGTGGCTTCGCGCTTGACGTTGAGCACCTCGTAGAAATCCTTTTGTGTCGACCTGGACATATCGGATGTCGGCTCCCGAATAGTTTTTCAGTTTGCTGTTTTAGATGCGGCGGTGGGGTGAACCGCTACGCGCACCATGGCGGGCCGCAACACGCGCCCATGAAAAACATAACCCGGCTGAAAAACCTGCAAAATCGTGCCCTCATCCTCATCCGTGGTTTCCGTGCGGTCCATGGCTTGATGCAAATGCGGATCGAATTTCATGCCCACCGGTTCGACGCGCTCCGCGCCCAACTTCGCAATATTGTCTAGCAGCTGTTTGTGAATGAGTTCGAAGCCCTTGCGATAATTCGCGTATTCCGGTTCGCGGTGGGAGGCCAGCGCCTGGTCAAAGCTGTCTATCACCGGAATCAAGGCGTCAATCAGCCGGGCAGTTGTACGCCGAGAGTCCTCGGAGCGCTCTTTTTCCACCCGCTTGCGGTAATTATCGAAATCGGCCTGACGTCGCAACAGCGTCTGGCGCAGGTCTTCGAGATCCTTCCCGAGTTTGCCCACTTCCGCGTCGGCATTGGCATATTCCGCGTCAGCCGGATTAACCTCTGGCGACGAATCTGCCGCAGCATTGGCGGCACTACTATCGGAGTTGTTTTCCCCGCTCTTTTTGGAATCGTTTCCCATGACGCTCCAGCCTCTCTTTTGCCAAAAATCTTTCAAATTTTGCTCAGCGCTTCGCTGAAGAGTTGCGCGACGTAAGCGACCGCGGTCATCGCGCGCTCATAAGGCATGCGGGTCGGCCCCAGCACTCCAAGCGATCCTTGCACCAGATCGTTACTCATGTATGGCGCGCTGATCAGCGCCAGGTGTTCGCCAGCCGCAGCTATCTCTTTGACGCCTATTTTCACGAAAACAGGTTCCGGCGTATCGATACAGGCATTTAAAACCGTCACTAGCCGGTGCTTCTCTTCAATCGCCGAGAGCAAATCCCGCAATTGCGCTTGGTCGGCAAACTCCGTCGCACCGATCATCTGCGCCGTGCCTTCCACATGCACCTGGGCCGCGAGATCGACGCCCAAAACTGCCGGATCGCACAGCGTCAACGCCCCCTGCACAATGCCCTCGTAGCGTTCGCGTTCGGTAGCCAGTTTTTGCAGCAGGTCGCCACGAATCGCTTCCAGTGTCCATCCCGCATAATGGTGGTTTAGAAACTCAGCGATACTGTCGAGCTCCGGTTGCGAGAACAAGCGGTGCGGGCGCAAAATCTTGTCGCGCGTGACGCCGCCGTGTGAAATCAAGACCACCACCACTCGCCCATCCGGCAATAGCCACATTCTGGCGTGCTCCAGAACGGTTTTGGCCAAAGGCGGAGACACGATGATGCCCAAACCGCTGGACACTTCCGCCAGTACGTGTCCGGCCCGTTCGGTCATGTCCGCGGAACTGGACGCCGCATTGAACTCGCGCTTGATCCAGTCGCGGTCCTCGATGCTCAACGTGGCACGCGAAGCGATCTCTTGCGCAAAAAAACGATACGCCGCGGCCGTAGGCACCCGGCCTGCCGAAGTGTGCGGTTGATAAAGAAGGCCGCCTTCTTCCAGGTCGGCCATCACGTTGCGAATCGTGGCGGTGCTGAGCGTTTCCTCAAACCGCTGGGAAATAACACGCGAAGATACCGGTTCGCCCGTCTCGATGTACGTGCGCACGATGTCCGCCAATATCTGGCGATTCCGGCGTTCCTGAAGCGCAGCATCCCTCATATCAGCACTCTACACGCAAGCCCGGTCAAACGGCTCACTTCATATATTTTAAGAAACGTGTCAAGCACGGTCATGACTCGGTCGATCTTGGTAACCTTTTAGGGCGCAGTCGCCATTAGCCGTCGAGTTGCGACACTCAGAAAAAACGGATGCTGAGAAAAAACCCCACCCTTGCAAGAACCGCAAGGATGGGCCACCCAACTTCAAAGTCGACGATCAAAATTTTCGCGCTGGAATTACTCCGCGTTGTCGATCTGGGCTCGCTGCAGCTTATCTGAATAGTCGATGTACATCGTTTTCCACTCGGTGAAGAAATCAATCGCCGCGATGGCGGCCTCGCGATGACCGTTGCCCGTCTGTTTCGTTCCGCCAAACGGCAAATGAGTTTCGGCGCCAATGGTTGGAGCATTCACATAAACGATACCGGTGTACAGATCGCGCATGGCTGCAAAAGCCAGATTCACGTTGCGCGTGTAAATGGATGCCGAGAGCCCATAAGGTACACCGTTAGCGACTTCGATGGCGTGCTCAAAATTATCCACGGGAATAATCGACACCACCGGCCCAAAAATTTCTTCCTGTGCGACCCGCATCTTCGGCGCGACGTCGCCGAACACCGTGGGCTCGTGGAACCATCCTTTGGCGTGCGCTCCGCTGGTGAGGCGATTGCCTCCCGTCAATAACTTTGCTCCTTCGTCCTTCCCGATCTCTACGTAACTCATCACCGTCTTCAATTGCTGCTCGTTGATACACGGGCCCATATCGGTCGTGGCATCCAGCCCATCTCCAACCCGCAGCTTCTTTGCGCGGGCCACGAAGCGCGAAACAAATTCGCCATAAACGCTCTTGTGCACCGCCACGCGGCTGGCCGCCGTGCAACGTTGCCCGGTCGTGCCGAATCCGCCCCAGATCGCGCCATCCACCGCCAGGTCAAGATTCGCATCATCCATCACGATGATGATGTTCTTCCCGCCCATCTCCAGGCTGCAGTGCTTAAAATCGGGTGCGCACGTTTCCGCGATAATTCGTCCAACTGCCGTGGAGCCGGTAAAGCTGACCACCGGCACATCCTTGTGCCCCGCCAGCGGCGCTCCCGCGTTCGGGCCATCGCCGCTCACCAGGTTGACGACACCATTTGGCAGGCCAGCCTCCATCAAAATTTGCACCAAGTGATAGGACGACAGCGGCGTATCTTCCGCCGGTTTCAACACCACAGTGTTTCCGCTGACCAACGCCGGCATCATCTTCCACGACGGAATGGCCATCGGAAAATTCCACGGCGTAATCATGCCGCACACTCCAATAGACTGCCGCGCGCTCATCGCAAATTTGTTCGGCAGCTCCGAAGGAGTGGTTTGCCCAAACAAACGCCGGCCCTCCCCGGCCATGTAGTACGTCATGTCGATAGCTTCCTGCACGTCGCCGCGCGTTTCCGCCAGGACCTTGCCCATCTCCCGGGTCATGTCGCTCGAGAATTCTTCTTTGTGTTGCAGCAGCAATTCCGCGGCGCGATACAAAATCTCCGCGCGCTTGGGGGCCGGCACCAGCCGCCAGCTTTTATACGCTTCTTTGGCGGCGTCCACCGCAGCATTCACATCCTCCGAGTTGGAAGACACAAAAATGCCCACGAGTTCATCAGTATTAGCGGGATTGCGATTCTCGTACGCTTTCCCACGACGCGATTCGACCCATTCACCATTGATAAAATTTTTGAAAACGCGAGGCGATGCCGCTGTTGCCATGTGTCCTCCCTGAATGCGTACTTCAAGCGGAAATTCTGTGCGTGGCGATACCTACAATGATAGTCGATTTGGTGTTCGCTGACACATCACTGAGCAGGAACGACATTGCTGCGGAAAAATCGCAGAAAGAATCTTATTGTTTGCTGCCGACCTTGTAGTTACTGCTAATGGTGTCAGCCTGTGGCCCACCCTGTGGCGTATTTGCAGAGGAAATTCTGACTGCAGGCGTGGGAGGCGCGATGCCTGCCGTCTGCGACCCGAGCCCTAGTTGCTGCAAGGTCTTGGCGTCCAGCTTTCCTGAAGCAGTCAAGCCATGGGTGCCCTGAAACTTCTTCATGGCGTCGACGGTCGAAGCATCCCATTTGCCGTTCGGCGTTCCGGCGTAAGCGCCATTCTTAACTAGAGCCTGTTGAATTTCAGAAATGCGCTGCGGCGTCGGAGCTTTCTGCCCTACCTGACGACGTGAAGATTTTCCGGATTTACCCTTGTGAGAACTACTGCTGCTCTTGGCCTTTTTCTTGGCGGTAGTCTGCGCCGACGAGAAACACGGCGACACACCCAATCCCACCACCAGCAGGGACAGCAGGATCAGGTGCATCGGCCGCAAGAGTCGGTTCATATATTTTGTTTTAAGCTCGAATGAATCGAGTGCCTTATCGTTTGTCTTCCGCCGGAACCACGCCGGGCAGAAACACCGTCAATACCCGGTCAGTATCCTGATGACGCAGCACCTTGAACACTACGCTGTCGCCAGCCTTCAGTTTGCTAATCGCGTTGCGGTAGTCTTCCACGGAACTTATCGCCTGTCTATTCACTTCGGCAATAACGTCGCGTTGCGCGAATCCGATGTCTTCGGCAAAGCTAGCCGGTTCGACTTCAGTGACCAGCACACCCTTCTGGGTATCCATACCAACGCGGTGTGCGCGATCAGGAGTCAGATCCTGGACGTGCAACCCGAATTCGGTCGGCGCAGCTTCTCCACCCGGTTGATCGCCCATGCGTCCGGCAGTATTCGGAAACACCCGAGTACGATCTTCTACCGTTGCGGTAGCTTCTTTTTGCGAGCGATCACGAACGTAGGTCAGTTTGACTTTGCTGCCGATAGGAGCGAGCGAAATAGGATTCACGAGATCGTTGCCGGATTTAACCGGAGTGCCATTTACGCTGGTGATTACGTCGCCGCCCTTCAATCCAGCCTTCTCCGCCGGACTGCCGGGCTCGACGCCTTCGATAACCACGCCGTATGGAGCGCCCAGCGCTTTCAGCGTGATTGCGTTCGTGCCCAAATCTTCCTGAAAGCTTACGCCGATGGACCCGCGGGTCACGCGGCCTTGCGCAATAATCTGGTTATAAACGTTGATGGCGGTCGTTGAAGGCAACGCGAAGCCCACGCCTTCGTAGCCGCGGCTGCCGGTAATGATGGCGGTGTTAATGCCGATCACGTCGCCACCCAAGCTGACGAGCGGTCCGCCGGAATTGCCCGGATTGATCGCCGCGTCCGTCTGCAAGAAGCGTTGAAACTGATGACCAATACCGCCACGGTCCTTGGCGCTGATGATTCCGGCGGTCACCGTAGCTTGCAAGCCAAACGGACTCCCGATGGCCAGCACCCAGTCGCCTACCTGCACACCATCCGAATTCCCGAGTCTGGCCGTCGGCAAATCGCGGCCCGCATCGATCTTCAAAACCGCAAGATCGGTGTCCTCGTCCACCCCGACTACTTTCGCGGTATAGCGGGCGGTTTCGCCATTAAGCTGCACTTGGACCTTGGTCGCCTGATCCACAACGTGATTGTTGGTCAGGATGTAACCGCGCTTGTCCACGATTACGCCCGAACCGAGGCTGCGTTCGGCCTGCGCGGGGCCTTCCTTCTGCCCGTCGAAAAACTTGTCGAAGAAGTCCTGCATAGGATCATCCTGATCATCCGGCTGCGAGCGCTTGCGCCGCGCCGAAGGAGCACGATGCTCCAGAACCTGCGTCGTGGCGATGTTCACCACCGCCGGTTCCACCCGATTCACAACGCCAGAGAAAGAGTTGGACGACGGAATCGGGTCTGGCACCGCCAGCGGCGTCGCGTTGGTTCCCGCGAATGCCGTGTTCTTTACCGCCGATACCCGACCGGAAACGACCGACCCGATCATGATTCCCACCAACAACGTCAAAGCCACAAAAAAGGCCGCCATGATCTTCCTGCGGCGTGCCCAGTTATAAATCTCTTTTACCTGCTCACCCATCTTGAAGCTCCTATGGTGTCACACGGGTGCGCCGTTGAGGCGCACGTGACCGCTGACATGTAAAGTATAACACCGCAAATCTGGCCCGGTTGCTGCGCGCAACTTATGCGCTGGAATCAACACTGTCCGGAAGGACGGGTGCCCACCCCTGCTCAATTTGCCGCTAGCACTTTGCTTGCCTCTCCATTTGACGCATGAGTGGCTAATTCTGTTGTAATGCATTTATATTAGCTTTAGGCAATTACCTGAAATTCGCATATTTTACATGCCGGTTCGGTTCGCCAGTTCCTCTGAGCACTTTCGCCGGTCCGTGGGTGGACCCTGTGTCGCATCGGGGGGGGGATTGCGCGCACTCTGAACGAATAAGGGGCGTAATCAACCTAGAGCTGAAACGGTGTTACGCGGTATTGCCATATTTTCCTATTGAATTATTTTATCGTTACACTTGAGTTACCTTGATAGAGCAGCGTGCTTCCGAGCACGTGACAGGTTTCGAAAACGTGAAAAGGCCGCTCTTAAGTGAGTCGCCTTTTTATTTCAAACTGACCTGCGAGACCAGTCGTGTACCGCTTGACATCCATCGAGCTATGGCGCATAAATAGATGCAGCCGGAAGTGGCGGCGCACGTGGCGATTTAGGGCAACTTGCTCCACGTAAAAAACTGCTAAAGAGCTGGTTGAGCATCCCAGAAAGATTTTCTGAGACCCTCCGAAGCACTTTGGCACGGAGGGTTTTTTCATGTGACCCTCCTGCTGCGCCTCCCACAAATTTAAACGGCCAGTCTGGCTCAGGCTTAATTACCGCCTCAGAGTCAATTAAAAGGTAGCTTCAATGTCCGACCTGTACGAATTGCGATGTCGAGAATGTGGAAAGTCCTGGGGTAACCAAGCTCGTTCCTTCTGCGAAGAATGTTTTTCTCCCCTCGAAGTTGTCTACGATTACGATTCCCTCAAGAAATCCGCGCGACGCGAAAATCTTGCCGGCCGCGACTTCAATATGTGGCGTTATTCAGAGCTGTTGCCGCTCCCGAAGGGCTACGCCGGTCCGAATGCCGTTGGAGGCACTCCGCTGGTTGCTTCACGCAAGCTCGGCCCCGAATGGGGCATCGCAAATCTCTACTTCAAGAATGACGCCGTGTGCTTCCCTTCCTTGTCCTTTAAGGACCGCGTCGTCGCGACCGCACTGGCAGCCGCACGCCGATTTGGATTTGAAACTGTGGGCTGTTCCTCCACCGGCAATCTTGCCAACGCGGTCGCCGCGCAAGCAGCGCAGCAAGGCTTCGACGCGTGCGTCTTCATTCCTGCGGACCTGGAGCCCGCCAAAGTTTTAAACACCGCCGTTTACGGCGCGCGCATCGTGCGCATCGACGGAAATTACGACCACGTGAATCGCCTCTGCGCCCAGATCGCGGACCGCTTCAACTGGGGCCTCGTAAACGTAAATCTGCGGCCTTATTATTCCGAAGGCTCGAAGACTCACGGTTACGAAATTGCGGAACAACTTGGTTGGCGCCTGCCTGACAACGTTGTGGTACCCATGGCCGGCGGCTCGCTGATTACCAAAATCGCCAAAGCGTTTAGAGAATTGGTGACGCTGGGATGGGTCGAACCCCGCGCAGTGCGATTTTTTGGAGCGCAGGCCACCGGCTGCTCACCCATTTCAGATGGCGTGAAACGAAATTTGTCGCGCTTCGAGCCACAAAAGCCAAAAACGATCGCGCGGTCCTTGGCTATCGGCAATCCCGCCGACGGTGGTTACGCTATCAAACTAATGCGCGAATCCGGCGGCTGGGCGGAAGATGTTTCCGATCCCGAAATTGTGGCCGCTATAAAGCTTCTCGCTGAAACCGAAGGCATCTTTGCGGAAACTGCTGGAGGGGTCACCACCGGTGTCGCAAAAAAGCTTATCGATCAGGGCCGCATCGCGTCGGAAGAAACAACTGTCGTGTGCATTACCGGGAATGGGCTGAAAACCACCGACGCGATCGTGGGCGAATACACTCTCAGCGAGGCCATCGCGCCGAAAATTGAAGCTTTCGAAGCGCTCATGGACGCGCAGTTTGCCACCAGCGGTCGAGTGCTCGCAGCGCATAAAGCATAGATTGTCATTTTAGAATTGTGATTTTCCAAAAAATGTCAAAATGGAGAGAGCAACAAATATGCCAGTAATCATCGAAATCCCAACGGCCTTCCGGCGCTTTACCGGTGGCCAGCCCAAAATCGATTGTAATGCCGTAACGATTGCCGAAGCCTTGAATCAGCTGACCTGCAAATTTCCCGACCTCGGCCGCCACGTCCGCGACGATCAGGGACAAATTCGCCAATTCCTCAACGTATATCTCAACGACGAAGACATTCGTTTCCTCGGCGGCGAATCGTGCTCCATCAAGGATGGCGACCGCCTGCTGCTGGTTCCTTCCATTGCGGGCGGCTAGAACATCCCCGGCTACGTAATCACCCGATTGACGAACGCCCCGGCCTCTGAAAAAATTCTCCACTAGTGCGATGCCATACTTTGCCTTGCTCTACGAGGTAGTAGATGATTTTGTCGCCCGCCGTGTGCCGTTTCGCGCCGAACACCTGCGCTTGGCCGGCGAAGCTCATAATCACGGCGACATTGTTCTTGCCGGCGCCCTTGCTGAACCCATCGACACCGCCCTGATTATTTTTCGCTGCGGCGACAAATCCGTTGCCGAAGACTTCGCGCGACGGGACCCTTACGTGGTCAACGGGTTGGTCAAAAAATGGACGGTGCGTCCCTGGACCGTCGTCGTCGGGCAAGCGTCGGAAATCGCATCCCCGTCGGGTGGGCGCTTACAATGATTGCGCGGGTGTGGGCGAGTCGGGTGGCGAAGTCCAACCTGAAGGCTTATCTCAAACATTTTTCGAAAAGCGTGCTGCCTGACTTGAGGCGCTATGACGGGTTCGCATCCGCGCTGGTATTAACCCGAGATCTGGATAATGAAACGGAAGTGGTGGTGAATACTTTCTGGAAAAATTTAGCCGCGATTAAAGGCTTCGCCGGGGCGGATTGCGAGGCTGCCGTGGTGGTCCCGGAAGCCGCCGCATTGCTCATCAGCTACGACAAGCGCGTCAAGCATTACGTCGTAGACGTCGCCGATAGTTCAGAATCGATCTCGCTGTTCGCCGGTCGCGACTAGGCCGCCGGCTTCTCCCACTGGCCTGATTCCGCCGCTCGAAATATCGCATCAATCACGGCCATGTTGGCGATGGCGTCTTCCAAGGGCACCGGCACCTCGCGGTCCTCAAGAATAGCCTTGGAGAAAACATCTCCCTGTATTGTGTATTGATCGCAAGTAGGAATTAGCTCGATTTTTATTCCTGCGCCTGCCACGTCGCTCCCATCGTCCACAAAAAGCCGAGTTGGCTTGTCGGGCGGTGCGTTGAAGGGAATCTCGATCTCAATTCGTCCCTTAGTGCCAAGAAATTGCATGCGCTGGTAAGGAACCATTTGCGTGCTGCACATGAACACAGCCTGCCCGCCGCTAAATTCCATAATCGCGGATGCCAGCCTGTCCGTAGCAAAGTCCGGATCGCGTTCCAGCACTCCACTCACTCGCAGTGGCTCCGCACCATACATAAAACGCGACATGGTAATTGGATAACAGCCGATGTCCATCAACCCGCCGCCGCCCCACTCCGGTTTATTTCGTACATTTTTGGCATCGCGATTGAAGTAACTAAAAACTCCAACGATGGCGCGCAACTCCCCAATCCGTCCCTCGCGGATCAGTTCCCTGGTGCGCAACCATTGCGGATGCGTCCGCACCATAAATGCTTCGCCAATTTTTACGGCCGCGCGATCCCGCACCGGCATCAAAGTCCCGGCCTCCGCAGCGTTCAACGCGACCGGCTTTTCACATAGAACGTGCTTTCCTGCTTCCATGGCCTTAATCGACCATGGCACATGCAAATGATTGGGCAGCGGATTATAAATGGCCTCAATCTCCGAATCCGCGAGCAGCTCTTCATACGAGCCGTACGATTTGCCGATCTTTAACGTGCTAGCGGCAGCCCGCGCCTTCGATAGGTCGCGCGAGGCGATGGCCGCCACGTCGCAGTATTGACTTTGCTGCATCCCGGGAATTACTTTGCGCACCGCGATAGATGCCGCACCCAGGACGCCCCACTTTACTCTTCTCTTCGCCACTCCTTCACCCAGCTTTCTCGTGGCCACTCCCGCGCATCATTTTGCATGAACGTAATAAATCACATTGGCATAGTCGTCGGACAGCAAGAAAGAATTCTCGCTCAGCTTCAAAATATCGCAGGGTCTTCCCCGCACCACACCGTTCTTAATAAACCCGGTGATGAGGTCCTGCACTTGTCCGTGGGCATCAACACCCACGACGCGGTAACCACGATCCAGTTGTTTATTACTGGCCCCGTGCAGCGCCACGAGGAAATGCTGTCTTAGTATCGGCGACGAAGAGTCATGTCCAAAATAATCCAGTCCTAATGGAGAACTATGCGCTCCAAAAAAAGCGAACGCACCCGGCGCAGCTTGGCAATCCGTTCGGGATTTACCCAAACCAAAGCGCGCGTCGGTGGTGGCTTTTCCCCCCGAGTAGTAACAATGCGGCCACCCGTAATCCAGTTTCCCTTCCCGTAATGCGCTGGGACTCACAGAAAACATGGGATCGTCAGGTTGGTCATCGCCTAAATGGTCCGAGCCCATGTTGGTCAGAAACAAACTGTCGCCCACGAAACGCATTCCTACTGCATTGCGCAAGCCTCGGGCGATTATGCGTTGATTCTTCCCGTTTACGTCCATTACCGATAGCGTGGCCCGAATCTCTTCTTTCTCATCGCACGCATTGCAACTGCTGCCCACGGTTACGTACAACTTATCGCCTGGCCCAAAGGCTATCGTCCGCGTCAGATGCCATCCGCCGTATTTGTAGCTGAGCCCATAGGCTGGGTAAGTGGCTAGCACTTCCGGGTGTGATGTGGGCTGTTCTTCGCCACCCACGAATTTGTAGCGCACCAGCCGGTCAGTGAGGGCCAGGTAAATCCAAGCTTGCCCCTGAGCGTCCATGTAAAACGCGAGGCTGTTTGGATTGTGCAGATTAGTAAGGTACGGAATCACGCGTGCGAATTTGCCGCGCTGCTCGTCGAATCCGTCAAGAATATAGATGGCTCCTTCGTTGTTGTCCGAAAGATCGTGCATGGTGGTAACGAAAATACGTCCGTCAGGGGATTTAGCCATGAATCGCAGACGTTTCAATCCTTCGGCGGCGGGAACAATCGTGAAACCTTCGGGCAGTGACAGCGAAAATGGACTCTTCGCCTTAAGGCGCACCACATGGGGTGTCAGTGGTGCAGACTGCGGAGAACCTACGGATGACAAAGCAGCGACACAAAAAATCAAACCTGCCGTCATGAGGGAACGTATCATCCACTTCATGACGGTGCCATTACATCGGCGTGTTTTCGAATAGCGTTTTGAAATACGATTCTCAGGGGAGATGTAACCTTCCGAGAAGTGGCTATTGTTAATTTTTCTTATTCCGGTCCGCCTGATCCTGCACCCTCTTCATATGCCGCGACAAAACCAGGTCCGCTACTTTAGGGGTGAAAAATGTCTGATTCGAATACAACGCGTGTACCGCCGCCACCAGGTCACGCGCGGCATCACTCTTCAGCACATACCCTTTAGCGCCTGAATCCAAGACATCCGCGATCACTTGTTTCGAATCGTGTGCGGACAGCAGCAATATCTTGGTGCGCGGCACCTGTAACAAAATCTGGCGCGCAGCTTCCAGCCCGCTTATCTTCGGCATGGCGATGTCTAGCAATGCCACGTCAGGCTTAAGGGAGAGCACCATCTCGACGGCCTGTTCGCCATCAATTGCCTCGCCTACGACTGACCAGTTCATCTGACTTTCCAATAGCGATCGAAGGCCAACCCTCATAATCTCGTGGTCGTCGGCCAAAACCAATCGAACCGGTATCACTTGTCACCTCAGTTGATGCCGGACACGTTTTTTGAGTTACGAATATCTGCTCATTGCGCTCCGCGATCTCCTTTTACTATCACGAACTAATTCCAACGGGCCATAAGGCATTCACTGGATAAACGTACAGCCGGTCCGTTATGGCCTCTGTTACTACCTTCCGTCGTCCGTCCTACCAAAGCGTAAAAGGCCCACACGCGGGGAGACCCCCGTTTGCACCTGGAGGCGGCATCGATCTGTGTATCGGTCAGAAATTCGCTAGTTGCTGGCCGTCGCTTTTTTAGCTTCCGCCGAATCGTAGCTTTCGCCGTAAATTGCAGGCACCTTTGCGCCCATTGGTCGGAGATACATCGATAATTGCCCGCGATGATGAATGCTGTGATGCAAGTTGAATTGCACATACGCAATCGCTGGAAGTTGAAACATGCCGCGAAAATCAATCACTTTGATCAGTTGCTCGCCATTCAACTTAGTGAGCCGGGCAAAATCGCCGTCGAAGGTCCTGGCGTACCATGCCGCAATCACCGCAGAATCGCGCATGGAATCAGGCCGGTGGTTGGGCGTGAAATCAAATTGCCCAACCGCAATTCCGTCCATGAACCGATGCTCCGCCGCGACGATATGCCAGGCCAACTCGAGGGCCGTCTTGGAAACAGGGTCAGGCCGGTAGTCGCCTTTATCAGCCGGAATCGTCTCGATGATCTGTTTGGTGATGCGATGCTCGTTTTTCAGAGCCGGCAAAGAAAAAGTGTTGAAGAATGCGGTGGCCTGTTGTGGTTGCAGTGTTTCCATCATTTTATTCCCTCCTAATTCGCGTGGATTATACTCCATTGCGAAAATCACCGTTAGCCCGCTATCTGCCGCTGTCAAAACCACTTCTTTCTCGCCGGATTGAACATCCAGGAATTTGAAAATGTGAAACCTTAGTACGCCGGTACTGTAGACGCGAAGTCTTCCGCACTGCAAAGTCATAGCAGGCGAGGAAATTGGTTATGTCCCAACACGTGTTGACCCCGGATAAGATGCGAAACGACATTAAGCCCTTCTGCCCCATCCATCACTGGCGCATGGCGCATGACTCGGGCAGCAGCAAGGTAGGCCCTTCATACCGCTGCAGTTATATCGGCTGCGCTGTTCGTTACACCCAAGCGCAGGGGTATTTTGAGCTGAAGAACGCCGCGGACGCCCAAAACTTTGTTGTAAATGCGGAAATCCTTTGCTGCACCTACGATCCCAAGCATTTCCCGGCGATCGTAGGCTATGCAAAGGAATCGATCGGCAACCGCACAGAGGAATCGCGCCACTGGCAATGCCTAACCGCGAGTTGCAATTTTTCGCTGCGGCAGAAACTCTCGGCGGCGCTATCCGCGCCCGACACGTCAACGAACTTTGTCACCAAGGACACCCAGAACGTGGAACATGACCACGCTTTGTGGCCGCGATAAGCAGACAATTCTAAACAAAAGCGGTTAACTGTTTTTCAAGTGCAAACGCTTAACTGGACTCGGTCCGGTGAGTGGCTGGCTTTCCCCGTTTTTCCCTGAAGAAATACGCGATCCCGCCGAAAACAATCGAAAAGAAAATAATTGCCCCCGCGTACGCAGCGAAAGCTCCATTCCAATCCACATGCGCATCAGGGATTTGCGCGTACGTATTCGACCATATCGGCGCGTAGCCTATTGTCTGGTGCAGGTTGGGACTATTAGGTTCCGGCTGGGTCCACGGGGCATACAAACACAAAATCAAGAGCCCAAGGATCATTAGAGTGAAAGTGACGTAATAGAAGCGGTTCATGGCTTCGAAGTATCACACCCGCTCGTCGATAAGGAAAGCACCGCGAAAACATTCAGTGCGGAGCGCCCCCCTGGGTTAGCCACTTGGTGGATCTTGGCGTCCCTTAATCCTTCATCCTGGGCGGCATTTTGGGATTTACTTCATAATCTTTCGGGATGTCGAAGAGTGACGGGTCGGGCGCTTCTCGTTTGATTTCGATCAGTTCATACGAGCTCTCGCTGCCAGCCCGCAAATCCTTATCGACCTTCAACATTTGCGCAGCCAGAACATCAGAGACCCACAACTCCGTCTCCCTAATAGGTTTGCCGCCCCAGTCTCCATCATTCTCCGTTCCCAGGGTCGTGGTTCTCACTCCTTGTGCTGAAATGCCTTGGATTTCGCGGGTTCCCAATTGTTCGACGGTTATGTTCGGCGGCATTTTCGCGTCTGGGCCGGGTATGTATGGAGCGGAGTAAACACGGTTTTTAGGCTCTATCGCTGGCGCGCCATCACCCTCCCTCACCTGGGCAATTCGCAATCCCGGCTGGAGAATAACGGACGTTCCTGAGGCACAATCGAAAATGGTAATTAGCGTTGCAAATTCTTCCTGCGTCACCGTGAACGGTTTGCCGTCTGGTGTTTCTAACGCCACCGTTTTTCGGTTGTCAAGAAGCCTTGCCGCATCATGTTTCGCGAATCGGATTCGCCCCTGACTGTCTCTGGCTAGGTCTTCACGTCGCACAATCGTTTTTGGTACTCCCGCCGGGCTACGCGTCGTGCTGGTCGTGCGATACTAGGCAGTAAAAGGATTGCTAAAATCTGCACCTACGTAA